>Ga0187880_1001227_pt1 | contig 20734 bp, 22 predicted proteins | sample June2016WEW_19_4_FD_132998 | JGI IMG/M metagenome (GOLD analysis project Ga0187880, IMG submission 132998) | Peatland microbial communities from SPRUCE experiment site at the Marcell Experimental Forest, Minnesota, USA - June2016WEW_19_40 | ecosystem: Environmental > Terrestrial > Soil >... | reverse complement strand
GTTGGCCAAGCCCGAAGGGAGGGCGTCATGAGCGAGTACAAGTGGCCCGATCCTGCAACCCGTCCGCTGCTGGGCAAGCGCATTTCGCGAGTTGATGGTCCGGTGAAAGCCTCCGGCCGCGCGAAATACACCTACGACTACAACCCCAATGGCTTGCTGGCGGGAAAGATTCTTCGCTGCCCGCATGCGCACGCGCGTATCGTCAGCATTGACACCAGCGCGGCCGAGAAGATGGCTGGCGTAAAAGCAGTCAAAGTATTGCAGCAGCCGGGAACGGAGATTTTCTGGGCGGGCGACGAAGTGGTCGGGGTTGCAGCCGTAGATGAGTCAACCGCCGAGGATGCCATCCGCGCGATCAACGTGCAATACGAGGTGCTGCCCCACTTTGTCTCCGATGCCGAGCCGCCCACCAATATCGGCGCCAACAACGGACCGATCAGCCGCGACGACTTTGAAGACATGGAGGACAACCAAGTCCCGGACGAGCAGGTGATCGCGTCCATCAAGGCGAACGGCATCAGCTTCAAGGCCGACGACAAATATCTGAAAGACGCGCAAGCGTCGGGCGTCGATCCCAAGGTTGTCGCGGCACTGCGCGCCGCCAAGTACGCCGAGGCCAAGACTTCGCGCTCGCCTTACAAGAAAACGGCAGTGCAGAAGCAAGGCGATCCCGACAAAGCGTTCACTTCAGCGGCAGCCGTTTCCGAAGGTCTCTACGGCGCTTCCTGCATCACGCACTGCTGCCTTGAAACGCACGGCATGGCATCGGAATGGCCGACCGACAAAGACCTTCTGGTGCACGTTTCCACGCAAAATCTTTCCGGCATCGCTCCCCAAGTCTCAGAACCGCTCGGCATACCGGCGGGAAATATTCAAGTGCTGCAGCAGTACATCGGCGGCGGATTCGGCAGCAAGTTCAGCCCGGATCGCTGGGGAATCGCAACCGCGCAACTCTCCAAAGCTGCTGGCGGCAAGCCGGTGAAGATCATGCTTGACCGCGATTCCGAACAGAAAGTCGCGGGTATGCGTCCGTCGGGCTTTGCGCGGGTGAAGATTGCCGCCGGCCAGGACGGCAAGCTCGTGGCATGGGAATCACGCTCCTGGGGAACCGGCGGAGTTGGCGGTGGCGGCTCCCCTCCACTGCCGTACATCTTCGAAATTCCCAACCAGCGCAAGCAGCACATTGCCATCTCCACCAACCAGGGAAGCGCCCGCGCGTGGCGAGCGCCGAATCATCCGCAGGCTGCGGTCATTACCATGACTGCGATCGAAGACCTCGCCGCCAAGATGAACATGGACCCGGTGGACCTCATTACTCGCAATCTGGAACTAACCGGCCCGCGCGAAAAGATCTATCGCGACGAACTTCCCATTGCCGCGGAGCTGATGGAATGGAAAAAAAATTGGCATCCGCGCGGCGATAAATCCCCGGGGCCGATCAAGCGCGGGCTCGGCCTCTCGCTGCACACCTGGGGAGGCCGCGGACACAACAGCGATTGCGATCTCACCATTCATCCCGATGGATCGGTCGAGATCAAGATGGCTACTCAGGACCTCGGCACCGGCTGCCGCACCATCATCACGATCATAGCGGCCGACACGCTCGGTATTCCGCTGGACAACATCAAGCTGCTCATCGGAGACAGCCGTTATCCCGTCTCCGGTGCCAGCGGTGGCAGCACGACCTCAGGAGGCGTCACGTCCTCTACGCGGCGCGCTGCCGTGGATGCGCGCGATCAGCTCTTCGCCAAGGTTGCTCCCGCATTGAAGGCGCAGCCGGAAGAATTGGAGGCCGTGAATGCAACCGTGCGGGTGAAGAGCGATCCCAGCCGCAGCCTCCGGTGGAAGGAAGCCTGCGCGAAGATCGGCGCCATGCCGATGACCATCCGCGGCAAGAATCCCGACAAGTCGAAGCCGCCGGACTTGACCAACAGCGGCGTCGGCGGCGTGCAGATGGCCGATGTCTCGGTGGACACCGAGACCGGCATCGTGCGCGTGAACAAGATAGTCGCCGTACAGGACTGCGGCCTGGTCGTGGATGTGAAGACTGCCGAAAGCCAGGTGCTGGGCGCGCTCATCATGGGCATCAGCTATGCGCTCTACGAGGAGAAGATTCTCGATCCCGTTACCGGGCGCATGTTGAACCCGAACATGGAGTTCTATCGGCTGGCGGGCATCGCCGACATTGGCGAAATGAAGGTCCACATGATGACCGGCAAAGGTTACGACGAGCGTGGCGTCATCGGATTGGCCGAGCCGCCCGTGGTCTCGCCCGGGGCGGCCATCTCGAACGCGGTTGCCAATGCGATCGGCGTGCGAGTGCCATTTCTGCCGCTCACACCGGCCCGCGTGCTGGAAGCGCTGGAGAACGGAGGTGCCCATGCGACCGTTTGAATACGTCAGCCCAACGAACAAGGAACAGGTTGCCACGCTACTCGGCGAGCATGGCTCGATTCTGGCCGGCGGCACCGATCTGCTGGCGCTGATGAAGGATGACGTCGTCGCACCCGAGCGCCTGGTGAATATCAAACAGATCGACCAGTTGCGCGGCGTTAGCTATCAATCGGGAAACGGATTGCGCATCGGCGCGCTGACCACGATCGCCGAGTTCGCGGAAGATGCGAACGTGCAGCGTTATTATCCCGTTCTTGCGGATGCCGCGCACGAGGTCGCCAGCCCGCAGATTCGCAACCTCGCAACCATTGGCGGCAACATGTGTCAGCGTCCGCGCTGCTGGTACTTTTGCAACGGCATGGGGCTGATGGCGAAAACGGCGGACGGCAAATCCATGGTGGTCGCGGGTGACAATCGCTATGCCGCGATTCTTGGCAACGCCGGTCCGGCCTACTTTGTCAGCCCATCAACGCTTGCGCCGGTGCTCATTGCCTTGGGCGCGAAGATCCGTCTGTACTCTGCGAAAGCCGCTGGCAGCGGCGTGCGCGAATTGCCGCTGGAGAAGTTTTTCGTCATTCCAAAATCGGAGAACGAACTTGAACACGACCTGAAACCCGGCGAGATGGTGATTGAGTTGGTTGTCCCTCCTCCTGCGCAGGACCTGAAAGCTGCCAGCTACGAAGTGCGGCAACGGGCGGCATTCGACTGGCCGCTGGCGCAGGCGAGCGTTGCGCTCGAGATGGACGGTAGCACCGTGAAGAGCGCGCGCGTCGTGCTCGGACACGTTGCGCCCATCCCGTGGATCTCGCCCGAAGCGGCGCAGGCGCTGGTTGGGAAGAGCATCTCTCCCGACACCGCAATGGCAGCCGCGAACGCCGCAGTCGCGCAAGCCAAACCGCTCAGCCACAACAAGTACAAAATTACGCTGGCGAAGGCTGCCGTCAAGCGTGCCATCCTAAGCGCTGCGGGCCAGAGCACCGGAGGTGCCGCATGATGCTGAATCCCGACGCCGACCGCTTCAATACAAAGCGCGAAGACATTTGTCCGGCGCTGCGCTGGAAAGGACAATTCATCGAGGCGGAGCGTGACGCTACGGTGCCTCCCACCAACGACGGCCTGTTCTGGTGCATGCACACGCAGACTTGCATCGGCCCCGACGGTGAATTGGCCGAGCCGGGAAATTGCTCGTCGAAGGTCCGTGGGTGCCATGGAACCGGAAAGTGCGGCTAGATGGCGGTCAACACAATTGCCTGGGAGACCACTGAGCACGAGACAAGAAAGAACAAAGCGTACCGCGAACGTCTCATGTTTTTCTCCTCAGTGTTCCAGGTCATTGCAGGTCGATCAAGAGTTGAAAACTCCGGGTCTTACGCCAGCGGTAATGGGCAAAGTCGCGATCGAGCGTGAGAATTTCTCCCGTATTTAGTTCGTCCGCGAGATGAACCAGGCAGGCATCTGCGAAGTCCGCAGGCTGGTCGGAATACTTCCGCATGATTTTTCGGACCGGAGTGGCGGCGCGCGAAAGCTGAAATGGAATTAGAAAGACGCCCCGCGCGACGTTCTCCAGCACGGCCTCAGCCGCCCCGGAAAGATTGCGCAGCAAATAACAACTCTCCGCAATCACCGCCTCGCAGGTCACCAACGGTCTTCCCAACCTAGTCACAACGTCGGCGCATTGGGGGTGATGTCTCTCGCTTCGGTCCAACAGAGCAACGACCACTCCGGTGTCGAGGAGCACCGGCTTCATCGCCCGAATCCCTTCAAGTGCTGCTTATTGGAGCCAAGGTCAGAAACGTGGGAGGCGAAGCTTCCAATGCCAACTACCTTCCTTCTCGAAGCTGTGCCATAACAGGCCGCGAGCAGGCGCAGCCCCTCGCGCACCACCCGCGATGGGCTCCAGTCGAGACGCCGCACCAAGCTCTCTAAAGCCGCCTGGGCTTCGGGGTCCAGCCGCGCCTGTACGTTTGCCTTCACAATCTCTCATTGTAATACAAACTGAAAATGTATTATAGATCCGCCATTAGGTTCGCGGACGCTTTGTTCTTATCGGGTGTACTGCCTGATGTCCTCCGCCGCGCCGGGATACTGCTTGATCAATTGCTCGCGATCGCCATTCTCGTAATCGGCGTAACCATGTAGTAGATTGCCGTGCCGATGGAGCGCGGGCCGCGAATGCCGTCGGGCAGATATTCCGCCGCGACGTTCCAGCGGGAGCGATAGGTTTCACGAAAGAAGCCGCCTTCAATTGCCAGCGGTTGCAATTGCAGCAGTTGTTTGACCTCATCCGCAGTCATGGTGGAAACAGCGTAGCACTTCGCGATGCGGGAAACGCTAACCCTGATTTGTGGTCACACAATCGAAGAGGCTGCGTTCGCCCGGGCTGCTTCCACCACGGCTTTCTTCAGCCGAGATTGAGTCCTCCTTCGGCAAACATCGCAGCCGCAATCTGTTGCGGATATAGCTGATACCTTCCCTCCGCCATCGCTTGTTTCAGCGAATCCACCCGCTGCTGGCGGATGTCCGGAACTTTGTCTAGGTGTGCCTTCAAGATTTGGACCTCCGCGCTCCAGGTAAACGAATGCATTACAGCTTTAGCATCGGCGGTCATGTCCTGGCCATTACTCCCGGCGCTCCTGCGGTGGTCCGGCGCCGGGATGGCTTGCGGATTTAACAGGCTGCTGAAAAACAAGTCCCATCGGGTGCTCTGAAGCGACTCATCTTCCGATGTGCCGTTAAGCGCCTTGCTTTTGCCATTTTGGGCGGGCGAGCCGGGGCCTCCAACGGGCGCAGGTTTCGCGCTGGTTGGAGTAAAGCTCAGCCCGCCGGAAATCTGCTTTCGGCACTTCTTCAGCAGCCTCTTTAAGTCAATTGTCATCCCAGTTCCTCGTGCAATGTCCCCTGCAATTGAGTGATCGGCAATAGTTAAGAAAACTTTAATCTTTTTCTGCGGGTTTCTTGGCGCCCGCCGATCGCTGCAGCGGTATCCGAAAGGTTCTTGGCTCAGGAGCTTTTCCACATCCCCACCGGCTGGGTAGCGGCGTGAACGGACGCGGTGAGAACGGCGGTGCGAGCTTGCTGCGCACTCTCCAGGCTGGCCCGCAGCCGCGCCACGGCCATGGAATGAATCTGCGAGACGCGCGATTCTCCCACTCCCAGCACCGCTCCCACTTCTTTCATGGTGAGCTCTTCCTGGTAATACAGGGCGAGCACTTGCTGCTCGCGCGGCGGCAACTCCGCAATCGCATCCGCCAGCATCTGCCGGCGCTCTCCCTGCAGGCAGAGGAACAGAGGGTCTTGGTTGGCGGGCCCGGGAAGATTTTGCCCGAGATCGGTTTCCCGTCCGTCTTCCAGCGATACGATTTGCAGGCTGCCGACCTCGAGGCCGCGAATTTCGTCCAGCAGGTGCTGAAATTCCTCTAGGGCCATGCCCATGGCCAGCGCTAGCTCGGGCTCGGTGGCCGAGCGGCCCAGCTCGGTCTGCAACTTCTGCGTGATGGTTTCCAGGCGGCGGGCTTTGCGGCGCAGGTCGCGCGGACTCCAGTCCATGTCCCGCAGACTGTCCAGAATGGCTCCCCGGATACGGAACTTCGCGTAGGAGGCGAAGCGCACCTTCTTGTCCGGGTTGAACTTGTGCACGGCGTCAATCAGGCCCACGATACCGGCGTGCAGAAGATCGTCGAAAGGAACGTGCTGCGGCAGCCGTTCGTGGATGCGGCGTGCGATGTATTTTACCTGCGGCAGTTGTTCCAGCAGGATCTCGTCCGTCATCTCTCCAGCCGGTTCACTCATCTGCTCGTAAGCCTGGGGGGCAGTCATGTCTCCTCCTTATCGAGTCATTTCGACGACTGCAGCGGCTGCACTGGGGATAGTCGTCGGGAAGCCTCGGCGCCGTCCGCGCAAATCTCCACAGGACTGCGCTACAGTCGTCATCAAGACTGTTGTAGGCCGCCAACCTTAGAAATCGATTAGGAAAGGATTAGAAGTTTCTAGGAAACTGAAGAACTATCGCGATGCCGACGAAATATGCCCGTTGAGCCAGATTGCGCAGTCTGCCTCGCTCAACCAATGCAGGGCAATCGCACAATCCAGACTCCGGGAAGACCAGCCGCCGCGCTCCATGTCAGGTCGCCGCCGATGGCGCGAAAGGTTCGGCGGGCAATTTCCAGCTCACCGCTCCAATCCGGCTCGGAGCGATCATCAGACGGCCCAGCATCAACGCGGGCCCCGCATCCCGCGATGCAGATCTCCACCTGCTGTCGATCCTTGCGCTCTCCGCGCATGACGATACTGTGGCTTGACGAAGGGCAGCGGAGCAGGAACTCCAGCAGATAGAAGAAGCCGCGAGTCAACTTCGCTTCATTCGCCGCCACCTCCACCGCTACGCGGGTCAGCTCAAAGCATCGCCCCGCGGACTCGAACAGGGGCAGCATGTCGTCACGCAGTTGCTGCAAAAGCAGATCGAGCGCGAGCGGCGTCGAGGTATCTCCGGGGTCTTCCGCGTCGCTCAATTCGCGCAGCAAGAGCAGCCGCTGGCGCAGGCGTTCGGCGTCGTGCAGGGCGGCTTCTATGCTGGCGCGGAATTCCTCGATGGTTTGATCGCGCACCAATGCGAGTTCCAGCGAACACTGCAGAGCGGTGAGCGGCTGGCTGAGATCGTGAAACACGTTCGACGCGAAATCGCGGCGCGGGGCAAGCTCTGCGGTGGAGGCTGAGGCAGACGCGCTCACATTGGCGCCCCGGCTTGGCAGCTCATTTCGTATCCCACGCCGCGGACCGTGTGAATGAGATGGGGCGCGTATTCACCATCCACCTTCTTGCGCAGGTAGTTGATATAGACATCGACGATGTTGGTGGTGGTATCGAACGACAGGTTCCACACGTGCTCCACGATCATGGCACGGGTGATGCGGCGGCCCGCATTGCGCATCAGGTATTCGAGCAGGGCAAATTCTTTCGCAGTGAGCTCGATGCGCTTGCCCGCGCGTTCCACCTTGCGTTCCACGCGATTGAGTTCCAGGTCCGCAAGTCGCAGCACGGTTTCGACCGTTCGCGGGCCGCGGCGCAGCAGGGCGCGCACCCGCGCCGAAAGCTCGGTGAAGGAAAACGGTTTGATGAGGCAATCGTCGGCGCCGGTATCGAGCGATTGCACCCGATCTTCCACCCGGCTGCGCGCGGTGAGCACCAGCACCGGAAGCGACGGTTTCTTGGGACGCACGGCATTCAGCACGCCTATACCGTCGAGTTTGGGCAGGTTCAGGTCGAGGATGAGGAGATCGTATTCGCTCTCCAGGGCCATCTGCCGGGCCTGTTCACCATCGGGCGCCACATCAACCGCATAGTGTTCCGCCTCCAGGCCCTTGCGGAGAAAGCTAGCGAGCGGAGCGTCGTCTTCCACAACCAGGATGCGCATACCGTGGACCGTTGGCGAGTAACCAACCAGTGGTTACTATGATCTTCGGCTTTTCCACAGGGCTCGTCAACATATCTCCGATCTCTGGCAAGGCACGGCGTGCCGATTCAGGAAGGACCGTTTTGAACTGGTAACCAGAACTGATGACGAAGATCACGCACCGCGGCTGTCACATTGCGTTGGGAGTTGACGGCATTGAGGATCGCGCGCGATTTTTTTGCGCCGCGGAATCATCCTCCCGGCGCTATAATCCTAATATGGCACGTGGTTGGGAAAGTAAATCTGTAGAAGCTCAAATAGAAGAGTCTGATTCCGAACCCTCCCTTAGCGAAACCCGCTCCTGCTCTGCTGAAGAAATGCAACTCCAGATGAAGAAAGCTGACCTCGAGCTTTCGCGCAAGCTGGTGCTTCAGCAAATGGAGCGGAGTGATAGCGAGCGTTATTCCGAGTTGCTGCGCCGAACGCTGGCCGGCCTCGACGCGCAAATCGCCGCCCTGGGCTGATTGGCGCCTGGTCAGGTGTTGCCTTCTTGAAGGAGTTCCTTCGTCTGGAGAAGCGTCGCTTAGCGCCGCCTTCCGCCTACGACGCCGGAAGAAACTGCGTCCGCCTTGTAATTCCACGGTCCCCTTAGCGTTACTTAGCCTCCAACACCAGGAAGTAATCCATGTTGTCCGCCCTCACCAGGTCATCATGCTCTTCGAGCAAACGATAGCCGGCCTGCTCGGCTTCGCGGAGCACCACTTTTTTCTGTACGCCGTGATCTTCGCCGTTTCCGTTGCGATCAATGACGCCCACGCGCGCGTTGGGTCTTAGCGAAGTTCGCAAGTTGCGCAACAAGACAATCGGGCTCGCCACCTCATGGTACGTCTTCAGCAAGAGCACAGCGTCGATGGAGTTGGCGGGCAGTTGCGGATCGTCGGGTTTGCTGAGCACGGTTTTCACATTGCGCAGATGTTCCTGCTGCGCCCGGTCCGCGATGTGACGGACCGCCTCGGGGTTAATATCGACCGCATAGACAATCCCGGCCTCCGTCACCCTTTTCGCAGCTCGCACCGTGAACCATCCCGAACCAGCCCCGATGTCGGCGACCGCCTTACCGGGCGCGATGGCAAGAATATCCATTACGCGATTGATGTGTAGCCTTTGGCTTCTGCCGGGGGAATCGAAGATGGAGAGATCGCCGGTGTAAGGCGGGCTGGTCTTGCGCTGCTGCGCCGGCTGCGCTGCGGACCCTTGCGCCCATGAAGCCGGTGCCGGCCCAAGCAAGCAGGCAAACAGCAGCAAGGATATGTACAAAGTGAAACGCCTGGAAGCCATGACAAAGGTCCGTGCAAGATTCAGGTGCGGTCGACTCTTCGCGGAATCTTAGGCGTTGGCCGGTTCAACCGTTTCCGATTTAGTGCCAGGACTGGATGTTCCACCAGCAGGCGGAGATGCCAACCCGACGCCCTGCTGCTCACGCGACTCTTTCACCGAGCGATTGCGCGCCGCGCGCAGCTTGAGGAACGACTTTGCTTCGGTGTAGAGGCGCTTGCGGTCGGTAGAGTTGAATGCCGCTCTCTTCACGATCCGGAAAATCGCCTTGGGGCGGAAGTAGTACTCGTCGTAGAAACGGTGCACCATTTCCAGGATATAGTCGCGGGAAATCCCCGGATACTCAATCATGGCGACCTGGTGTCCCATATCGTCCACCATCTGGGAGCCTTCGGCCTTAAGGAATCCGTTTGCCTTGGCGTAATCGTAAAGTTCCGTTCCCGGATAGGCATGCGCCAGCGATACCTGGATGGTGTCCACATCCAGTTCCTTCGCGAAATCGATGGTGCGTCGAATGGTTTCCTTGGTCTCGCCAGGCAGACCCAAAATGAAGTCGCCGTGTACTATGAGCCCGAGCTTCTTGCAGTCCCGGGTGAAGTCCCGCGCCCGTTCGACGGTCGCGCCCTTCTTGATGTTCTTCAGAATTTGCTGATCGCCCGACTCGTAGCCCACGATCAACAGGCGGCAGCCGGCTTCTTTCATCGCCTTCAGCGTCTCGTAATCGGTGGTGACACGTGAGGTGCAAGACCAGGTCAGGTTCAGCGGTTTCAGCTTGGTGCAAAGTTCGATGGTGCGCGCCTTTTGAATGTTGAAGGTATCGTCGTCGAAGAAAAACTCTTTTACCCAAGGCCAATATTCCTTGGCCTTTGCCATCTCTGCGGCCACCCTATCGGTCGAACGTTTGCGCCAGGGGTGTCCACTGAGCGTTTGCGGCCACAAACAGAACGTGCACTGTGCCGGACAGCCGCGCGTGGTGTACAGCGAGACGAAGGGATAGAGCAGAAATGGCACGTTGTAGCGACGAGGATCGATGTCGCGCTTATACACATCCACCACGTCAGGCAGAGCATCGAGATCGGCCACTGCCGGGCGGTCGGCGTTGTGCAGTATCTGGCCATTCGGCCCACGATACGAAACGCCCAGAATCTCATCCAGCGGCTTACCGTTCGCATACTCGACTACGGCGTAATCGAACTCCCGGCGCACTATGAAATCGAGCGCCGTGCCTTCCTTGAGAGACGCCTCCGGCAGGGTGGTTACGTGCGGTCCCACGAAAGCGATCTTCAGCCTCGGATTGGCTGCCTTCATGGCAGCCGCCAGCTTGATGTCGCCTTGAAAGCCCGGCGTGCTGGTAAACAAAACCAGGAATTCGTAATCCCTTCCAATTTGGATAGTCTCTTGCGCCGTCACCTTGTGCGGCGAAGCGTCGAGCAGACGGGAGCCTTCCAACATGCCTGCCGGGTAAGCTAGCCAGACCGGGTACCAATAGGACTCGATCTCGCGCGTGGCTGGCCAACGCGAACTGGCGCCACCGTCATAGTTCTCAAACGAAGGGGGATTCAAAAATAGAGTTTTCAAAGGCATAGGATTAACTATCGTATCATTTGTCCCGTACCGGCGGAACTTCTTACCTATGTTTCGGTTAGATACATTTCCTCGCCAGGCGGATACATTTTATGGCTGGCAGTCAATGGTTGATTAGCGAGGTGGAATGGCCCATTTCTCCAGTTCGCCGGTAAGCCGCAGCAGTTGCAGTTCGGCCCGGCTGAGCTCCAACTGAGTGTCAAAGTAGGCGGCGTGCTTGTCTTCGGCATCGAGGCGGGCGTTTTGCTGATCGCGGGTGTTGGCGTTGCCGGTCTCGATTCTGGCCTTCACCGCCTCCAGGTCTCCTTGAGCGACTTCCCATTCCAATCTGGCCACATCGCGCGCTGCGGCCAACTGTCGCAGTGACCTCTGGAGCTTCAAGGCCTCTTCGCTGACCTGGTTCCTGGCGATATCTACTTGCTTTTTCGCCATTAAGGCAACAGCATCAGCTTCCTCTGCCTTGGCCTTCTGCACCGAATTGAAGATGGGGAACCTGACATCCAGTCCACCGCTGAAATTGTTGGCAGTGTAGTTACGATAGTACAAATCGTAATTGTTGTATTTGGCAAGGTAAGCGTATTGTGACGCCAAATCGATGGTGGGCATCGTCAGCGCCTTGTGTTCGCCTCTGGCTCGTGCCTGTGCAGCGGCTACTTTCTGCTCCGCCTGCTTCACGGCAAGACTGTCTTCCACGGCCCGGGCTGACAGATCGTCATCCTGCGAAATCACGGGCAGCTCCGGCATCGATTCAGGATCGACCGCGATCGATTCGGCTGGTAATCCCACCAGCTTGGACAGATGCTCGCGCAGCACGTCGGCTTGCCCCTGCGCCTCGGCAACTCGCAATCGAATGCGAGCGGCCACCAACTGACTCTTCGTAAGGTCAAGCTTGCTGTCCACGCCCTGCTGCAGGCGCTGTTCGGTCACAAATTGTGCGTTGTCGGCCGCGCTTTGAGCTTCGCCCAGCGCCTTCAGCTTGCCGGTGAGCTGATCGAGTTGCGTGTAGGTCAGCGCCGTATCCAGAATGACGGAGTCGCGCTTGTCTTGCACGTCCAGGGAGGTGGCATTCCAGTCGATCTTTGCGGCCTTGATGAATTGCCGAAGGGAGAGGTTGAAGAACGACTGCACGGAGTTGAAGTTCACCACCGAGGGTGCCGAGCCTTCCAGGGTGAGCGGAAATCCATAGGAATAACCGAGGCCGGAACCTATGGTGAGCTGCGGAATGTAGTTCGCTCGAACTTCCTCATAGGCCTCGCGCGCTCGCCATTGGTTGACGGTCGCGATGCCCATGACACCGCTGTGCTGCAGCGCCAAATCCACCGCTTTACGGAAAGGAATCGGTTCCGCAGCCGCAGCGTCGGCTGCCACGCAAGGAGCACAAGAAAGTACAAGGGCGCAGGCGAGAGCGGCTACCCTCGCAGCACAGCCAACCCGGGTCGTTCTCAAACAGCGGGGCCTTCGGGGCATCCTGGCTCTACCTGGTGAAACGATTGAAGACGGCTACTGTAACCGGTCAAGAGCTTTCCGCGCGCGGTCAAAACCGGAAGCCAGAGCAAGTGACGCCTCGTATTCCGAGGTGGCGTCTGAACTACGGCCCATCTTCTCGTCGATCTGACCTAGCAGGTAGTGGGCGTGAAACGCCGGGGCATCCTCCACCAGTCCGCCGGAATCGAGGTACTTCTGCAAATATTGCGCCGCATCTGGAAAGTCACGGCCGCTAAGGTACAGTTCATTGGCGGCGTCAAAATAGTTTTCGGCGACCCGGCCCGGCTGCGCCATGGCCGTCAGCACCGTCCTCTGCACATCATCAAAGCGTCCCCGGAGACGGTAAAAATCCGCCAATTGCAGCCAATAAGTCGCAGGATTGTGGGCCGCCTTGATAGCGCTGTGGAACTGGCCCTCCACTTCATCGTATCGTTTTTCCTTGGCGGCAATCTGCGCCAGGATCGAATGCGCCTCGGCCGCGTCGTACTTGCTGACCTGCGCCGCCTGCTCGCGGGCCTTATCCAGTCCCCCTCCCATGACGGCCGGAGCTTGAACGTAGTACTTGGAGAGATCGCTGCGGGCCTTGACGTTCGCGGGATCCAGTTGCACGGCGTGCTCAAACTCATTCTTGGCCTTGCGCGCCAGTCCGGCCGCGGCCAGTGGACTCGATCCTCCCGCCTTCCTGCCATACGCCCGGGCCAGCCAAAGATGATAACTCGCATCCTGGGGTTGCTCAGCAACCGCGCGTTCTCCCCATCTGACGGCATCGTCCCAGCGCTCCATGGCGTAGTAGGCGCGACACATCAGGTTGAACGATTCCGCGTCGCCGCGGTTGGACAACGCGCTGATAGCTTCATTCATGCGGCCACGGGACAGTAACTGCACGGCCGCAGGATCGGCGGCGGTAATCGTGGTGACCGCCAGCAGCAGAAATAGAACAGCGAACCTTGAATACAAGAGTTTCATGGATTAGCGATTTTCACCGGCATCCCTTCGCGGAGGGACTGCATGTTGAGGGCGCCCAACGCCAGCACCGCATTGTCGGCGAGTCCGCTGGTGACCTGGATCCGCGTGAGGTTTTCGATGGAGGTGTTCACGTCGCGTCGCTGTAACTCCCCATTGGCTACCTGGAACACGAATTGCCCCTTGACGTCCTGATGCACGGCTTCTCGGGGGACGGTGAGCGCGTCCTGCTGGCGCGCGATGACGACTGCGACGCTGATATTGGTGTTAGGCAGGAGTTTGAGGTCGCTGTTGTCCACCACACACGTCACCTCTCCGACCATTCGCGTGCCGCGTTGCACCACCGTCGTAGGCAGGCTCTCCAGTGTGCCTTGCCACACCCGCCCCGGGATGGCGTCCCAGGTGACTTCAACCTGTTGGCCTTTTCGCAGTTTGCCGATCTCCGGTTCGTCAATGAACGCGCGTACTTGGACCTTATGCAGGTCCGCTACCTGCACCAGCAAATCTCCAGGGTTGACAAATGCACCTTGGCGCACCGGCAGGGAATAGACCATGCCTGCACGTGGAGCAGCAATATTTGAATTTCTCAGCAACTCCTGGGCGGCGGCAAGCGAGGCGCGGGCTTCCGCCTGCTGGGACTCGACGTGGCCAACCTCCTGTTGTGAGTAGCGTCCGCTTAGTTTCTGTTGCAGCAATTGCACGTTGGCTTCGGCAATTTGAAACCGGCTCTGGGCGGTATCCACCTCGGCTTGCGACGCCGCCCCACTCTGCAACAGGCGCTGCATCGCTTGCAGATTCCGTTGCGCGGCATCCCGATCAGCCTGGGCTCTGACCAGCGCATTGCGCGTGGTCAGCAATTCGTCCTTGGTGCCACCGTTTTCCACCGCGTTGCTATCGGCTTCTGCGCCCTTCAATTGCGCTTCGGCTCGAGCCGCCTGCGACCGCGCATTGGCATCTTCAAGTTGCAGGAGTAATTGCCCGGGTTTTACCCATGAACCCTGCTGCACATAAATCTTTTTCGCCGTGGTGGCCATCGGCGCGTAAGCCTCGAAGTTATTCAGGGCTTCGATCTTGCCATTGGTGGCGATGCTTTCGGTGATGGTTTCGCGGTCGGCGCGGCCGACCCGAACAGCCACTTGAGAACGGTGCAGAGACACGAAAGCTGCGAGCACCACCACCGCCACAGTCAGGCCAATAACGATGCCCCACCGTCTTCCGTTTACGCGGTCATGGCCGTTCTCAGTTGCAGCTGCCATTTTTGCTCGAATCTATAAGTATAACGTAGGACACAACTTCCACTTCGGCCGGCGCCAAGACAAAGCACCTCCTTCAACCGGGAGAGGTCGCTACCACCCCTTCCTATCTGATGTTCGAGCTTTGCCCGAAGACGCAGCCAGTACAGCATGAGTCAGGCCTTGACTCGCCATTTCTCATCTCGATACCGTCGTGCGCATCGCTACAATAGAGCCATGGCAAAAAGCGCACGCTATACGCCAGAGCACGCCGCGGCTGGTCTGTCCGCTAGACTTCCGGAAATTGAAACGTGGCCGAACCAATTCCCCGGCTACGAGATCGTGATCGACGTACCCGAGTTCACCTCCGTATGTCCCAAGACCGGCCTGCCTGACTTCGGTACGCTGTGGATTCGCTACATGCCCGACCAGGCCTGCCTCGAACTGAAGTCGTTAAAAGAATACCTGATCGGCTATCGCAATCTGGGCATCTTCCAGGAAAACATCGTGAACCGCGTTCTCGAGGACGTGGTACGCGCCAGCAGGCCGAAATGGGCTGAAGTCAAAGGCGAGTTTCGCCCGCGCGGGGGTATCGGCACGGTCGTAATCGCACGCTTCCCGAGACCGAAGAACTAGTGCCGCGGTTTTAGTACGTGCCCTCCCGTCGCGTCCCGAAATACTTGCGCACGCCGAACGCGTTATAGCGGCCGTACGGGCCGTTCGGACCCAGCCATGCCGGCCCCAAGGGTTGATCGCGCGCTCCGAACCGCTGCATCAGCGGATGGGTGGTTACGCGAAATTCAAATCGCTTGGGAAGGTCGATTCCGGCGCCCCAGTCGTACTCCATACCAATTCCGCTCCATGACCACGTATACAGGGTTTGCGGAATATTCTTGCCGAACAGGAAAACGGGATCGTAAAAAACGTGTACCCGGCGCAGGAACGTGCGTCCGAACGGACGCAACTCTACCGTCCCCGAGATCATGTAGCGCCCAAATGCGCTGCACTGCGAGTTCACACCGCCGTACTGGCCAGCATTGGCCGCGCATAGATTGGGATCGACCTCATTGTGGGGGGGAGTGATGTCGAACTGCGCCCATCCCCAATACCAGTCCTTGGGAAAAAACATGCGGTCGGAATTAGCCGTAAGTTTGGTATTGGACGTTGGCTGCGAATCGGCCACGGCCTGGGCATCGGTTGCCGGCTTCGAATCTTGTGCCAGCAGGGTGACCTGCAACATCAGACAAACCAGGAACAACAGCAAGCGTTTCATACACTCTCCGCGACGATAAATTGGGTATGACCGAGAAGGGTGGACACGTACGCTGCCTCGCTGGCTCGCCTCGGGGGGCGGGCGGGAGGAGATGGCGCGGCTTGCAACCACCGCGCACGTTCACTGGCCGATCCTTCTCCACGAGAGAGTATCTCGGTATCGTCAACATGGGAAGGGTTTTTACGGCGACTGCTATTAACATCTGTCATTCGTGAGTCGCGTCTGTACCCGGAGCGAATCTTTGAAGCGAATCGTGAAAAGCGAATCGCCGCCCCTCGTGTTATCCTCCGCCCACCCATGTCTGCCAAGACCAATGCCTGGGTCGCACTACTGCTGCTGACGGCGCTGAACTTTCTCAACTACATCGATCGCAACGTGCTGTTCGCGGTGCAGCCGTTGATCCAGAAGGAATTCACCCTCAGTGACAAGCAGGTCGGCTTTCTGACCTCCGCTTTTTTTGTCTGTTACATGATTGCCGCACCGTTAATAGTTCCCCTAGCCGATCGCTTTCCGCGCCGCTGGATCATGGCGGCAGGCGCCTTTGTCTGGAGCCTGGCGACGCTGCTGAGCGCGGTCACCCACAATTACGACGAACTCTTGCTGCGCCACGTCATCGTCGGCATCGGAGAGGCAACCTTCGTTGCCATTTCGCCGGCGTTCCTGTCAGACCTTTTTCCGGAGACGGTCCGCGGGCGGGTGATGGGCCTTTTTTATCTGGCAACGCCGGTGGGCAGTGCGCTGGGCTACCTCGTCGGAGGCTACCTGGGGAGCCGCTACGGCTGGCGGGCTCCGTTCCTGATTTCGGCGCTGCCCGGCTTGCTGCTGGCGTTTGGCGTCTTGGCGCTGCGCGAACCCGTGCGCGGCGCCAGCGATCACATGGCCGACAGCTTCGAGCGCGGTTCCTTGCGCGGGCTGTTTCGCAACCGGGCTTTTTGGACCATCAGCCTGGGAGCGGCCATGATGACCTTCGCCATCGGTGGTCTACAAGTGTGGATGCCCACATTCCTTTACCGCATCCGGCAGGTGCCGCTGGAGCACGCCAATATTTCCTTCGGCAGCATGACCGTAATCGCGGGAACGGTGGCCACGTTGCTGGGGGGATGGCTGGGCGATCGCCTGCTGCGGCGCACGCCCGCGGCCTATCAACTCATCTCCGCCATCGGGATGACGCTTTCGATTCCGGCAATCATCGCGGCTATCTATTTGACCGGGCCGGCGATGTACCCGGCAATTTTCCTCGGCGAATTTTGCCTTCTCCTCAACACTGCTCCGCTCAATGCGGCCCTGGTGAACTCGGTCAGCGCGCGCATTCGGGCCACCGCCCTCGCGGTGAACATCTTTACCATCCACCTGCTGGGCGACGCTTTTTCACCCACGCTGATTGGGTACATCTCGGACAAAAGCAATCTTCAGATGGGAATGATGGCAATGATTGGGGCGGTTGCGCTTTCGGCGGCGGTGCTATTTTACGGGATGCGGTTTGCACCCAAGTTGAAAATCGAGCAACTAGCAACTAGCAACTAGCAATTGGCGACTGGCAGCCGGCAAAGTCCGCCAGCACTCTGTTGGCATCTCCGCTGCTTGACAGGCGACCTCGCTGCCAGAGACGGAGGCAGCGGGTCTTGATTGCTAATTGCTAATTGCTAGTTGCTAACAACAAACGCCCTCCCGCGAGACGCGAAAGGGCGTTAGGTTTTGCAAGGTTAAGCTGCCGACGGCCGAATGCCGGCTACTTGCCGAACGCTGTGATGGCGCCGGCTTCGTCGTCCTTCACGTCAAAGACGGTGTAGAGCTTGGTGATCTGCAGCAGATCGTGCACTTTCTTGGTCAGATGCAGCAGCTTCAACTCGCCGCCTTGGTTGCGGACCGAGGTGAAGGCGCTGACCAGCTCGCCAATGCCCGAGCTGTCGATGTAGCTGACATCGCCCAGGTTGAGCAGAATCTTCTTCTGTCCTTTGCCAAGCAGGTCCTTGACGGTATCGCGCAACACCACACTGCCTTCGCCCAAAGTGATTCGCCCGCTCAAGTCGACAATAGTGACGCCATCTACCTGCCGGGTGCTTGCTTTCATGCTCACGTGGAAGCCTCCTGAGGGTCCAGATCGTTGTTCTGGAGCCGCTTGATCAAAGTAATTTCAGTGCCGGGGTCAACTTTACGGAAACGGACCTCATCCATGAATGCCCGCATTAAGAATATCCCACGGCCGGATTGTTTCATAAGGTTTTCCGGGGCAAGCGGGTCAGGCACCTCGGCCGGATCCAGCCCTTTACCCTGGTCGGTGATGGTGATGATCAACTCCCGCCCGTTTTGCTCAAAGGTCAACTTTACGCTCTTGACCGGGTCGTAGCCGTTACCGTGCAACACAGCATTGATCATCGCCTCGCGAACCGCCATCGAAATTCCGCTCCGCGTGTCCTCGTCGAAACCCGACTGCGACGAGAACTGCTCGGCCATGGCTTCGGCCTTGTTGACGCTTTCCAGCGTGGATTCCATCCTGTAGGAAACGCGTTGTGGCGCGGTCATCAATTGGCTCGTTCCAGCCTGTTCAGTGCGGGTTCAACGCCCAAAGGAACAGAATCTCCAAGATGGAGCAGTTTGCCTGTTCGGGCGTTGCTTGTCAACGCAACTATTTTATAGGCGCCAGGGTTCGCCGGCGACATCAGTCAGTATGGGGCTTTTTTCCCGAAAACAGAAACGATAACCAATGCGGCTGGCGCTGGGGTGTGCCTGGCTTGCATCGAGCAGGTTGCCGAATCGGCCGGGTGAGAATAAAATTAGAACGAACGTTCGAAACCGGATTGCCTTCCGGGGTCATGGCTTCCCATTACGACCGCCACATGTCCTCTTCCTCCACAACCCGGGCCCTGGAGCATCCTCCCTCGGCCGATACCCGCTTCGATCGCCGCCTGGGCGAGATTCTCGACTACGCCACCGAAGTCTTTGCCGATAAAGGCTATGAGGGCGCTTCCATGCGCGACTTGTCGCGTTTGAGCGGCATCTCGCTGGCCGGCCTTTACTATTATTTCGAATCCAAAGAGAAGCTGCTGTATTTCATCCAGCAGCACACCTTTAACACCATTATCGAGCGATTGCGCGAGCGCCTGCAGGAGAGTCACGATCCCGAGACCCGCATCCGCATCTTCGTTCACAATCACATTAGCTATTCCGTCGCCAAACAAAAAGCGATGAAGGTGCTCGCGCATGAAGACGACGTTTTGACGAACGGCTTTGGCACCGAACTGGCTGCCATTAAGCGTGAGTACTACCGCATCTGTGTCGGACTGGTGGAGGATTTGGTAAAGGCTGAGGGGTTGAAATTCGTCGGGCGTCATGCCGGCCCGACGGGCGGGATCTCGACGCGCACGGCGGTCTTGGGACTTTTCGGAATGATGAACTGGCTGTACACGTGGTACAAGCCACGCGTCGATCCCGACGCGGAAACCATCGCAGGCGAGATGAGTGATATTTTTCTGCGGGGAGTGCGAGCGGAAAAAGCCGGCGACTGGAAACCACGTCGGGCGGCGAACCTCAGTCGAAAGGCGGAGACAGACGGCCGTCCCAAGTCCAAAGCCGCCAAGCGCAAACCCGCTCCCCCGCTGGCAAGGGGCCGCACTCGTTCATGACCGCATGGCAGCAATACCGTGTCAGGAGTTTGCCGATGGGTAGCACGATCCAACCTGACTACAGGAAGTTGTCATCCTGAGCGTAGTGAGCGAAGCGAACGGAGTTGAAGGATCTACGGTTGTTAGCGACGGCACACTCATGACAATAGGCACACAAACCGGATTCACTCGCATCACGGTCGAACTGCAGCCGCCGGCAGCGCGCATCGTGCTCAACAATCCGCCGCTGAACGTCATTGACATCCCAATGATGGATGAGTTGCGCGCGGCGCTGGAGCAGATCGAGGCGCGAGCGGAAATCAGCACCATCGTCCTTGCCGGTTCGGAGCGCGCTTTCTCCGTCGGCGTGGACATCGCTGCGCACACGCCCGATAAAGTTCGTGACATGCTTACCGCATTTCACAGCGTGATTCGCTCCGTGGTTGGCAGCAGAAAGCTGACTGTCGCCAGTGTTCGCCGGCACTGCCTGGGCGGAGGCGCGGAACTGGCGATGATGTGCGATGTGGTTTACGCCTCACCGGATTCGGTTTGGGGATTTCCCGAGATCAAGCTGGCGTGCTATCCGCCGGTCGCGGCTACGGCCTTGTCCGCCATTGTGGGACAAAAGCTGGCGGCAGAACTCGTCCTCACCGGACGAACCCTGAATGGCCAGGAGGCGCTGGAAGCGGGATTGGTGAACGGTCTGGCCGACGATCCCGAAACCCTGGTCACGGAATGTGTGCAGCGGGTGTCGCAATTGAGTTCGGCGGCCGTTGCCCTGGCCAAGAAAGCGTTTTATGCGTGGGATGCCATTCACTTTGATAAAGGGCTAGCACGCGCCGAACAGATTTATTTCGACGAGCTGATGAAAACAGCCGACGCGCAGGAAGGCATCGCAGCATTCATCGAGAAACGAAGACCGAAGTGGGTGGGGAAGTGACAGGTACTCGCAAACAGCTCGCCCTGGATACCGATGTTGCGAGTTTTACGTTGGCGATCCTTGGCATTATCGCCTGCGCCGGATTTGCCGTGATTGAGTGGTGGTCGGTGGTGCAACCCCGAGGGGCGCTACATCGGCCTGGACCGCCCGGATGGCAAGCCTCTGTAGCCCTGGTGCTTGGGGTTTGGATGATTTGTTCAAAGAGAAATCCCTCGGAGCCTCGCGCGGCACGTTTGGCTCTGATCGGCATGTTCGTCATACTTGCTTTACAAGTGGCTGCTTCCCTGCTTCATCTGGGGAGTGGAAGCATGCGGATCCTGTCGCTATGTTCAGGATTGCTAGCCGCCTTGTTTTTCACGGGGATGACGTTATCTCTCATTACATGGGTCTGGCGTAAGCTTCGGGGCGCTACTCTGCACAGTGAGTGAGCTGCCATTAGTGGAATAAATGGAGGAATCTTGAGTTTGGAGTACGAGATTGCACCGGAAGAGCTGAAAGCTCAGCAAGAGGCGGGCGGAGATGTCGTCCTCCTCGACG
>Ga0187880_1001225_pt1 | contig 20770 bp, 16 predicted proteins | sample June2016WEW_19_4_FD_132998 | JGI IMG/M metagenome (GOLD analysis project Ga0187880, IMG submission 132998) | Peatland microbial communities from SPRUCE experiment site at the Marcell Experimental Forest, Minnesota, USA - June2016WEW_19_40 | ecosystem: Environmental > Terrestrial > Soil >... | reverse complement strand
GGTGCTGCTCTAATTCCGTGTTGATGATGGTGGCGACCGTATGAATTTGGCAAGCCATTTCAGTCTCCGGCCCATGTCAGAAGCTCTTGGACTGTCCAAATATGATCTGTAATTCCCGCCTGCATCGCGGGCGTGACGCGGAGCGTTTGATGTACACGGCAGAAGTTGAAAAAAGTCATGTAGAGATTCACGGCGGCGCTCAGATGTTCCAGCGTCTTGCTAAAGCCAAGGCTCAAGCGCGTAAAGCGGCGAAGGTGCGTCCGCACGCTCAGGTTGGCGCGTTCGACGTGGCTAGTGCTGATTCTTTCAAGCTTCGGATGTCCGCTGATGCTTATTGGGATGGTCGCTGTTACTTTCGAGGGGTTGTACCACTCCGGGCCTTCGCCATCTCTCGTTCCGTAGAGTTTGAGCAATTGGGCGAAGTCAACGTCCGCTCCGAAGTATTCTTCGATGGCAGGAACGTAGCTGCGAAGTCCGTCCGTCGTGATCTGGAATCGCCCAGCGACCCGCTCGCTCAAATCCTTGATGAAATCGTACGCGCTGGCACCTTCGCGCTTTGCAACCAGATACGACAGAACCATTTTTGTTTCGCTGTCGATTGCCATCCAGATGTATTGGTCGCCCCATTCTTTCGGAACGTCGCCGTGCAGATGGGCTTCTTTGGTGTGAACGAAGGTCCAGAGTTCATCGGCTTGAACGAAGTTCGGACGGATGTTCCGAACTTTCTTGGCGAAAAGACTTCGGGCCTTACTCCCAACCGTGAGAAGCAGCGAGAGAATCGTGCCTTGGTGGACGCCAGTGGTGCGGGACACAGCGCGGACGCTCATTCCTTCGAGCAGGAGCGTGACGATCTGCGCGGCCTGCTCCGTCGATATGTAATGGCGTCCAAGCGGCCTTTTGCGCGGTTCGGAGAATGTGGCTTTGCAGGCGGGGCAGCGGAAACGCTGGATTCTGTGGTGTCCGTAGAATCCGAACCGTTTTACTTCGGAGTGCTTACATCGGATGCACGTCATTTTCGGCCTTGCCTTTCTTGCAGGGCCAGCCGAAAATGCTTTTTGTGGTCGGCATTGCGGCTTACCCCGCGTGCTGATTTAGCCCCGTCGGGAGTTGACGCTCCCGGCGGGGTTTTTCTATTTCGTTTTCGTTGTGTCCAAAGTGGGCGTCGGCCTCGGAACAAGCACATCGCTAAGCTTCGGTGGCGGGATCGGGTTTGCCATATAAGCTTGGCTGTTGCCAACCATTCCAGTGGGACGAATCTCGTTTTTCTGTTGAAGCCTTCCCAGAACTGTGTGGATCGACGCCAGCACGTTCCCATATTGCGTCAAGTCGAAGCCCATCTGTTGAAGTCGTGCCCGGACACCGATTGCATTCATTTGAGTATTGGGGGCCGTTCTAAAAGCCTGTCGGATGGCGTCGGTCAAACCGATTGCGTCCTCAGCGATGTATTCTTGGCCCAACATACGCGCGAGCGACGCGGCGATCTCCTGCAAATGGGCCAGCTGCGTTGTCAGCTCATCCTCTTTTTGCATGGTTCGGCCAAGCTCAGCTCTTGTCGCAGCAATCTGCTGCTTGAATTGTTCCAACAGTTTTGCGGTGTCAATTAGCGGTTCCATGGGAGGGAATTTATCATGGTGTGCAAAATAAAGTCAAGAGAAAAGAAAGCGAATATTATACGCAAGGGTAAGGGGCCGTGGTCGGCCTTGGTTGCAGAAGCCGAAGGAAAGGTGAAAGAGGCAAAGCGTCGGGTCGCTGAGCTTGAACTGGCAGCAGAGACATTTCGGCGGTATGAGCGAGAAGGAGCGCCGTGGCCACTCACAGAATCGTCAACACAGAATTAGAGCATCACCCAGAAGCTTGGTGGGTAAGTGGAAGAGCATTCGGGTATGGGCTGTGGTGAAACCCAAATCTCTGGCGCGCACGTTAGATTTTTTAATAATGACCCGAGGTTGATTCTACGGACGAAGGCTCGGATTGAATCATCCAAGTGCAGAGCGAGTGCCGAAACGGGGACTGTACTACTTGGCGACAGATAGCTTGCTGTGCCAATCGATTGGCGCGCCAGAGTCCACAGGAACTACTACTTGCAACTTGCCTCGCTAGTGCTAGGCTGGTTTAGGAGCCATCGGATCGGCACTAACGGCTCCTGAAGAGAGACCCTATGAGGCCGAAGAGTGGCGGATCGAGCTTGTCAGCCACGGCATGCGGCCGAAGCTGGCGCTCGATCGGGGCGCCAGAGACGGTGCCTTCTACCCGACAATGGCTGCCGAGTAGAATTCGCTGTAACGCATTGAAAATAAAGGACGGTGGTACCTCTTACCCGTCACTGAAATGGGGGGTCAATTTGAGAGGTTTCGGGGCTGGAATCCGGGCATCTTACAGGAGCGGCGACCGTGGCGACCGCGTTTGCGCCTAAAGTCTTCAAGAACCTCATCGGCGGCGAGTGGGTTGAGGCCCGCAGCGGTAAGGCCATCGAAAACCGCAATCCCGCGAACACCGATGAACTCGTCGGGATGTTTCCCGCATCGTCCGGCGAAGACGTCGCCCGCGCCGTCGGCGCCGCAAAGGCTGCGTACGATAAGTGGCGCCTGACGCCCGCTCCGAAGCGGGCCGAGATTCTCTTTCGCGCCGCCGAAATCCTGGTTGGGCGCAAGGAGGATTACGCCCGCGATATGACGCGCGAGATGGGCAAGGTCCTTGCCGAGGCGCGCGGCGACGTGCAGGAAGCCATCGACATGACCTACCTGATGGCCGGCGAAGGGCGCCGCCAGTTCGGTCACACGACGCCTTCCGAGCTGCCGAACAAGTTCGCCATGGCCGTGCGCGCGCCGGTCGGCGTCGCGGGCCTGATCACGCCGTGGAATTTTCCCATTGCGATCCCGTCGTGGAAGGCGATGCCGGCGCTGATTTGCGGCAACACCATCGTGCTGAAGCCCGCGGAGGATACTCCCCTTTCAACCTATAACCTGGCGCAAGTCCTCGCGGAAGCCGGGCTGCCGCCCGGAGTCTTGAACGTGGTGTTTGGCGAAGGCCCGGACGCGGGCGCGCCGATGCTGAACCACCCCGACATCGATCTGGTGAGCTTTACCGGCTCGACTGAGGTGGGGCGCATCGTGAGCCAGGCCTGCGCGCCCTCGTTCAAGCGGTGCCATCTCGAAATGGGCGGGAAAAACATCATCATCGTGATGGACGACGCCAATCTCGACCTCGCCGTGGAGGGCGCCGTATGGGGCGGCTTCGGCACCACAGGCCAGCGATGCACGGCCGCGAGCCGCGTCGCCGTGCAGAAGAAAGTGTATCGCGAGTTCGTCGAGCGGTTCGTCGAGCGCGCGAAGGCGCTGAAAGTGGGCGATGGCCTCGATCCCGCGACCCAGATGGGTCCGTGCATCAACGAGCAACAGCTAAAGACGGTGATCCGCTACGTCGAAATCGGCAAGAGTGAGGGCGCGAAACCGGCTACGGGCGGCCATCGCCTCGATAGCGGCGCGCACGCGAAGGGCTGGTTCCACGAGCCGACGGTTTTCATCGATTGCGATCCTAAGATGCGCGTTTGCCAGGAGGAGATTTTCGGCCCCGTCGTCTGCGTGATGCCGTTCGACACATTTGACGAAGCACTTGCGATCGCGAATGGCGTCAGCTACGGCCTTTCCGCCTCGATTTACACGCGGAACGTAAACCATGCGTTCCGCGCGCAGCGCGATCTGGAGACGGGGATCGTCTACGTCAACGCTCCCACGATCGGCGCTGAAACCCATTTGCCGTTCGGCGGCACGAAAAATACCGGCAACGGCCATCGCGAGGCCGGCCTCGCGGCGCTCGATTTCTATTCCGAGTGGAAGACGCTTTACATCGATTACTCCGACCGCCTCCAGCGCGCCCAGATCGACAATGCCTGAACCTGCCGTCTTGACACATCGTCCCGGCGCACGCAGAATGTGCGCGCGGTCGGCGGCGGGCGGTGATTTCCGCCCAGGGGCGGCTTTCCAATCGCAATTCAATCCGGGTGGAGACGCGCGTCTCCGAATCGCCCGTGCGAGGAATGCTTCCATGATCCGACGATCCGGCTTGGCGCTTTTCGCGGCGTTGATTCTTGCGTTCCCGTTGACGCTCTCCGCACAATCCTCCGATTCGCGCGGCGCGACGGCCTCCGTGCTTTCCTCGGCGTTGACCGCGACGGTCTCGTGTTCGGCTTTCGCTGTGGACTCCGCCGGCGGCGGGTCTCCGGCGGATGCCGCAACGGAGTCCGGCCACGGCTTTGACCTGGCGAATCTCGACCGGTCGATATCACCCTGCGACGACTTTTACAAGTTCGCGACGGGCGGCTGGAGCAAGAACAATCCGATTCCGGCCGCACGGTCGACGTGGGCGACCTTCAGCAAACTCAGCGATGAAAATGAAGAATCCCTGCATGGGATTCTCGAGGAAGCCGCCAAAGACAAGTCCGCCGCACACGGTTCAAACCGGCAGAAGATCGGCGACTTCTACGCAAGTTGCATGGATGAAAGCGCGGTGGAGGCCGCGGGCCTGAAGCCGCTGGACGCCGAGTTGCAGCGTATCGCGGCAATCAACGACGGCGCGGGATTGCAGGCCGAGGTTGCCCGGTTGCAGATCCAGGGTGTGGATGCCGTGTTCGGCTTTGGCTCCCTGCAGGACTTCAAAGATAGTACGCAGGTGATCGCTGCCGCGGGACAGGGCGGCCTTGGGTTGCCCGACCGCCAGTATTATCTCGATGACGACGATCACTCCAAGCAGCTCCGCGCCGGCTACGTCCAGCATGTCACCAACATGTTCAAGCTCATGGGCGATGACGACGCAGCGGCTGCCGCCGAAGCCAAGGTCGTCATGGACATCGAGACCGCTCTCGCCAAGGCGTCAACCAAGCGCGAGGATCTGCGCGATCCGGAGAAGAATTATCACAAGATGGCTCTGGAGCAGCTCGCCGAACTCACGCCGCATCTTTCATGGACCGAGTTCTTCAAGGAAGTGGGTGCGCCGGAGGTCTCGGCCGCCGACATTGCTCAGCCCGATTTTTTCAAGGAAGTGGATTCCGCGTTCGCTTCCACTCCTCTGGATCAGTGGAAGACATATCTCCGCTGGCAACTGATTCACGCCACCGCCCCGGCGCTTCCGAAGAAATTCGTGGACGAAAATTTCGATTTCTACGGCCGCCAGCTCACGGGCGCGAAGGAAATTTTGCCGCGATGGCGCCGCTGCGTCGAAGCGACCGACAACGAGCTCGGCGAAGCGCTGGGCCAGTCTTATGCCGAGCGCTATTTCCCGCCCGAAGCTAAGGCGCGCGCTCTGGCCATGGTCCGCAATATCATGGATGCCCTTCGCGACGATCTTTCCACGCTCGACTGGATGAGTCCTGCGACGCGCCAGCAAGCCCTCCACAAGCTGGACGTCATGAATCTCAAGATCGGCTATCCCGACAAGTGGCGCGACTACTCGGCTTTCGATGTCGAGCGCGGCCCTTATGTCGAAAACGTGCTCCGCGGCGAATCCTTCGAGTTCGCTCGCGATGTCGCCAAAATCGGCAAGCCCGTCGACCGCTCGGAATGGCATATGACGCCGCCGACGGTCAACGCCTACTACAGTCCATTGCTCAACGAGATCGTTTTCCCGGCGGGCATTCTCCAGCCGCCGTATTTCGACGCGAAGGCGGACGACGCGGTCAACTACGGCAGCATCGGCACTATCATGGGCCACGAGATGACCCACGGGTTCGACGACCAGGGAGCGCAATTCGACGCCAACGGCAACCTGAAGAACTGGTGGACGCCCGAGGACCTCAAGAACTTTCACGAGCGTGGCGACTGCATCGCCAAGGAGTTCGACGCCTTCGAAGTCGAGCCGGGCTTGCACGAGAATGGCAAGCTCGAGGAAGGCGAAGCGATCGCCGATTTGGGCGGCCTAGTGATTTCACACGCCGCATTCGAGAAGACGCTCGATGGTAAGCCTGCTCCGCCGGCCATCGACGGTTTCACCGCCGAGCAGCGCTTCTTTCTGGGTTTCTCCCAGAACTGGGCGGTGAATTACCGTCCTGAGGCCATGCGCCTTCGCGCCAAGACCGACCCGCATCCGCTGAACTTCTTCCGGGTGGCTGGTTCGGTCCAGAACGTGGGCGCGTTCGCCAAGGCGTGGGGTTGCGGCGAAAAATCCCCCATGGTTCGGCCCGCAGAGCAGCGCTGCCGCATCTGGTAGCCGCCGCTATTTTTTCCCGGGGGCCAGGATGCGCTCGATTTGTACGAGGTGGTTGATGTCGTGCCCCGCGAACATGCGGGCGATGTGCGCGACGCTCTCCTTGCCGCGTTCGGAATGCATGCCGTAGTGCTCCCACTGTTCAGGTGTGAGTGTCTTCAGTAGCGCCAGATTCGCGGCGCGGAGCGCGCAAAACTGCTCGAACGACTTGTGCGGATCGCGTTTGTCGTAGTGCAAGGCGGTGACCCAGGCGTCCTGATCGAATCCTTGAATCGGCGTCCCGGGAGCGCCGAGAATCGCCCGAATCCGGTAGCCGCCGACGAGTTCGGTATCCGCGATGTGCGCGACGATCTCGGCGATCGACCATTTTCCCGGCGCGGGGCGTTTCCGCAATTTCGATCCCGGAACGCCTTTCAATAAACGCTCGAGTTTCCTGGGCGTGGCGGCCTGAATTGCGAGCGGCTGCTGGTTTCCGACGTTCCCCAGCATGCGTTGGATGTACTGCTGCGGTGTTTCGGGCATGGTTTTGATGGCTCCTTTCTGGTAGCTGACTGGCTCCGATTTTAGCCGGTCACACCTTCCCTCGGTAAGGCAAGCAAGCCGAGCCGTGCGCCGCCGCGGAGACATATTGGGCTGGTCTTCGCCGGAACGGGCGCCAGGACGGGCGCGGGACGGCAGTCGTGTTTGGAATTCTGGAAACTCCGCCCGCCAAGGCCTCGGCGCTCCCGCGGCCACAGCATACAATTTATTGAGTTCGGGGTCACCGCGGCCTGCTCGGGAAGCAATCGGCCGCGAGCCTCGACGCAGGCCACTCTCAGAGGCAAACGTGATGGCGAAATCGGCGGAAGTCCACCCGGAAAATCCGCGCGCGAATCCTTCCGCGAAGCCTTCGTTCAAATCGCCGGTCAAACCGGAGGAGCGGGAGCTGGCGCAGAAGTGGGCGGAGCAGGAGAGGCTCGAGGCCGAACTGGCGGACCGCGAACTGCGTTCGGCAAATCTACGGGCGGAACTGGCGGCCTTCGAGCGGCGCTACCTGCACTTTGTCGGCTCGCGGTACGCCGAACTCGACGAATGGAAGGCGAGACTTGCGGAGCGAGCGGCGCGCGAGCAACCTGATAACGAGCGCGCACAGCAAGCGGCGCGAGTCGCGCGGGCACTTGCCGGCGAGACAAAATCTGCGATCGGTGACGAATCGGAGCGGGAACCGCGCGCATTCAAGGCGTCGCCGGAGATGAAGCGCCTCTATCGCGAGGTGGCGAAACGCATCCACCCTGATCTCACATCGAATCGCGAAGACCGCGTGAAGCGCCAGGAATTGATGGCGGAAGCAAACGAGGCGTACGAGCGCGGAGACGAGGCACGCCTCGCGAAGATACTAACGGCCTATGAGTGCAGCCCCGAGAACGTCGAAGGTGAAGGCGCCGGCCCGGAGCTCGTTCGCGTAATCCGGCGAGTGAGCCAGGCGCGGGGCCGTCTGGCCGAGATCGAAGCAGAGATGCAGGAACTGGCGCGCTCTGAACTCCACCAGTTGAAGTCGCGGGTAGAAGAAGCGGAGCAGGGCGGCCGCGACGTGCTCGCGGAGATGATTCAAAAGGTCGAAGAACAGATCGTGCTCGCGAAAGAGCGGCTCGAGGCGCCCACCTCACCGTCTCGCCCCTAATGGAAACGCGTACAAAATCCGCAACACAACAGATCGTTCCGGCGTCGCCGCAGAGCATTGCGGTGCGATCGGCGGCGATCGTGGCGCGCGGACTGCGCGACCTCACGCGAGATTCGAACTGGCTCATCAAGAAGGTTTTCACGGCCCGGGCGTCGCGGCTTGCGATTTCGCGGAGCGGTCAGGTGTGCGCCGTGTCGCCGCTCGTCCGGCAGGGCGCGGAGCGCGTCTGGCTTTACGACATCGATCTGAGCGTGCCGAATTCCGCGCTCGCGCTTCCGGACGAACCCGCGGTGTGCCCGCCGGGTCTGCCGGCTGCGTTTGCTTACTCGCCCATGGTGCGCCATCTGGTCGCAGCATGGGGCGCCTGGCCGCGGGAATTGCACGTGTTCGATCTTCACGGAAAGGTGTTTCTCGGGTCGTTCGGACGATTCTTGAATTTCCCCGAGATGCTGGCGTGGTCGGGCAGCGGAAAACACCTGGCCGCCGCCACGGGAGGGGAAAGGGACGCGCGGTTGCAATTGTGGGAGGCGCTTCCCGAATCGCCCTTTGGGATGCCTTTTGGGGGAGATCCGGCGAGCGAACTGATGGCGCCCGAGCGGTTCGAAAAACTTCTGGAGCCGCAGGCGCTCGACGCGGAATCGGGCGACGAGGGCACGTTCGCAGGATTTGGCCGCAGCGCCTTCAGCCCCGATGACGAGACACTCGCGACGGTGCTTCGCGTAGAAGGTGAGTGGGCGGACGACGCAATCCTGCTCCTCGATGTGCCCGGTCTCCGGCACCAGAAAGCGTTTCAGGCGCAGGGGCGGATCACGGACCTTGCGTGGACATTCGACAGCCGCCAGCTAATCTTTTGCTCGGCTGGACAGTCGTACCGGCTTGCGGCCGGGACGACGGAGCCCGAGGCGCTGCCGTTCGGCGCCGAACTCTGCGAGTGCCACCCGGATTTTCCGCTTTGCCTGTGCTTCAGTTCGTGGCTGAAAAATTCCGCGAAGGGAAGACTGTTCCTCGTCGACTTGGAGCGGCTCGCTATTTTCGACGAGTGTCCGGCCGAGGGCGTCGTCGATCTGCGCTGGAGCCTGGACGGCTCAAAGGCCTACGCGATGACCGCCGACGGACTCGCCTACATCTACGAGCCGCCGCTACTTTAGCAACACTACTGCCAACGCTTCGCGTCGAAGCTGAATGCAACCAGGCCGTCTCGGTAGTCGATTTTCAGGTCGAGCATTCGCAGCACCGTAAATCCGAGAATGCCGGAGATTTCGGTTCCGGCCGAGTCGCTCATCGATTTCGTATCGAACGCAATGATATCCAGATTCTTCTGCCGCAGGTTGCCGAACGTGAGGGTCAGCTCGTTCCCCCGGTAGACATTCTTGACGCTGCCGTTCAATCCGTTGACTTGCAAGTTCGGATCGCCGGAAACCTTTGTGACCTCCCGCGCCGCATCCGGCGAGATTGTGTTCGTGAGGCTGCCCGTATCGATGAGGAAAAGCTTCGAGACGGAATCGTTCAGCTTCGTGGGAACCAGCAGCATGTGGCCGAATCGGAACACTCTTGAGTAAGGCTGCATTTCCGGGGCGATGTAACGGTCGTGGAAACGCAGAACCGGATTCGAGTCGCCCGCTTCCAAGGCCGCTTCGGGCGCGGGCTCATCAGGCAGCGGAGGCAGTTCGCTAAGTTTGAACTTCGTGTTCGGCAGGTCGATATCGACCAGGAAATGCGAGAAGACGTCCCCGCCGATCAAACCGTCCTCACCCGCCACGGAATTTCTGTCCATCACTGCCACATTGCAATCGCGAAACTCGAGATCGCCGATTTGAATCGAGTCGGCATAGCCCACGTAGCCACCGGCAGGTCCGCGATCGCCGATCCCTCGGATGTCGGTTTGAACGATCTGCTTGATGCCGGCTTTCTCGGCAATCTTGCGATCGATGAGAATGCCGCCGGCACCGGTGTCGAGCATGAGATGGGAGGAAACGTCGTTCAGCCTGACGTCGAGCCCAAAGCCCCGAAGATGGTTCGGATCGATGAGCAGGTACTTCAGATCGGTCTGCGTCGAGCTCACTTTGGAAGCCATGTGGCATTGATGAGCGGACACGGTAGGCTGTTGTTGCAGGAGAATCAATTCGCGTTCGAGGGCGGTGCGGCTTTCGGCATCATCGTCCGTATCCTCGGCGAGGTAATCGTGCAAGGCCTTGACGCGATCGCCGAGCGGCAGCGTCCTCAGCCAATACCTGCGGATGTCGGGATCGGAAGGGTCAAGGGCGTCAGCCCGATCAATCATCTCTTTTCCCCGGCGGTAGAGCGAAGCGGCGTTGGAGACCCGGGCCAAGCCCAGGTATGCGCGGGCATTGTTTGCGCCGCTATTTATGACGTTCACGAAGATGGCTTCCGCGTCCGGGATTCTGCCCTGGCGGTAGTAGACCTCGCCAAGAGCCACCTGCGTCTCAGGCGAATTAGGGGCCAACTCGACGGCCTTCGTTGCGGCGGCGAACGCATCGGTAGGCCGCTTCTGCTTCAAATCAACGCGCGCGAGCCCCACGTACGCGAGCGCGGCCTGCGGACCGGCAGACAGCGCCGCGTACTCCTGCGCGGCCGCATCGAACTTTCCCGTGCGGTACATATGCTGCGCATCAGCGAGGGAGGGCGCCGCACTCGCAGCAGTGGCTGGAGCGCCCGAAGGAAGCGGATCCTGCGCCGGAGCGGCCGGGGCAACCGCAATGCGGGTCAAGAACAAAAGAAGCAAAACGACGTGGGCGGGCCGCATAAGTGAGACTCTGCCAAGCCATATGCGGGGAGTCAAGACCGGGACGGTTAATGCCGTTCGGCGGAGGACAAGGAGGGCGTCAAGCGAAATTTACGCCGATCATTTTTTCGGTCCATTGCCAGATTTCGCCGGCTACTTTCGGATCCCGAGAGAGAGTATTGGATTCGGCGGGCTTGCACTTGACGAAGTATTTTCCGGAGGTCTGCGCCACTTCGGGAGAGCTTGCCAGATAAAGGGACACTTCGGCGCCTTCCTTCGAATTCAGCATGAAAGGTTTTACCACGGCGATGATCAGCTTGAAGATCAGCGGCGGATCGGCGCCCCAGATATTCGTCGCGACCACGCCTGGGTGCAGGCAATTGGCGGTCACACCGGTTCCTTCCAGTCTTCGTGCCAATTCGAATGTGAACGCGTTCATGAGCAGCTTCGATTGCCCGTAGGCGGCGAAAGAATTGTATTTTCGAGTCTCGAACTGAATATCGTTCATGTCAAGACGGGCGCGGCGCTGCGCCTCCGACGAAACATTGATGATCCGCGAGGGCGCGCTGGCCTTCAAGAGATCGAGCAAGAGAAGCGTCAGCAGGGCCGCGCCCAAATGGTTGGCGGCAACCGTCATCTCGATGCCGTCCGCGGAAAGCGTGTGGGTGCGCATGGCCGCGCCTGCGTTGTTGATCAGAACATCGAGGCGAGGATATTTCTCATGGATTTGCGTCGAGAGAGCGCGGATCGAGGCCTGCGAAGACATATCCGCAATGAGAAGGTCGAGCGCGGACGAGCCGGATTCCCATTGGATTTCGGCGAGCGCGGCCTTGCCTTTTTCGGGGTTGCGACAGACGAGCAGGACACGAGCTCCCATGCGGGCGAGACCGAGCGCGGTCTCTTTTCCGATGCCGCTGTTCGCGCCGGTGACGATGCAGGTCTTGCCAGTCATGTTGTCCGTTTGCGCCATGTCCGGTCCTTCGCGATGTTCGCGTGGCGACACAATACATTACGCATCGGGCCGCGCTCAAGCAGCGATCCACGACGATGGAGTTATGCGAGGGGAAGATTCGCTTCGGCTTCGAGGGTTGAATCGGCGCGGTCGCCCGCGAGGAATCGGGCGTGGCCCGCGGAGGCAATCATCGCGGCGTTGTCGGTCGAAAGGGCGCGGCTGGGGAAATAGACCGCGATGCCGCGGCGCGAGGCTTCCGCTTCACAGGTACGGCGAAGCTCGGAATTGGCCGCGACGCCACCCGAGACGAGCACGGAGCGCACGGCGTGCTCCGCGGCTGCGGCGAACGTGCGAGCGACGAGATTATCGACAACGGCGCGCTGGAAGCTTGCAATCAGATCGAGCGTTTCCGGAGTGCAGAGCGGGCGCAGGGCGTCGGCGCTGCGTTCGCCGAGGGCGAGCGCCTGCCGGCGAGCTTCGATTTTCGGCTGGAGTTGAGGATTGCGCCGCAGGTGATAGAGCACGGCCGTTTTGATCCCGCTGAAGCTGAAATCGTGCGGGTTGCCGCTCATCTTCGGCTCGGCGAAGCGAACGGCTCGCGGGTTGCCGTGCACGGCGAGCTTGTCGATGATGGGGCCACCGGGATAACCGAGGGCGAGCATCCGTGCGACTTTGTCGTAGGCTTCGCCGGCGGCGTCGTCGCGGGTCCCGCCGATGCGCGCGTACGAGAATCTTCGCGAGCCGTTCTGCGATTCAGATGTGACGTAGTAGAGAATCGTGTGGCCCCCGGAAACGATCAGGCAAACGGCGGGCAATTCCGGGCGACGACCGGCCGCGTACGCTTCGAGTAGGACAGCGTGGACGTGTCCCTCGAGATGGTTCACGCCGATGAGCGGCTTGCCGAGCGCCATGGCGAGCACTTTGCCATAGGTGAGTCCGACGAGAAGCGCGCCGATCAGGCCGGGGCCGCGCGTCACCGCAATGGCATCCACATCACGCAACTCGACGCCGGCCTGTCCAAGTGCTTCGCGCACGACGGGGACGATCTGCCGTAGATGCTCGCGCGAGGCGAGCTCCGGGACCACGCCGCCGTACTTGCGATGAATGTTGGTCTGGGAAGCGACGACGCTCGAGAGAATGCGGTGTCCGCCGGCGACGATGGCGGCGGCCGTCTCGTCACAGGACGATTCGATGCCTAGAATCAGATGTTCGCGACTGCTTACCATCACGCCTCAATCTTGCGGGTGGTTCAAAAACGCTATGTTAGCATAGCGAAGGTTGCGCACTTCGCGCGCACAAGCGAGGGGGCGGGGGATTCGGAGAGAATGAGCGGACAAACGAAGAAGGTGCGGAAGGCGGTCCTGCCGGTGGCGGGGCTTGGGACGCGGTTCCTGCCGGCGACGAAGGCGATGCCGAAGGAGATGCTGCCCGTCGTCGATAAGCCCTTGATCCAGTATGCAGTAGAGGAGTGCATCGCGTCTGGAATCGAACACGTGATTTTCGTGACGGGACGGCACAAGAGCGCGATCGAAGACCATTTCGATTTCGCGCCGGAGCTGGAGAGCTTCCTCGAGGCGCGCGGAAAACCAGAGCTGGCGAAGATGGTCCGCGAGATCAGCGGCGAGCTGCTCTTCAGCTACACGCGGCAGCGGGAGGCGCTGGGGCTGGGCCACGCGGTGCTATGCGCTGCGGAACTCGTGGGCGACGAGCCGTTCGCGGTGCTGCTTGGCGACGTGATCATGGACGGGCCAGTGGCCGCGACGCGCTCGCTGATGGACATCTACGAAGCGACTGGGGCGGGAGCGATTCACGTCGAGCAGGTCCCGCGCGAGCAGGCGCATCTCTACGGAATCGTCGATGCGAGTCCGGTGAAGGACTCGCGCTTTGGCGAGCGGCTGCTGCGCGTCAAGGACATGGTGGAGAAGCCGAGCGCGGAGAAGGCGCCGTCCAATCTCGCCGTGACGGGCCGGTACGTCCTTCCGCCCGAGATCTTCGACTATCTCCGGACGACGAAGCCCGGAGCAGGCGGCGAGATTCAGCTTACAGACGGCCTGCGGCGGCTTGCCGAAGACGGCAAGATGATGGCCTACATCTACGAAGGCAAAACGTACGATGCGGGCGACAAACTCGGCTTTCTGCAAGCCACGGTTGAATTCGGACTGCGGAATCCGAAACTCGGGGACGGCTTTCGCGCGTACCTGCGCGGACTGAAGCTGTAGGCGGGCGCCCGCCCGAAGAATTCCTGCGATTACTTTTTGCGCTTTGAGGACGCTTTGTTAGAGCTGTCGGAGGCTGCGGGCTTGGATTCGGCGGGCTTTGAGTCGGATTTTTCCGCGGCCTTCGGCGGATTGGCGTCGCCGGAGCTTTCGGCTGACGATGCGGCCGCACCCTTTCCCGCGTAGTCGGTCACGTACCAGCCCGACCCTTTGAATTGAATCGCAGGCGCCGCCTGCTGGCGTTCGGCCTTGCCGCCACACTTTGGGCACTTCTTCGTCATCGAAGCGGAGACGCTTTCGATCTTTTCGAAGAGGTCGCCGCACTTTCGGCACTTGTATTCGTACAGCGGCAAGCGAAAGCTCCTTTCGCAGCAATCACGTTCATATACATCAAGACGGCAGTTCCAAATCAGACTTCCGCTACGCGTCGCAGGACCGGAATTTTCGCCTCGCGCAAGACGTGCTCGACGACGGTCTCCCGAAGCCGAGAGGCGTCGTAGTCGAAGTGGAGGCGATTGGTTTTCTCGTCAAAGCGGAACTTTTGCAGTCCGTAGGTGTTCGCAAATTGGCCGAGCGCGCGGAACTGTTCCGGCTTGAGGCGACCCTGAAGCTCGTAGGTCACGGTCATAAATGTCATGCGTGAAATTATAGCATCGGCGCGGCGCCGCGGGCATGCTTACAGTTCAAGGTGCCGCAGGCGCAACGCATTGCTGATAACAGAGATGGAGCTGAAGCTCATCGCAGCGGCGGCGATCATCGGGCTGAGGAGCAGGCCAAAGGCCGGATAGAGGACTCCGGCGGCTACGGGCACGCCGATGGAGTTGTAGACGAAGGCGAAAAACAGGTTCTGCTTGATGTTTTTCATCGTCGCGCGACTGAGCGCCCGCGCGCGCACGATTCCGCGGAGGTCGCCCTTCATCAATGTCACGCCCGCGCTCTCCATGGCGACGTCGGTGCCAGTGCCCATGGCGATGCCGACTTGGGCCTGGGCGAGGGCCGGCGCGTCGTTGATGCCGTCGCCGGCCATGGCGACGAAGCGGCCTTCGGACTGAAGTTTCTTGACGGAGCTGATCTTGTCTTCCGGGAGGACTTCGGCGATCACCTCGTCGATCCCGAGTGTTTTGGCGACGGCTTCCGCCGTGGTGCGTGTGTCTCCGGTGAGCATGACGATGCGGATGCCGTCGTCGTGGAGACGGCGAATTGCTTCCGGAGTAGTTTCCTTGATGGGATCGGCTACGCCGATCAGACCGGCCACACTTCGGTCTGCGACCAGAAACATAACGGTCTGGCCGCCCGCGCGCATGGCTTCCGCGTTTTCGGCGAAGTCGCGCGGATCGACATTCATTTCGTCGAGGAGTTTGCGATTGCCCAAGGCGACTTCCTGCCCACCCACGCGGCCGCGGACGCCCCTGCCGGTCAACGATTGAAATGCCGCGACTGGAGAAAGCGCAATTCCTCGCGCCTTGGCACCCCCGACGATCGCGGCTGCCAGGGGATGCTCACTCCCTCGCTCAAGGCTGGCCGCGAGATGAAGGACCTTGGTCTCGTCGAAGCCCTGTGCGGGCACGACTAACATCAGCTTTGGCTTGCCTTCCGTAAGCGTTCCGGTCTTGTCCACGACCAAGGTGTCGACTTGGCGCAGGTGCTCGATCGCTTCCGCATTCTTGAACAGCACGCCCATCGTGGCGCCTTTGCCGGTGGCGACCATGATCGACATCGGAGTGGCGAGGCCGAGCGCACACGGACAAGCGATGATCAAGACGGCGACGGCGTTAATCAGGGCGTGCGCCATCCGGGGGTTCGGGCCCCAGATGGCCCAGACGGCGAAAGTCAGGGCTGCGGCTCCGACGACGACGGGCACGAAGTAGCCGGCGACTACATCCGCAAGCTTCTGGATGGGCGCGCGGCTGCGCTGGGCTTCGCTGACCATGCGGACGATCTGCGCGAGCAGCGTTTCGGCGCCGACGCGCTCCGCGCGCATGATGAGCGAGCCCGTGCCATTCACGGTTGCTCCGGTCACGCGGGCACCCGGCTGTTTTTCCGCGGGGATGGGTTCGCCCGTGATCATGGACTCATCCACGCTGCTCGATCCGTCCAGAATTACACCATCGACCGGGATTTTTTCGCCTGGACGGACACGGAGACGATCGCCGGGCTTGATCACGTCGAGCGGGAGGTCTATTTCAGTTCCATCGCCTCGAATCAAGCGGGCTATTTTCGGGGTGAGACCCAAAAGGGCCTTAATCGCCGCACTCGTCCGGCTTCTTGCCCGGAGCTCGAGCACCTGACCCAGAAGCACGAGCGTTGTGATGACCGCAGCCGCCTCGAAATAAACCGCAACCGTTCCGCCCGCGTCGCGGAAGGACGCAGGGAACAGGTTGGGAAGCAGCGCGGCGACGAGGCTGTAGACGTAGGCAACTCCCACGCCGAGTGCGATCAGGGTGAACATGTTTGGGCTTCGGTTGATGATGGACCGCCATCCGCGAACAAAGAAAGGCCATGCACCCCACAGCACGACAGGAGTAGCCAGAGTCAATTCGAACCACTGTCGAGCCGTCGGCGAAACTCGAATAAGCAACGACGAAAGCGCCGGGATGAATTCCTCCATGGCGAGCAGGAGCACCGGGATCGTCAGAATGACGCTGGCCCAGAAGCGGTGGGTCATGTCGATCAGCTCAGGGTTCTTCTCTTCCTCGGCCGCGACCGCCCTTGGTTCAAGAGCCATGCCGCAGATCGGGCACGAACCAGGCCCCGGGCGCACTATTTCGGGGTGCATGGGGCAGGTGTACTCGATCCGTGTTGCCGGCGCCGAAGGAACCTCGGGCTCGAGTGCCATTCCGCATTTTGGGCAGGCGCCCGGGTGATCCTGACGTACTTCCGGGTCCATCGGGCAGGTGTAAGTGGTTGTTTTTGCCGCGCCCGAAGCGGCTGGCTTGATGGTGGCCAACTGGACCATCTGGCTACTAGCAGCGGGGGCTGGGATCAGGTATTTCTCAGGGGCGGCGCGAAATTTTGCGGCGCAGCCGTCACAGCAGAAGTAGTATGTCTTTCCGGCGTGCTCGACCGTGGCCCGTGCTTGAGCCGGATCAACCGTCATACCGCAAACAGGGTCTCGTTCCATTAGGCCACTAACCTCGCACCAAGCTCATCATACGTCTATCGCTTTAGATTCGCTTCGGCCTGCATTTGATCCAAGGGAACCTTTTATGTGAGGCTCACGTATCTCACACCAGAACGTCGAAAAGCAGCAAGCGGGGGTTGTCCTTGACCTTGAGGGGCAGCAGCGGAAAGAACGGCCGAAAGCGTCGCAAGCGCTGGATTCTGTTGGGCGGAGGTGCAGTGACGCTCGTGCTGATTGTGGTTGCGGCGACTACGGCGCTCCGCCCGAGCCACATCATTGATCCGGACAAACTTGCCGCGGTCGAACGCGGAGACATCGCGCGGTCCGTGGTCGCCACGGGGAAGATCGAGCCCCTCACGCAGGTCGAGGTCAAATCGAAGGCGAGCGGAATCGTCGAGAAGATAGATGTGGACGCGGGCGACCGCGTGAAGGACGGGCAAGTGCTCGCCGAGTTGGACAAGGAGCAGCTTCAGGCGGCCGTCGCCGAAGAACGCGCCAACCTTGAAGCGGCCGAGGCTGCTCAGCAGGCCGCCGAAGCCGCGTATCAGAAGAATCTCGTGGACGCGGAAGGACCGGACGTCCCGTTCCTGAAGAGCGACATGGACCGCGCGCACGACTCTTACAAGCAGGGCCTGATCGCGCTGAACGCAATGCAGGACGCCGAAAAGAACTACCAGCTGGCGATCAACCGGCAGATGTCCGCGGAGCGAAACGCGGAGATGAGCAAGGCCCAGGTGGCGCAGGCGAACGCGCAAATCGCGCAGGCAAAGGCGGCGCTCGACAACGCGGAAGAGAACCTGCGCTACGCGACCATCACCAGCCCCATGGACGGCGTCGTGCTTTCGAAGGACGTCGAGGTGGGCGACGCGGTGAGCTCGATTCTGGTACTCGGCTCCCAGGCGACGCTCGTGATGACGCTCGGCGATACGAGCGAGGTGTACGTCAAGGGGAAGGTTGACGAGGCGGACATCGGCAAGGTCTATCTGGGACAGCCTGCGCGAATCGTAGTGGAATCGTTCAAAGAGAAGACGTTTCAGGGCAAAGTGACGAAGATTTCTCCGCTCGGAGACGAGAAGGACAACGTCACAACATTCGAAGTGCGCGTTTCGATCGTGAATGCTTCCGGCGAACTCAGGGCCAACATGAGCGCCAATGCGGAGATTATCCTTGAAGAAAGGAAGAACGTGTTATTGATTCCGGAAAGCGCGGTGATCTTTGACAAGGATAAGAACGCATCGGTTGAGATTCCCGATCCCAAGGCCGACACCGGACGACGGAAACTCGCCGTGAAGCTGGGCATTTCGAATGGCGTGAAGGCCGAAGTGCTTTCGGGCATGGCGCAAGGCCAGAAAGTCATTTTGCAGTAAAGCTCGGACAGAGAGCGGAAAATATCAAGCCGCGATGAATTTCAGCGACCTGCTCAAGGACACGCTTGACACCCTTTGGGCGCATAAGCTGCGCACGTTCCTCACGATGTTCGGAATCACCTGGGGGATTATCTCCATCACGCTGATGGTTGCAGCCACACAGGGCCTGCGCGTAGGGCTGAAGAAAAACAGCGAGTCATTCGGCAAAGACATCATGATTTTCTTTGCGGCGCGAACCAGCCTGCAAGCGGGCGGAATGCGCGCGGGGCGCGAGATTCACTGGAATGAGGACGACTATCTTTCCGTACTCGCCCAGGCGCCAGCATGCCGCTATGCCATCCCGGAAATCGGCAACACAGTTCCATTGCGCAGCCGCTACAACAGCGGCGATCTGCTCGTCGTGGGTTCGCTGCCGCCATTTGCCGGAGTCCGCAGTATCGATGTAAGCGAAGGGCGGTTCTACAACGACGACGACCAAGGGAATGTGAACCGAGTGGCGTTCCTTGGGAGCGACTCGAAGAAGCAGCTTTTCGGGAGCAGGCCGGCCATCGGCGAGACGCTCTGGATCGGCGATATCCCGTATTCGGTGGTCGGAGTGATGCGGCCGAAGATTCAGAACTCGAGCTACGACGGCCAGGACATACGCAAGGTGTTCATCCCCTACAGCGCGATGGTTCGCGACTTTCCCAATCGCCCGCCGGCGCCGCCGCACACGATCGATCACATGCTGATCGTGCCGAAATCGCTCGATCTGCATGAAGATTGCGAGCACGAAACGCGGGCCGTCCTCGCCTTGATCCACCGTTACGATCCTAACGATAAAGAGGCGGCGTTCGTCTGGGACACGATCAAGAACGCCAAAGCGAACGCCCTGATTGTGGACGGCATGGAATATTTCATGGGCGCCGTGGGAATCATTACGCTGTTCCTCGGCGGCCTGGGAGTGATGAACGTGATGCTGGTGGCCGTGCGAGAGCGGACGCGCGAAATCGGCGTGCGCAAGGCGCTGGGCGCGACGCGGCATGCCATCGTGAGCCAGTTCTTCATCGAAACTCTGATTATCGCGTTCCTGAGCGGCGGAGCGGGACTCGTCATTGCGTATGGCTGTTGCGCGCTGGTTGACCTGCTGCCGATGCCGCCGGTGTTCGCGGGCCTGCTGCCGACGTGGCAGTCGGGCGTACTGTCGTTTGTGCTGCTGGCAACGGTGGCCGTCCTATCAGCGCTCTATCCCGCGAGACGGGCAGCGGCCGTGGACCCGATCGAAGCGCTGCGCTACGAGGCTGGAGGATAGCCGCAAATGCTCGAAGAAGTTCTCAGGCAGGCGTGGTTTTCCCTGCGGCGGCAGCCGGTGCGTAGCTGCCTGACGATGGCAGGCATCGTCTGGGGAATCGTTGCCGTGACGATGCTGCTCGCCTACGGCACGGGTTTCCGGCGCGTGTTGATGCACACATTCGAGGTTTTCGGCCACGACATCATCCTCTGCTGGCCCGGTACCACGAGCGAGCAGGCGGGCGGGGAACGCGCCGGGCGGGCCGTCCGGTTCGAGCAGGCGGATATTAACGACATTCGCGCGAACGCCACGCTCGTGAAACAGTTGTGCCCGGAGACCGTGAAGTTTCTCGATATTTCGCACGAGGAGCGGTCGGCCAACACGGCGATCCGGGGCGTCTGCACCGAGTACGGCGAGATGCGCAACGAAATCCCGAGCGACGGACGCTGGCTCAACGACGACGATCAGGTAAACCGGCGACGAGTAGTCTTTATCGGCGCGCTGCTCAGGAAGAAGCTCTTCGCGGGGCTGCCGGCCGTTGGCGAGATTGTGAGAATCGACGGCACACGGTTCACCGTCATCGGCACGATGGACCGAAAATTCCAGGACAGCAACTACTTCACCAGCGACGATGAGTCGGCGTGGATTCCGTATTCGACCGCGGGCGACCTGTGGGATACGAAATCGGCGAGCGTGCTTGTAGCTACGCCCGTTGCGCCCGATGCGGACCTGAGGGCGGAGAAGCAGATTCTCGCGGTTCTGGCCGAGCGCCAGCATTTTTCGGCGACGGACAGACGGGCGGTGCCAATGGACAGCGCATCAGAATTCCGGCCGTTCTACGAGCTGATCGGCTACGGGCTCGAATTTCTGCTGCTGATCGTCGGGCTTTTGACTCTGGGGATCGGCGGCGTGGGCGTGATGAACATCATGCTCGTGACGGTGAACGAACGGGTGCACGAGATCGGGCTTCGCCGCGCCCTTGGCGCGCGGCGCCAGCATATTCGCTGGCAGTTTCTGGCGGAGGCTCTGGCGCTGACGCTAACAGGAGGCCTGGTAGGCGTGGTGATTTCGGTGGGCGTAGGCGCACTGATCGGCACGCTGCCATTCCTCGGGCCGGCCTACGAGGACACTTCCGGGAAGGTGGATATCCACATGCGGGTTTCGTGGGAGATTCTTGCCGCCTCGGTGGGCGTGCTGATCGTGGTGGGCGTGCTGAGCGGCCTCGTGCCCGCCATGCGCGCCG
>Ga0187880_1001221_pt1 | contig 20792 bp, 13 predicted proteins | sample June2016WEW_19_4_FD_132998 | JGI IMG/M metagenome (GOLD analysis project Ga0187880, IMG submission 132998) | Peatland microbial communities from SPRUCE experiment site at the Marcell Experimental Forest, Minnesota, USA - June2016WEW_19_40 | ecosystem: Environmental > Terrestrial > Soil >... | reverse complement strand
GAACACAAACCGGTTGATGCCTTCGCAAAACGCAACGTCGCCCAGCGCCTTGAGCGAGCCGGGGTGCTCGCGCCACTTCTCCTGGTCGCCTGCCGTGAAGGATTCCGCGCCGATGATCCGCTTGCCATAGACATGCCCAGCCGAAGCCATGCCCCGGCAAGTCTCCATCGCGCCGCTCGGGCTCCAGAATTCTCCCATCGGCTCGTCAGACGCACCCCCGTAGGGAATCGAATCACACGGGCAGCCGTAGGCTTCCACGGTCCACCGCAGTCCCGCCGCGTTGGCGAGTTCGCGCATGTGACCGGCGTAATTCTCCACCACCAGCTCCGAAATCGTCTGCCGCAAATCCCACAGGAACCGCTCCGACACCTCCGCGTTCTCCACCACGCGTCCCGTGATCACCGGCATGAACGGCAGCAGGTCATAGCCTCGCCGCGTCTGGAATTCCTCGCGCATCTTCGCCGTCCAGTTCTGCGCCCCGTTCTCCCAGCTATCAATGTGCGTCGCCACCAGACCGGCGTTCGGGCGGCCGCCTTTGCTAGTGGTATCGCTCACGACCTTAGTCATCATCCCCGCGAAGTTGGCCTCGATGCCTTCCTTGCTCAGCTTGTCGCATTCCAGTCCCCGGCCGGTTTTCGGTGCCGGAGCATTCTCCACCCCGGTGCTCGTGTGGCCCAGCCGCAGCACGGTCCACTGACCCTCGGGCACTTCCCATTGCAAACGCCCGTCGCGGTCCATGCTCTTGGTCAGGTCGAGCACCCGGCTGCGGTTGATCACCATCTCGGCCGGCAAGCTCTGCCCGGCAGGCACATCCACGAAGCCCGTCTCGAACAGCGCCTTCTGCCGAATGCCCGCAATCCGGTGTGCGCCAATGGTGGGGAAAGCCAGCACCGTAATGTCCTTGTAGAATCCGGCCACCGTCTCCGGCTGCGCCAGCGTGCTGTCAAAGCGCTTCGGGCCGGCCAGGTTGGTCTCGGCCCAGACCACCTTCTGCATTGACTGCTCCGGCTTGATCCACGGGCCGCCGCTGCCGTTCCAGCCCGCGTCATTGTTCAGATTCACTTCCAAGCCCAACCGCCGCGCCTCCGCCGCCACGTGCTTGAACAAGTCCCGCCACTTCGGCCCCATGAAGTCAGCCGGCCCGACCGGCGCGCCCTGGTCCGTCTCCATGATGAGCACCCCGCCAATGCCCACGCGCTTCATGGCCTCAAGATCGGCCGTGATGCCGTTGCTCGTGATATTCCCGCTCAACCAGAACCAATAAACCCACGGCCGGGCCGAGTCCGGTGGACGGGTGAAGCCGCGCTCCAGTTCGTCCGCGGCGGACAGGCTGAGGGCGCAAAGGGTCGTCAGGGTCAGAACAGCTAACACGCGTTTGATCATAATTGCCTTACAGGTTTCTCATTCGCCAACGGTGGCGCTACCGCACTTCCGGCCGGGAGAATCCTCCATGACCCGCCAATGGTAAACACTAAACTCTCTGCTCCATCCATTTGGATGGACCGTGAACCAATGCGGTCCAAGCCAACCACGGCTTCGGTCGAGACACCGCGGGATTGGCGAAATCCCCGCAGGTCCGCACAAGGGAACCCCGAGGAAAGCAAGCGACCACCGCCTATTCGCCCGGCTCTGGACGCCTTTCTGCATTCATCATTCTGCCTTCTGCCTTCCCTTCGAGGTGGCTTTGGGGTAGCCTGAGGGCAGCCTCAGGGTAGCCTCAGGGTAGCCTCGGGGTAGCCTCAGGGTGGCTTCGGGGTGCCTACCGGTTGGCTACCAGATGGCCTGAGGGTGGCCTCGGGGTAGCCTTGGGGAGGCTTTAGGGTAGCCTTGGGGTGCCTATCAGTTGGCTATCAACAGGCTTTGGGGTGGCTTTGATGTCGCATTGATGTGGCTTTGGGTGGCTTTGCGCGGTCGCTCCGGCTCGTCTCCAGTTTACGGCAAGCGAAAACTCGGGCACCTTGCATAGAATTTCCTGGCCCTCGACCCTCGACTCTCGGCTGTGGCTGCGGCGTAGCCGCTTGCTGCCGGTGCCAAACGCCCAAGACACTTTTTCAGTTTTGCACATTCCGGCCCATCATCGGGCCAGCGACGCGTGTGGGGGCAGCCCCGGCCAGTGACAAAGTCGCGAGCGCAGGAGGCCCCCAGAACAGGCCCACGCACCAGTGGAACCGCACATCGTCAAGGCGACCGAATGCGATAGAACTGGGCAGACACTCCAGGCCAAGTCGTGAAGCTGTAAGACACCCCGAGCACGTTGGTCGTAAGCACGGCAGTCGCGTCGGGACCCCACGGCCCGCCCGCCTGGGCGGCACTCATCAGCGTGAAACCGCCACCGGGTCCAGTCCTGAGCGTGAAATCTAACTGCACCTGGTCCCCCGTGACCCTCGGCGAATGTAACACGACCTCCTGCAGCGTGCCTGACCACCACCCCTTCCGGATGACGTTGTTGTCCGTGTCCGCCACATAAACGTTGCCGCGCCCGTCCACCGCAATGCCGGACGCAAGATCAAAAAGTGCATTCGTGCTGGCCCCATCCCGGTACCCGTACTGGCCAGGCGCTCCGGCAATGGTCGTTACCGTCCCGTCGGATGCAACGCGCCGAATGGTGTAGTTGTACGTGTCCGCCACAAACACGTTGCCCGCAGCATCCAGCGCTACCCCAGCAGGGCCGTTGAACTGTGCGTTAGTGCCAACACCATCGGCATGGCCCGCAGTCCCCGCCAACCCCGCCAAAGTGCTCACCACACCGTTCGTCGCTATCTTCCGAATCGTGTTGTTGCCAGTGTCCGCGACAAAAACATTCCCCATCCCGTCCACCGCAACCCCCGCAGGCCCGTTCAGCAGCGCGTTCGTTCCTACACCATCCGCATACCCTGCGTTAGTCCACCCCGCCAGCGTGCCAACCACGCCGCCCGGCGTAATTCTGCGGATCGAGTTGTTTCCCCCGTCCGCCACATAAAGGACGCCATTGCTGTCCACAGCCACGGCGCCAGGTTGGCTAAACCTTGCCGCCCCAGCCACCCCGTCGGCGAACCCCGCAATCCCGGCAGCCCCAGCCAACGTGCTCACACTCCGCGCCGGAGTAATCTTCCGAATCGTGTTGTTATAGGTGTCCGCAACATAGACAGTCCCACCCTCGTCCACTGAGACGCCATTCGGCCAAAGGAAGCGCGCTGCGCTTCCGACGCCGTTCGCATTCCCCGGAATGCCGGCCGACCCCGCAACCGTCGTCACCACGCCTGCCGGGGAAATCTTCCGAATTGTGCTGTTGTAAGTGTCCGCAATGTACACGTTCCCGGCTTTGTCCGAAGCTGCCCCCGCCTCGAAATTGAATCCCGCCGCACTCCCGGCTCCGTCCTGGCTGCCGGCATTTGCCGAACCCGCCAAGGTAACGAACGTGTAGGCTGGCGAGATGGCGGTGAAACTGGCGGTCACACTCCGGTAACCGCTCATGGTGACGCTCGCAGTACCACCCGATGAGCTGTCAACACCCGCCCATGAGGAAAAGGCATAGCCGCTCGAAGCCGAGGCCGTCAACTGCACCGCTTGCCCAACCGAAAACCATGTTCCAGCCGGGCTCAGAACCACCGTGCCGCCCCCTGCTGGCGACACCCCCGCATCGAGCCGATACTGCGTTGCGAAATTCGCAGTGTATGTTGTGCCGCCGGTCGGCGCGACCGTGTGGGACATCGCCCAGCATCGCTCCAGTTGCTCCAGAGGTACTGGACGCCCGTGCCCCCACCCTGCGGAGACGTTGTCGAAATCGGGTGGCTGGAGCCAGACACCCAAGTGAACGTGACTCCCGTTGTGTAGGTCGTTCCGTCCACCGTAAAGGAAACGCCCGACGGATTGCCCTGAACCGTAACTGAGACGCCCAACGTGAACGTCACCTGCACGCTATGGCCCGCCTGGATGTTGTAAAGGGTGTAGCTCGCGCCGCCTGTCTGCACCACCCCGCCATCCACCAGCCATTGGTTCACCATGTAACTGGTGTTCGGATAAGCCGTGAACGTTTGATCGCTGCCGGCACTCTTCGCGAAGTCGCCGCTCGGACTGATAGTGCCGCCGCTGCCCGCCGACGCTGAGATCGTGTACTGAGTTGGCGCGTAGGTGAACGTGACCTGCACACTATGGCCCGCCTGGATGTTGTAAAGGGTGTAGCTCCCGCCGCCCGTCTGAACCACCCCGCTATCAACCAGCCACTGGTTTACCACGTAGTTGGCGCTCGGAGACGCCGTGAACGCTTGGTTGTCGCCAGCATTCTTGGTGATGTTGCCGCTTGGGTTAATGCTGCCGCCGCTCCCAGCCGAAGCATTGATCGTATATTGCGTTGGTGCGTAGGTGAACGTGACCTGCACGCTATGCCCAGCCTGAATGTTGTAGAGCGTGTAGCTCGTACCGCCCGTCTGCACGACCCCGCTATCAACCAACCACTGGTTCACCACGTAGTTGGCGTTCGGATACGCCGTAAACGCCTGGTTGTCGCCAGCATTCTTGGTGATGCTGCCGTTTGGACTAATGCTGCCGCCGCTCCCAGCCGAAGCATTAATCGTGTATTGGGCTGGTGCGTAAGTGAAGGTGACTTGCACGCTATGCCCAGCTTGTATGTTATAAAGGGTATAACTTGTGCCGCCCGTTTGCACCACCCCGCTATCAACCAACCACTGGTTCACCACGTAGTTGGCGCTCGGAGACGCCGTGAACGCCTGGTTGTCGCCGGCATTCTTGGTGATGCTGCCGCTTGGACTAATGCTGCCGCCACTTCCGGCTGACGCGGTGATCGTGTACTGTAGGGGAACGTAAGTGAACGTCACTTGCACGGTATGCCCAGCTTGGATGTTGTAAAGGGTATAACTTGTGCCGCCCGTCTGCACCACCCCACCATCCAACAGCCACTGGTTCACCACGTAGTTGGCGCTCGGAGACGCCGTGAACGCCTGGTTGTCGCCGGCGTTCTTGGTAATGGTGCCATTTGGACTAATGCTGCCACCGCTTCCCGCTGACGCGGTGATCGTGTATCCTGGGACCCACTTGAAATAGTAAAACGCAGATAAAGTCTGGTTTGCGTCATTGTCATAAGCGACGACATACCACGAATAAAGTGTATTCGCAGACAGTATAGTCACAGGTTGTGTCCCTGCATTAGAGCCGTAGAATACCCAGCCGGTCCACGCTCCATTGACGTATTTTGAGTAATAGTAATCAAAGGGCTTGTTGAAAGAGAGTCCGCTCTGTGAGTCAGATGCACTAGCCTGCAGAGTTATGCTACTACTCGAAGAGATCGTTGGATTGTTCTGGTCAGTTGAGGTCGGATATGTCATCGCGACGCCGCTGGGCGGGGTTTGAACGCCGTACGGATATACACCCCATTGATACTCAGGGCCGCAATATGGAGAATTAAAGCCTAAGGTTATGCCTAGTGTACCGAAAGCATTGTACAACCCATAAATATTACACGCATTAAGATATATCTGCGTATACACCCACTCAACCAATCCGTCGCATCGAAAGGATCCAGTTCCCGATTGGTAGTATGAGTTCGGGGACATCCACGTCTTGTCGTCTGTTGCACCCCAAGGGTCTACCGCAAACGTAAACCAATTCCCTCCCAAGTTCCAATATGAGGCACCTATTTGCTCTGTAGCGTAATAAACTGCAAGTTGCCGCAATCCTGGCGTCATGTTCGCTGGGCACATTTCTCCCTTGAAGGTGTTGTTGTTGCCAGTGCCACCCATAAAATCATTCCAGTTTGCTTTCGCCACTGTGTACCCGTCAGCTTGGATGACATACTTGACTTTCGCACCATTGTCATATTGATAAGCTAGAGCCGTATGCCAGTTGACTTCGATGGGGCCGACCGTGACCCCGCTACGATATACAGCATCTCCTATTTCGGCGCGTGCGGTTTTCGAAGGCGAGATGAAAACTAGGCAATATAACGCAAGAGTTCGCATTAAAGTATTCATTGGGTCCCTCCATTTGTGACCTGTTTAAGCCTTTGAATCATAAAATTGCGAAGCTGCGGATCAGACAATCCCTCGGCTTTCGTTTGAATTGCTCGAAGAATGCTGGGCGTTGGCGTGGTCAAGAGGCTGTCTTCGGTTGCCGCCAGCAAAACTGCGTCCTGGGAATTTGCAGCCTGAAGTAGGCCAAGCAGATCATTTGCGGATCCAGGAAACTCTTTGGGGGACAGTTTCGTTATCGCTGCAGCTCTCACGCTGGGGTCTTCAGTGCTGTCGAGCGCAATGTGCTCGACGAGGTCATAAGTCTGCGAATCCTTGAGCCCAAGATAAGCAATTGCTCTGCGCTTGAGCAATGATGCGTCAGAGAACATATTGGCTCTCGACGTCTGTTGCTCACTGATTATGGAAAGCAGTTGGGTCTGATTGTCAGCAATGGTAGATTTGCCAATCGCATCCACAGCCGCAATCCGAACGTTTATATCCGTCGAAGTCAGAAGAGTTGACTTGATCAAGTTAGAGCTGCGATCATCCATTTGGAATGACGCGGACTGCAACGCAAGCATAACGATGTCCCTGTCGGGATCTTTCAACAGAGACATGAGTTTGTCTGTCCTGCTCTTGCCATCTACGAGTTGCGACGTCAAACTCGTCGCCAGTCGTCGGGTCTCAATCGGCTCTCCCCCGTCCGTTGCGATCCCCCAGACGAGATCTGCCTTTTCAGATACTGATCCATCAGCCGCAATCAAACAGTCTAGCACGATGTTTCTATAAATTACAGGCCCGTCTAGGTGTTCTAAAGCATATGTTACAGCCGGTAATTGTCCTTTGGCGCGGGCAAATAACACCTTTGCAAACTGACTCAGGAGTTGTTGAAGCTGCGGATCGTTCGCATGGGAACCGCAGAACTCTCTCAACCGCTGTAAGTTGTCTGCAAAAGACAGGCTCTCGTCATACAACAACGAAGGGCCGACATTCTGACCGGTTGCCGAGAGAGCAGTTGGTTCCGGGATAGGTTGTGGGTTCAGTGTTGGAGCCGGTGGAGGCGCTGGGGGTATAGAGTCTGACCTTGCTTCGGATGGCCGGGGTACTACGACGTTTTGTTTCTCGGAAGAAGAACCTCGATGAAAGAGTCCAATCGTTAGGACGATGGATCCCCCAAGGACGAGGAACCCCAGAACTACTAGCATTGCGCGCTTTCGGCTCATGCAGAACTGAGCAACACTTTCGGTTTCCCCATGCTAACTGCGTGTCGTTGTCCGGCGCTTTCTCCGGCGGAACCTTGAACCCGGTGCGGATGCCCCGTTGGCCAGGTTCGTGCGCGGCGATTGGCCCTCGAATAGGCACGTCATTTCTTTAGCCGGTAAAACGTGTTGCCTGGCGATGTCGGCACCACCACGCTCTTCGTCGTGGCGTTGTCGCTCGGGTTGAGGCCGACATCCGTCCAATTCGTTGTCCCCACATTCGAATTCTGCTGCAAGGCAAATCCCGTGGACGGCGAAGGCCAGAAAACAACCGCCGTGTTGGTATGCGTCAACGCGATCGTCAGCAAAGGCGCACCGGGCGTCTGCACGGCAGCAATCAGGCTCCAGAAGCCGCCAGTCACCGAGTAATTCCCGCCCGTCATGGCCGCCCCGGCGTCCGGCTGCCCGATAGTGCCATCGACCTGGTACACGCCCCCAGTGCTCACACCGCCGCCCCCGTCAATCGTCGACCAGTCAATGGAGTAACTCTGCGCCCGAACCGCGCTCATACCGCCCGTGGCCACCAGCAGGCCAACCGCCACACGGAGAATAAAGGTCGCTTTCATGTCATTTATGTAGTTAGTGGTTTCCAACGGAGGAAGACAGCGCCCTCTCTAGCTTATCCAGCCGTCTCTTGAGCGCCTGAATTTCTGCGTCCTTTTCTTGCAGCTTACCGTTTAGGCCCTTTATCGCGGCCAGCGCAACGCCTTCCTCATCCACGGTCGTGATATGTCGCTCGTCCTCACCAACGCCGAACGCAGTATAAAAATCCTGCGCCATTGGGCCGATGTGCCGGGTGCCTCCCGCCTGAGCCTTGTAATTCCACGTCGTTATAGGCATTTCGGCAACCTTTTCCAACACGCCCCTTGCGTCCACAGGGGCAAAATTCTCCTTCGCATCGCGGTCGCTGAGGTTCGACCAGGAACCGCCGCCCCCCGCCAACTGCACGCCCGTGCTGGTGCCATTGGCGGTATAAAAGCTTGCCCCCCCCGTGCAGCGAACAATGAACTGGTGGTCGCCAGTGGATGCGGTTGCTGCGTTGCCATCACTCCATACAAAGCTGCCAAAACCTGAGGCGGTTTCGTTCCGTCCAGCAGCATAGCTGTATGGCCCTGTGACAGTGTTTCCATAGCCTCCGGGAATCGTGCCGTAGATACTCTGGATTATGTTGGCTTCGCCACCGCTGATGCATGAGCCGCTGCCGGTGCCCTGGATCGTGTTGTTATACCCCCCCGCAATCGTCGCCTCGGATGCCTGGATGTTGTTTAAGAAGCCTCCACCAATGGTAGATACGTTGGCTGACACCTGATTGACGGAGCCCGCTACTCCTCCCCCAGCTATCGTCACGCCATAAGCTCCTGCCCCGACGTTGTTCCCACTAAAACCACCGATGACATTGGGTCCGTTTGCATTAGGTTCCAACCGCAACGCTCGACTGCTATTGACCAGCAGTTCCAACGGCTCGTTATCTGTTGTCCCAAGGAAATTCGCCCCAGGCGTTGTGCCGGCATTGCCAGTCAGGGACCACCCGGCAGCAGATGCGGCAATGGTCAACGTTTGGCCGCTAGGCATAATCGTCACGTTGTCGCCACCCGACAAAGTCACAGCGTCCTGAAGTCCGTTCAGGCTCTTGACTACCTGCCCCCCAGCAATCTTCGCCGTCGTCACGGCGTTGTTTTGAATCGCCACGTTGTTGACCCCGTTGGCTCCGACTGCGCTTGCCGTCGCTGCAGTCGTCGCCGTGGCCGCACTGACGGCTGTAGTCGCTGTCGCGGCGCTGCTGGCGCCGTTGGCGAAAATCGCGTAAGGCGAAGGCGTTAGCGGCTGGAGGGGTGCCAGACTGGTATAACTACTGGTGCCGTTCGTGCGCACCCCCACCTCCAGCCAATAGCTCGTCCCGGTGAACATGCCCGCGCCGAAATCAATTGCGACGGTGAAAAGGCCATTGGTCACCGGAACGCCATTGGTGAGCACGGTGCTCCCTGCCTGGGTGTTGCCGAACGAGTCCACAAACAACTTGAACCGGAAGTCGTAGCTGCCACTAGCCGGATTGCCGCTGCTGTTTAGCCGGCCCTGATAGGTGAATGCTGTGCCCTGGCCATGAACGTCCGTGCATAATCCAGCCGCCACGGCCAGGCCGATTAGGATGATCAGTCTGGTTTTCATTGGTTTGATTAATGGTTTGATTTGAGAGTCTCCTCCACCGCAGAAAGGCGCTTCTTCAACTCGTCCAACTCCGTGGCCTTGGCCCGGAGGGCCTCGATTTCAGCCTCTTTTTCCGTCAGCCGCTGTTCGAGTTTTTGATTCAGGCCCTGGATTGCTGCTAGCGCGACACCCCCCTCGTCCACCGTGGCAATGTGCCTCTCGTCTTCGCCGACATTGAATGCGGCGTAGAAGTCTTGTGCCATCGGACCAAGGTGGCGGATGCTTCTGTCCTGGGCTGTGTAATTCCAGGTGGTAACTGGGGTTATTAGTAGCCTCTCTAGGAGTGCAAGTGTATCTACGGAGGCAAAATTCGCTTTCGCATTGCGGTCACTGAACTGAGACCAGGAACCGCTGCCCCCGGGAAGCTGCGCGCCGCTACCACCGCTCCCGGTATAAAAGAACGCCCCGCCGGAGCACCGCACCACGAATTGGTTGGCGGCCCCAGAGGTCGTGACTGCGCTGCCGTCGCTCCAGACAAACGTGTTCGGATTGGCCGCGTTTGCCTTCCATCCTGCCGCCAGGCTGTACGAACCGCCCACAGTGTTGTATTTTCCGCCAGGAATCGTGGCATTCAGGGCGCTGGTCGACACTGTGTTGTACTGGCCGCCGCCGATGACGGAACCGTCCGCCCCAGCCTGGATCGCATTTGCGCCACCGCCAGCGATTGTCGAGGTGCCAGCGCTCACGGAATTGCCCGCACCCCCACCTATGGTCGCAGTCGAAGCCTGAGCCGAATTCATCTGTCCTCCTCCAACCACGGCGTAGTACCCTGCCGACTGGACCGTATTGTTCAACCCCCCACCCATACTCGCGAAGACGCCTGAGTTTGTGTTCTGCTCGCCCCCCACAATACAGGAGTCATGGGCGCCGGTTCCTATATTGTTTTGATACCCACCGCTGATCGTGCCATCAAACCCCTGGATGGTGTTAAACTGCCCGCCCCCAATTGCGGAGTCGTAAGCTCCACTTTGGATCGCGTTTTGTTCGCCTCCGGCAACAGTGCTGAAATCGGACGCCACAGAGTTGGAGAAAACGCCCCCGTAATAATTTGCTGCGCCCCCTCCTCCAATTGTCGCCCCCGCTGTTCCCGAGGCCACCCAGTTGCCGGAGGAGCCTCCAATCAGGTTCGGCGCACTGCTCGAGTTCGGCTCCAGCCGCAGGGCTCGTTGGCCGTTGACGTGAAGCTCAAGCGGCTGGTTGTCCGTGGTGCCGACGAATTGGGTGCCAGGCGTCGTTCCGCTATTACCCGACAAGGACCAGTTCTGCCCCCCAGTAGCGGCAATGGTGAGCGTTTGGCCGTTTGTTGAGAGCGTCACATTGTTGCCAGCGGATAAGGTCACGGCGTCCTGGAGCCCATTCAGGCTTTTCACCACCTGCCCCCCAGTAGCGGCAATGGTCACCGTCTGGCCACTCGGCGTAATCGTCACATTGGTGCCAGCCGCCAGCGTGACATTGTCATATAATGGTGGGTTCGCCCCCACTGTCAGGCTCTTCACCACCTGTCCCCCGGCGATCTTTTGTGAGGTCACTGCATTATTCTGAATCGCGGCTTGGTTGACGCTGTTCGGCCCAAGGGCGAGGGCCGTCGCCGCGGTAGTCGCGAACGTGGCCGTCGCCGCGGTCGCGGCATTAACCGCATTGCTGGAATTGCCGGAGAAGATCGCGTATGGCGCAGGCGTCACCGGCTGCATCGGACTCAGCGCGGTGTAACCGCCTGCCCCATTCGTCTTCACGTCAACCTCCAGCCAATAGTTGCCTCCGTTAAACGCGCCCGCGCCAAAGTCCAGCGTGGCGGTGAACAAGCCGTTTGAGATGACCTGGCCATTGGTCACAACGCTTGACCCGTAGTAGTTGTTGCCATACGGGTCAAGCGCCAGCCGGTAGCGGAAATCGTACGTGCCGCTGGCCGGAGCGCCGTTGACATTAAGCCGCCCTTGGTACGTGAACGCTGAGCCCTGGGCATGGACTCCGTTCATGCTCAAGTACACGGCTGCGGAGGTTGCGAACAGAATTAATTGGATACGAGCCATCTTCATAGTTTTCCTTGTGTTAGTTGGCCTCTGAAGCGGAAGAGGCGTGACCTACTCACGCCCCGACACGGGCACTGGTATGCCCTCACTGGAACGCTTTCGGGCACGCCCGATGTGGGCGTGCCTCGAACCGTGTCCAGTGAGCCAAAATTACCAGTTTTGTGTCGGACAGCAGCCGAAGCCGCGAATCTGTGATTGTTTTAGTTCACATTGTTTTCTTTCCCGATGATCCCGATTGCTGCACAAACCGCAATGCTTGGCAAGCTTTATTTTCGATGACTATTGGGGCTGTTGCCGCCGCCAGTCGCTCTCCACCGGACGCGAACCTTTGGAGAGTGCCGGCTTGTCCTTTACGGGCATCGGTCCGCCCCGGCACAACACCAGTGTCAAACCAAAGCGCCTGCGCTGCGCCGCAGAACGCCAAGACCGCAGCTTGCCTGACGGCTTTGGCATCGTGGTTGCTCCCAAACACGCATACGGAGCCCAACTGGGCGAAAGAGGAAAACTATGAGTCTGCAAACCGACGAACGAATACTGAGGCAAGCCCGCATTCACCCGTACGAACTCCACATAATCCGCGTTATGTGGAGCTCCACATAACGCCAAATACACGAAGCAGCAGAGATTTTGCGGAATTGAGGTGCCCGCCGAATGGGTGAATAGTGTTCTCTCTGCAAGCCGTTCATTTTTCGTGTGTTTGGTGCATTTGGTGGTTTGAATCGCCGTTTTGGGGGCCCAGTGGGTTGCCCAGCCTTCCGCTCCCAGAGAATTGTCGTGCATCCCTCCAAGCCCTGCCGCATCATCCAACGACTTTTCGTTATGGGCGGCACAATTGCACAGACATCAGTCGGTTGCCGGGTGTCCCTTTCGGGCCACGCCGCCCCGGTCGTCAGTCCTGGGCCAACTAACCTCATCAAATGAAAGAAGCCGCCGCCCGTATCAAAATCAACAAGCTGCTCGAAGCCGCGGGCTGGCGCTTTTTTGCGGATGCCAAAAGCCCCGCGAACATCCAACTCGAACCCAGCGTCACTCTGAAGGCTCAGGACCTCGATGCCCTCGGCGAGAACTTCGAGAAAGCCACCAAAGGCTTCATTGACTTCCTCTTGCTCAGCGAAAAGAGCTTCCCCTTCATCGTCCTCGAAGCCAAGGCCGAAGACAAAAACCCGCTCATCGGCAAGGAGAAGGCGCGCAGATACGCCAGGTCCCAGAACTGCCGCTTCGTCATCCTGTCCAACGGCAACCTGCATTACTTCTGGGACCTCGAACGCGGCAACCCCTGCGTCATCACGGCGTTTCCGACGCCCACCTCCGTCACCGGCTACCAAAAGACCACGCCGGACCCCAAGCGCCTCATCGAGGAAGCCGTTGGCGATGACTACGTGGTCCTCACCCAGCGCCCCGGCTACGCCGCGGAAGCCGCATGGAAAAACGAAGCCGAGCGCCCCCGCTTCATCCAGGTGAACGCTCTCCGCTTCCTCCGCCTCTACCAGATGCTGGCCATCTACGCGATTCAGCAGGCCATTGCCAGGGGCCTCGACCGCTTCCTCCTCGAAATGGCCACCGGCACGGGCAAGACCCTCGTCGCCGCCGCCATCATCAAGCTCTTCCTCCGCACGGGCAACGCCCTCCGGGTGCTATTCCTCGTGGACCGGCTGGAACTCGAAGACCAGGCGTTGAAGGCCTTCAGGAAGGTCCTCGCCAACGACTACAAGAGCGTCATCTACAAAGAGAACCGCGACGACTGGCGTCATGCCGAGATCGTCGTCACCACGGTCCAGTCGCTGCTCTTCAATAACAAATACCAGCAACTCTTTTCGCCCACCGACTTCGATCTCGTCATCTCGGACGAAGCGCACCGCTCCATCGGCGGCAACGCCCGCGCCGTCTTCGACTACTTCATCGGCTACAAGCTCGGCCTCACCGCCACGCCTCGCGACTACCTCAAGAAATTCGACAAACACCGGCCCACCACGCGGGACCCGCGCGAGTTCGAGCGCCGCCTGCTCCTGGACACTTACCGCACCTTCGGCTGTGAGGACGGCCAACCCACCTTCCGCTACTCCCTGCTGGAGGGCGTGAAGGACGGCTTCCTCGTCAATCCCACCGTCGTGGACGCCCGCAGCGAGGTCACCACCCAACTCCTCTCAGATGGAGGCTTCGTTGTCGAGTTCAAGGACGACGCCGGCGACAGCGACCAGCAGGAGACCTACAAGCAGAGCGAGTTTGAAAAACGCTTCTTCTCGAAAGCCACGAACCAGCTCTTCTGCAAGGTCTTCCTCGAAAACGCCCTGCGCGATCCCATCAGCGGCGAGATCGGCAAAGCCATCATCTTCGCCGTCAGCCAGAATCACGCCGCCAAACTGGTTCAAATCCTCAATGAGATGGCGGACAAGATGTTCCCCGGCAAATATCAGTCCGACTTCGCCGTCCAGGTCACCTCCCAGGTGGATGGCGCCCAGCAGCACACCATCAATTTCACCAACAACAACCTGCTCGGCTCCGCCAATTTCATACCCACCTACAAGACCAGCAAAGCCCGCGTCTGTGTCACCGTCGGCATGATGACCACCGGCTATGATTGTCCGGACATCCTCAACCTCGGCCTCTTCCGCCCCATCTTCTCCCCCACCGATTTCATCCAGATCAAAGGTCGCGGCACCCGCAAGCACGACTTCCGCGAACTGCTCTTCGACGAAGCGATCAAGGAGAGCGTGAAGGCGCCGAAGAAGACCGCCTTCAAGCTCTTCGACTTCTTCGCCAACTGCGAATATTTCGAGGAGGAATACAACTACGACCAGGTCCTCAAGCTCCCCCAACCCAAGGCCCAACGGGGTGAAGGCGACGGCGGCGAGGGACCAGTGGTCACCGGCGGCACCTACGAGCACCTCGGCGAGGACATCCTTGCCAGCATCAAAGAGGAGCCCATCGGCTTTGAGGGCATGAAGATTGATCGCATGTTCTACCAGAAGTTCGAGGACACCGTCCGGGAGAATGACTTCATCGCCGCCAGCGTCGAGGCCGGCCAGTGGGACCGGGTGATTGATTATGTGAACAAGGAGGTCTTCGACAAACCCGCCGAGTTCTACTCCCTCGACAAGCTCCGCAAGGCCGCCGCCGTGGACCGCCGCCTCACGCTCCGCGAAATCCTGGAGAAAGTATTCGGCCTCATCCCCCGCTTCAAATCCAAGGACGAGCTGCTGGAGGAGGAGTTCTCCAAGTTCGTCGCCGACTACAAGCCCCAGGAAGCCGAGGCCATCCCGGCCATCAAGACTTACTTCAAGGCCTACGTCACGGATGGGCAAATCCGTCACATCATAGATGAAAAGGACTACGCCGACCTGGCCACCAATCCCGTCTTCTCCACCAAAGATTTCAAAGCCGTCCCCGCGAAATATCGCTCGCTCATCCCCGATTACATCAAGGACTACGTCTCCCTGAACCAGTTTGCCGCCTGAGCGATGAATCCAACCACGCTTCCATTTAATTGTGGCGAATCCGCCATAATTAAACCCATCGAATTCGATGGGATTAGGCTTCGGCCTGGGGAATTAGCCTGATTCCAACCCAATAGCCCATGCCATGAGCAAAACATCCAGAAGCACCATTGAAGTCCAGGGCACGTCCATTGCGGTCCTGAATCAAAACGATCAGGACTACATCTCTCTGACCGACATCGCCCGGTATCGGAATTCGCAAGAACCTTTTGCCATCATCAACAACTGGATGCGCGGTCGCAGCACCATTGAATTCTTGGGTCTTTGGGAAAAACTGAGCAATCCAGGTTTTAAACCTCTCGAATTCGAGAGGTTTAGAAGCCAGGCGGGTAGCCCCCTTCATAATTCATAATTCATCCTTGTGTTAGACTCCGATACCAAACGCCGCATTGACACCGCCCGCGACATCCTTGTCGGCAAAGTCCCCGACCCCAAATCCCAGGTCGAGCAGATCACCATCGCCCTCATCTACAAATTCATGGATGATATGGACGCCGAGGCCGAAGAACTCGGCGGCAAGCGCAAGTTCTTCACCAAAGGATTCGCCCGCTACGGCTGGGCCCAGCTCATGCGCGCCGGGATCGGCGGCCACGAGATGCTCGGCCTCTACGCCGAAGGCATCACCAAGATGCCCGAAAACCCCGGTATCCCGCTCCTCTTCCGCGACATCTTCAAAAACGCCTACCTGCCTTACCGCGACCCCGAGACCCTCAAGGCCTTCCTCAAGATCATTGACGAGTTCACCTACGACCACAGCGAGCGCCTCGGCGACGCCTTCGAGTATCTCCTCTCCGTCCTCGGCTCCCAGGGCGATGCCGGCCAGTTCCGCTCCCCGCGCCACATAATTGATTTCATGGTCGCCATTGTTGACCCGAAGAAGTGGGAGGTCGTCCTCGACCCCGCCTGCGGCACCGTCGGATTCCTCATCTCCGCCTTCAAGCACATCCTCCGCGCCAACACCGATAAGAAAGGCCACAGCCAGCTCACCCCGGACGAAAAGGGCCGCCTCGCCAAAAACTTCAAGGGCTACGACATCTCACCTGACATGGTGCGCCTCTCGCTGGTGAACCTCTACCTCCACGGCTTCACCGATCCGCACATCTACGAATACGACACCCTCACCTCCGAGGAGCGCTGGAACGAGTTCGCCGACGTCATCTTCGCCAATCCGCCCTTCATGTCACCCAAAGGTGGCATCAAGCCCCACCGCCGCTTCTCCATCCAGGCCAAGCGCAGCGAGGTCCTCTTCGTGGACTACATCGCCGAGCACCTCACCCCGACCGGCCGTGCCGGCATCATCGTCCCCGAGGGCATCATCTTCCAAAGCCAGGACGCCTACAAACTCCTGCGGAAGATGCTCGTCGAAAACTCCCTGGTCGCGGTCGTCTCCCTCCCCGCGGGCTGTTTCAATCCCTACTCCGGCGTAAAAACCTCCATCCTCTTCCTCGACAAATCCCTCGCCCGGCAGAGCGACACCATCGCCTTCTTCAAAGTGGAGAACGACGGCTTCGGCCTCGGTGCCCAGCGCCGCGCCATTGAAAAGAACGACCTCCCCCAAGTCCAAGCCGAACTCGCCGCCTATTTTCAATCATTGCGGACAGGGGGCGCCAGGGCCAAAGGCCCGACTCATACCAGCCCAGGGCAACGCCATGGGAACTCCGGATTCCCGGAGGATGAAGGGCTGAAGGCCCGCCCTATCCTCCAATGCGGCCTGATCGTGCCGAAAGAGAAAATCGCTGCGAATGGCGATTACAACCTCAGCGGGGAGCGGTATCGGGAAAATGCTGCCGCGTTGACGGCATTCCCCTTCCGCACAATCAAAGATGTCGCAGTTGAGGTGCGAGCCGGATTCGCGAGCGGCCAGTCGAGCGTGGACACGGTAGGCGTGCCGCATGTGCGCCCAATGAACATCAGTGAGGACGGCAAGTTCGTCCCCGAGGGGATGAAGTGCATTTCTGAGGAGGAGTTCAAGGGGCGCGAGGACTACAGACTCGAGCCTGGAGACGTGCTGTTCAACAACACCAACAGCGCGGAGCTAGTAGGCAAGACCTGCCTCATCGAATTCCCACTGCGCGGCGGCTTCTCCAACCACATGACCCGAATTCGTGTGAACCGTGAGCTCTGTGTCCCGGGTTTTCTTGCCCTCCTCCTCCATAGCGCATGGCGCAAAGGTCAGTTCACGGAGCGAGCGACGAGGTGGGTCGGACAGGCGGGCATCAACGCCAAATCCTTATCCGAGTTCCAAATCCCCCTGCCGCCGCTGGAGGTGCAGAAGCAGATCGTGGCGGAGATCGAGGGCTACCAGAAAGTCATCAACGGCGCCCGCGCCGTCCTCGACCACTACCGCCCCCACATCCCCATCCACCCCGACTGGCCGATGGTGGAAATCGGAAAGATCAGCACCATCGTTCGCGGAAGTTCACCACGCCCACAGGGCGACCCAAGTTTCTTTGGAGGTCCAGTACCCAGGCTCATGGTCGCAGACATCACTCGCGATGGAATGTATGCGACCCCCCGAATCGACTCACTCACCAAACTGGGGGCAACAAAGAGTCGGCCCATGAAGAAAGACGACGTGATTATCACGGTGAGTGGCAATCCGGGCTTACCGACCATCCTGGCAATCGACGCGTGCATTCATGACGGATTCGTAGGACTCCGTGAACTCAGCAAAGACGTGCTCCCCGAGTATCTCTACTTCGCGTTGTTAGCTCTTCATGCCAGCCATGGTGCTCAATCAGTCGGAGCCGTATTCAAGAACCTCACAACCGATCAGATTCGCGAGTTCAAGATTGCCCTCCCACCCCTCGCCACGCAGCAAGCCATCGTGGCCGAGATCGAAGCCGAACAAGCGCTGGTCGCCGCCAACCGCGAACTGATCACCCGCTTCGAGAAAAAAATCCAAGCCACCCTCGCCCGCATCTGGGGCAGCGGCGCGGCGGCTCAACCCGTATGAGCGGCGCACCCCAATATCGCATCGAGCAACTTGACACGGCCAAACACCGCCGGGAGGCTTTTCGCTGCGAATCATCCGAGCTTACCCAGTTCCTCCAGAAACGGGCGCGCAAGGAAATGGACGCACGGGCATCCGCCTGCTTTGTCCTGGTGGGCGAGACCGATCCCGGCCGCATCGTGGGCTATTACACTTTGTCCCAAACTTCGGTTTCCGTGCAAAAGCTCCCGTTGGCGGTGGCCAAAAAGCTCCCGCGCTACCCGGATCTCGGCGCCACCCTCATCGGCCGCCTGGCGCGTGACTTCGAGTGGCGCGGCAAGGCGATTGGCCCGTTGCTCCTGATCGATGCGCTGCGCCGCAGCGTCCGCCTCGCTGGCGAGGCCGGCGCTGTCGTGGTGGTAACCGATCCCAAAGATGCGAAGGCGCAGAATTTCTACCAGGGATTCGGATTCCAGCCCCTGGATGACCACCGTCTGTTCATCCCAATGCAGGATTTGATCAAACGTGAGGAGGCTGGATGGGCCCCCTAATCCAGATCGCTCTTAACCGTGGCCTTATAGGCCCGCATGGCCGCAACCATTCGCCGCGTGGGTTTCCGCGGCGGAGCGAGCATGGCCTCAACAAAACGGCGGGATTGTTCCGCACTGAGGACGATGCGCTGGCAGCCTTCCAGAGTCGCCACTGCGGCCTTTCGGGCTTCCGCGAGCATAAAACTGCCGGCCGATTGGCCGGCTATGGCCGCGGCGTGGCTGATGATCGCCTTGTCTTCAGCCGATACTCGCGCGACCAGGCGCTCTCTCTTCCGGGTTCGAGGACGTTCCAGTGTAGCTGGCATGTTCAAAATGTGCACCAAAGTGGCACACAAGTCAAACCCTTATTTCGCACGTCTCCACCCTAGCCGCGCCGGCCATCAGCAAACCGGCTGAAGCACACGGTGCGCACCCCATCGCCCGCTTCGAGAAGAGAATCCAATCCGCCCTCGCCCGCATTTGGGGAAAGGATGAAGGATGAATTATGAAGGGGAAAGGCAGCCGGAATCCATCCCCGACGAAACCACGAAACCCACCAGGAAACCCGGCGGCTGGAGCGCGATCCGCCAACACCTCACTACCTGGGACCAGCCCGCGATGCTCGCCCTGGTGAAGGACCTTTACGAAGCTGCCGCTGAGAACCGCGACTTCATACAGGCCCGCTGTCAGGCCGAGGAGAGCGGCGGCGAGGTCCTGGAGAAGTATCGGGGCAAGGTCGTGGAGCAGTTCTTTCCCACCCGGGGCTTTGGCAAACTGAAGCTGGGCGAGGCGCGCAAGGCCATCCGCGATTACCGCAAGGCCACCGGCAACCTCCCCGGCACGGCGGAGCTGTTGATGACCTATGTGGAGAACGGCGCGAGATTCACCCACGAGTATGGGGACATTGACGAGCGGTTCTACCGCAGCGTGGAGTCGGCACTGGAGGAGCTGGCCGTCCTGTTGCGCGGCGAGGCGCGGGAGTTGTATCCATCGTTCAGCGGCCGGCTGGCGAGCGTGGAGCAGATGACCGACGGCATCGGCTGGGGATTCCACGATTTCGTCGCCGACGTCGTCGGGCGGCTGGAGGAGGAACTCGGCGGACCCGAGACTGGCACTGCGGCCGATTGACCGCACCCGGCGCGAGACCAAACCCAATCCACGCCGGTCATCCTGCAAGTGTCTCACTATTGACACAACGGCAATACCTCCTGAACTTGCGGACGGGTTGGCGGTGGCTTATTCAACAGGTTGGAAACGCAGGTCCAACTGCCCATCCGTGAGCGCTGCGCAATCCACTTCGAACTTATAGTCGTTTCCTGACGAAGCCGGCGCGCCAGCAGGACCTTCGGATTGCGGATTGCGGAGGGTCCTCTCAGGGTTGGCCACGCGGTCGGTGGCGCGCGTGCTCCACTGGCAATCAGCGTACCGCTTCCGCGGCGGTTGGCTGGCCGGGAATGTAAATGCTCTCGCAGCCGGTCAGCGTAGGAATCCGGCGATTGCACGCGACGCACCACAGGTCCCAGTGGCCGTCAATGTAGTTGCCGTTGCTCGGCAGCGGGCAGGCTTGCGCGTAAAGATACCATTGGCCATTGATCCGATACAACGCGGGCGTGGCGACGTGGTAGAGCGTGTCGTCGCGATAGAGCCCCTCCCACTTCGTCTGGAGCAGCGTGTCCACCTCGATCTGCGCCCAGCCGGTGTCCGAGTGTTGGCTCACCGCGATGACGGGACGCCAGCGTTTTCCAGCCGAGATGCCGACCTCGATGGAGAGGACATAGGTGCCGCCGATCTTGAAGGCCTGGTGCCACTCGTAGTAGGCGCCGGGCGTGGACTTGAAGACCTGGCCCATGCCGCGCGGGTCCTGGTCGTTGTAGTGCCGCGTCCAGGTTTTCCCGTCGCGCGAGGTGGCCAGCCGGAGGCCGGGGAGGGTGCCGTCCTAGCAAGTGTCAGTTCCGAATGGCACTTAGATAAGGCGTAAAACGCTCAACGGTAGGCACTTGCAGAAAGGCATCGAGTTCCATCCATGGGGCACCCTTCCCCAGCCCAGCAGCCTCATGCCCAGTCTGGAACCGCTCCGTCCCTTTCGGCACCCCAGACTCGCAGCATTCCATCCCCACGACACTGGCGCACCCCACCCGCCCCGGCACCGCCCCGGCACCGCCCCGGAACCTCACCGTATCCACACCGTAGATAACAATGTTATCTAGCGTGAGGATACGGTGTGCCTACGGCGAGGCTAGGGTGTGGCCACGGGGACAGCCTGGACGGTCCTGCTCGCAGCAGCCGACAACCAGTAGCGGGGGGCTAAAATGCCCCTTTTCTCGTGTTCTTCATGGTTCTGGCAGGTTGGCAAAGCCCAGGGGCCAAGCGCCAGACCCAAGAAGGGGTCGCCGGATG
>Ga0187880_1001213_pt1 | contig 20836 bp, 16 predicted proteins | sample June2016WEW_19_4_FD_132998 | JGI IMG/M metagenome (GOLD analysis project Ga0187880, IMG submission 132998) | Peatland microbial communities from SPRUCE experiment site at the Marcell Experimental Forest, Minnesota, USA - June2016WEW_19_40 | ecosystem: Environmental > Terrestrial > Soil >... | reverse complement strand
TTCCGCGAGGAGTGACGGAGCTTGGCCGTTGAGGTGAGTACTATAATGAAGTCGCACTCGGTTGTGATTGACCTCACGGATTCGGAAAGGCAGCCGAGGGAACATCGCAGCAGAGGTGGGCCATGCCGGTCTTGATCTTGGCCGTTGCCTCATTCGTGCTTTTCGTTTTTGTGGTGGCGTTGCTGTGCATTGCCAACGCACTTGATTCACGAACACTTCGTCGAAAGAGAATCCTAACGCAGGCAAGACCGCTGGCCCTGCTCTCGATCACGGAAGCGTTCGACCCGATCTACTCAGTCCTTTGGGAAGCCCCAATCGCTGCTTTGCAGCTCATAGACTCCGCCGGGCCAGCGGGCATTCCCGTTGCGCGGTTGCGCCCAATATACGAAGGGGTTGCTGCTCGTTTCCCAGAAATTTATGACGGCTGTAGTTTCTTGCAGTGGCTTCAATTCCTGGAAGAGACACAGCTCATCTCATGGCATAGCTACAAAGTAATGCTCACCTCTGATGGACGGGCTTTTCTCCAGTTCCGATTTGTGACTGACGCGATGGTGGAGGTGTGATGAGGCCCCGGACTCCTTGGACGACGCAGCAGGTGGTCAGCGCAATGATTCCCAGATTTCAAGCAGGTGCTTTGAGTGCTGTTGGAGGCTCAAATCCTCCGAGGTCTGCATCCGTGCCCACATTCTCCAACTCCTCTCAATTCTCTAACCTACGCTTCCGCGTGTTTCGACTTACGACTGGACAATAAATTGTCCAGATAAAGTGACTTCATTTGCTGGCTCGCCATGGCTTGTTTCAGCGGCGGCAGTTTGAGAATCACACCGAGGATGGCGGCCATCGCACGATGGCTGGCAAGAGCCCGATTGTCGAAGATGAGGTCCTGGAGTTTGCCGCGCTCAATGCCCATGACAACCGTGCGATGAGCGGTATTCAGGGGCGTGATCACGCGCTGACCTCGTTGCTTCAACCCGATAGGCTAGGGCAGCAGAGGATCAGAATATAGGCCAAGGGGCGAGAAAAGAGGACCAGAATACAGACCAAAGGGCCAGAAAAAAGACTGACTCCGCTGGCATTCTTCGTAGGCGCGAACGTGAGATTCCTGCCGCTGTCTGTGCAAGTCCACGGCAGCCTGGTAGAAGACGTTCTCCTCTGAGCATTCGCGACCAGCGGGATCCTGCGAGCACGCTGCTTCCATGCCTCTCTTAGCCGCTTCCATATTTTTTCTTGCTGCCATCAGCTCCCGATCCTGATCGAGGCTGCAATTCGCAAGGAAGGTCACGAACCCAACGCAACCGCCGTTATTCCAGTATTCGCCCGTCCGGCAAAGAAGCGCTTGTGGCAATGGTACACAGGCGCCGTTCTTGCCGGCAGTTTGTCCCGCAGGACAGATCGGGCACGGGCCCTTCTTCGCGCAGATTCTGCGCTGCAGATCGGCCTCAGTCTTGGGCTGGGGCTTCCTGAAGGGATGACGCAGAAACGAGAAAAAGGCACGCTTCTCGGGCTGTGATGGCACGCGGGCGACGCCGGGCTCACGAATTGCGGGCGCAGCGTTCGAACCCGACGGTTGATGGCTGGAGTGGGATGCGCTCGACCCTGAGCGTGCACTGTGCGTGGCCGAACCTCCGGACGAACTGCCTCCGCCCGAATAACAGCTGTGGGAACCGCCCGACGAGCCAACGGAAGAATGTTGCGCAACAATAACGCATGAGAATAGCAGGATTACTGCGACCGCCAGGCCGGAGAACCGCATAAGCACCTCCTGCCAACCCGAGGGGAACAGGTGTTAGTCGCCTATTCGTTGGAGGCTCCGCCCATCAACAAGTATACTCCGGAACCGTGTCAAAGAGCGTAACGATTCCGTAAAGAAGTAAGAACAGAGGTGGGGTCGGCCTCACTTGCCAGTGTGATTGCTGCCACAGCAATCTCGCGCCGCCGCTCCCGGATCAACTTCTTGATCTTGGCTAGGCAGCATGTCTTCCATAGATATGCCCGGCTAGGAAGTTGCGACCTCAGCGGTGGTGGGCATGCGAAACGGCAGCACTACCTCAAACTTGCTTCCCTTTCCAACCACGCTGCTCACTTCGATGCGGCCATGATGTTCTTCGACGATACGGCGGGCAAGGGAAAGACCAAGACCTGTGCCGTTTCCCTTGGTGGTGTAGAAAGGCCGGAAAATGTTTGGAATGTTCTGCGGAGGGATGCCACGCCCAGTGTCGCTGACAATGACACTAGCGTAATCATCTCGCGAACCGATTTCGACGCACACTGTGCCCGCGCTCTCCATGGCTTGGACTGCATTCAGGAGCAGATTCAGAAGCACCTGGTGAATCTGATCGCTATCGTGCTCGACTTCAGGCAGATCGGGTGCCTTCTGCAGTTCGATTCTGATTGGTTTTGAGAGTACCTGCTGGCGAGCCAGCATCACGGCGTGTTCCACGGTCGTGTTGAGGTTGCTCCGGCAAATCTGCGGCGGGTGAGGCCGCGCCGTTTCCAGAAGATCGGTAAGTATGCGGTTGATCTGCGCGATTTCCTCGCGAACATCTTCCACTACCGCGCGCGCCGGACTGGTCGAAGGCAGATCGCGGCCGATGATTTCGATGACGCCTGCGATTCCAGCAAGCGGATTGCGAATCTCGTGGGCCAAGCCAGCAGCCAACTCGCCGAGCGTTGCCAAGTGCTCAGCGCGAGACATTTGCGTGCGGTGTAAGGTCTCAATCTCTTCCCTGCTCTCCCGCAACTGCTGCAGCATGTGGTTGAAGTTGCGACCGAGGTCTCCGATTTCGTCGTTGCGCCGGGCAAAGTCGACCGCGACGTTCAGGTCGCCGTCACTCACCAGCGCGATCTTCTCCTGTAATTCGACCATCGGCCGTTGAATAAAAAAGGCCAGCGCGCCGATCGACACCCCACATATGACGACCGCACCCGCACCCGCGACCATCAGCACGGCGTGGCGTTCCGGGTCCCGAAAAGATACGGTCGCCATAATGAACAGCAGCAGCCCGACCAGCAGTACAAACACTACCGGCAAGAGTGCCTTGAGCTGCCAATTGACGCGTACAGAATTCAATCTGAGGTCTTCCCCCTGCGACGAACCTGCGGACATTATGCGCTCACTTCCATCCGGCCCATTCGGAGGCTGGACGGCCGCAGCAGTCGTATGAGCTAACTCTACCACTGGCTCAGATGCCTTCGCCGCGGACTGAGATCGGCTAGGCATAAGCGTGCAGTCCGGGCAGCAGGTAAGTCACACCGAAGAAAGTGAACATCACCACGGCAAAGCCGCCAATGGCGAAGTAAGCGGCGCGACGGCCACGCCATCCCCGAGTGATGCGCATGTGCAAATAGAGGGCATACACCAACCAGGTAATCGCTGCCCAGGTTTCTTTTGGATCCCAGCTCCAATACGAGCCCCAGGTCTGGTTCGCCCAGTACGCTCCGGAGGCGATCATCAGAGTCAGCAAGGGGAAGGCAAGACAGATGGTTTTGTAGGTGATGCGGTCGAGGTTGTCCGCGCTGGGCAGCAAACGCCCCAGATCCGGGCGCCGCCACACCAGCAGCAGATAGAGCAGCGAGATAAATACTCCGCCCACCAGACCCGAAAGGATGAAGGGGCTGGCGGCAAGGCTGGTGGGAAATAACCCGTCTGCGTCGAGTGACGGATAGCGGCCATCACTGGCGCGCAGCAGAAACATGACCAGCGTCATCACCTGGAGGAGAATGCTGAGGAATACAGCGCGATTGGCGAGCGTCAGGAAGCTATCGTTGTGCTTCCAGCGCGCCAGCCCGTAGAAGACCAGCGGCGATGCCACCACCAAAAGCGTCAGCGTCATCAGCCAGCCGAGGTCCGGAATGGTGACGAACAATCGCACGCCCCTGGAAAGGAAGACCTCCGATTTTTGTTCCGGATTCCACGCCACCAGGCTCAGGCCGCCCCACTTCTCAAAGCGCGTTAGAACGACGCTCGCGTAAATGGCAAGTGTGCTGGCACTAGTCGCGGCGAGGAAGGTCTCGGTCTTCACGTTGTCCTGGATCAGGAACATCGCGGCCAGAGCGAAGCTTAGCGCACAGGCGGCGTAGGCCAGCATGGCCAGCGTGACGTGCACGTGCAGCCAGGTCGACTGCAGGGCAGGAACCAAGGGATGCACATCGGTTCGCAGCAATTGCATCAGCACCACGCCTACAATTGCCACCGGCATGGTGACCGTGCCAATGACCTTGACGCCATACTTCTTTTCAGCCACCAGCGTAAGCACGGCCAGCGTCCAGACGAAGCTGAGCAGCATTTCATAAACGCTCGAAAACGGCGCATGTCCAGCTTCGTACCAGCGATGGGCAATGGCTGCGGTATTAGCGATCAATCCAAGCCCGGTGGCGAGCGATGCGAACTTCACGTACGACTCAGTGCCGGTGATTCCAAATCCCAGATACAACGCGCCGGCGCCGGAGTAGAAAATCAGAGCGGCGAAGAGCAGGTTCGTCTCGTTCAAGAGATTGCCACTCTTGACCACGTTCAGAAATGCCATGAACAGCAGGAACGCAATTGCCAATCCGACCAGTACGATCAGGGTCACGCCTGTGGCCGGTTGCTGCTGTTCTACCTTTACTCGTGCCATTTACATCCTCCAATGATTCGGTTCAGTTCCCGGAGACGGTAGCGACCCGTGTGCGCGTAAAGGTTTTGGGAATGGGTTTCAGTTCTTCTTCCACCAACTCCACCAGATCGTTGAAGCGCTGCTCAAACGCGTCCCGGTTGCGGTTCGCAGTTCCTCCGATCCACAGTGAGTTCTTGCCCGTCTTGGGGTCGCGAACCGGTACCACCCAAAACCGCATGTGCACGACGTAGAACACGAATGCCAGTCCAATGCCCATCAGCACCACACCTGACCAGACTCCCCATTGTCCCGGTTCGTGCGAAACCTGCAATCCCGTGAAGTGGCCCATCTTCAAGTCGGTGGCTTGGAACTGATAGGGCGCCAGCGAGTTGTCGGCAACCCCGTCCATCGCTGGGAGCCACACGTCGAAGTCTTTCCCGGCACGCTTCGAAGTCACAACCAAGTGGGCTGCGGGATTTTCCAACTGGTTCGATTTCCGGTATACCTGCCCGTCACGAACGGCGTAGTCGGGGAAGAATTCGGCGAAACGCACCGTAGTATCGGCGTCGAGTGAAACGGTGTCGTTCACCGCCAACCCGACTTCCTGCTTCTCGCCAGAACCGTTGCTCGGAGTCGCGACCAGCACGAACTTGTCGACCTTGCCATTCGGGCCGTAACTCGACTGGTAGAAGCGGACACCGTTGTAGAGGAGCGGATCGTTCACGACAATTTCTTTCTTCTGCACATCCCGTCCGTCTTCCACCACGGCCAGCTTGGACCACCACTTCTTCGGGGTGCCGTCCTTATAGTTTTCCTGACCGGCGGCATCGCAGCGAATGGCAAACGGGAGCGTGCGCGTGCTGCCATCGTGCAACTCAACGATGTTGGAACTCTGCCCCTCGTTCAGACTGAGATATCCACGCCAGCCCCAAATGCCATCCACGACCGTGCCAAAAAAAATGAGCAGGAGGCTGGCGTGAACGATGTACACGGCTAGCTCGGAGATCCGGTGCCGTTCCGCGAAAATTCCGAAGTGGTCTTCGCGCAAGTGGTCTTCGCGCACAACCCGCTCGGGTTTGAATCCCAGCGAATGCAGTGCACGCTCAGCCGCCACCAACCCCGATTCTTCGTCCGCGATGGCCAGCGATTTCTGCGGATGTGAAGCGCGGCGGAAGCTTTCATCGGGATATTTGTACGGACGCGAGAAGTAGCGCCACGAGTTGGGGAAACGATCGATGGAAGCCGCTGTGATGCAGAGGCTGACCAGCAGCACCACTCCGAGGAACCACCAGGAGTGAAATACGTCAGTCAATCCGACCGCGTCCAGGATCCGGAGCACATGTGGGGAGTAGGCGCTCTGCATCTCGTCGGGCTCGGTGGTCGGCCTCTGAAGCACGATGGTTCCGACCGCCGAGAGAATCACGACCAGGATCAAGAGAACCACGCCGCTCTGGATGGAAGCAATGGTGCGCCACGTCTTGTGGGCGAGTGCTCGCAAATTTACAGTCATATTGTATCCCAGTTCCCCAAGGCTGAAATGCAAGTCCCACGCCAGACATGCCATGACGCGTAAGCAACAGATTTTGTGGTGCTTAGCAGGCAAGATGGTACTGAGGACGACCGCCGGTTTGGGCTAAATCGCGCACTCTCGCTCAATCTGACAGGGATTTCACACATCACACAAGCGTCGTGACGCCGCTCACTCGCTCTTGTGATGGGCTTGCCGCGGCGACTCCCGAGGTGAATGCCGTGCAAAGTGATGAACATCACATACCCCAGTGATTACGCCCCTTCCACGCATCCATCTGCCAATTTCCACTAGGCTCTGATATGACGGGGTTGAGACATCGGAACGCTCCAGCGAGAGGGAGTATTTTGCAGAAAGGGACGAACGCGTCCCGCATGGGTCATTTCACCGACGATGGTGTGGCAGAAGGCCCATTCGAGGCCCATAATTATGGTCAGAGGTTGCCGAGCTAAATCGCGCATGCTTTTCAACCTACCTTTATTCAGTCAGTTGCGCGCCCGTTGTGACTCGCAACCAGTTTCTTGTGATACGGCTACTTTCGTGCACATGCACCCTTCGGAGGCCGTTTGAAAGTGCTCCCCCATCGCATCTGGTTCCGCCAGACGGTCGTAAACCACGGCGGCCACACTCTTGGTATTCATGTCTTTATCTTCGTTGCGCTGCTGGCGCTGCTCTTCTCGCGCGCCACCGCCGCCGTTCACCCCGTTCCGCTCGATCCGAAGACTGACAGCGCCAAGTGCATCGAGTGCCACGAAGACAAGTCGAAAGGCAAGTTCGTCCATTCCGCCATCGCGATGGGCTGTTTAAGCTGTCATGAAGTCCGGGTCAACAAAGATGTCACCCGCGTAAAACTCATCACCACGACTCCGCAGTCACTCTGCATTACCTGTCACGCCGACAAGAACGCAACGACGCTGAAAGGGACCATACATCCGCCCGCCGTGCGCGACTGCATTAAATGTCACGACCCGCACACTTCCGATAACAAAAATCAATTGTTGAAAGCCACGGCGGGAGAAAAGGGCAAGAACCTTTGTCTCGATTGCCACACCCAGGGTCTGAACGTCCCCGAAAAAGGCAGCCGCCATGCCGCTCTCGACATGGGATGCGACAGTTGCCACACTACGCACAAAGTCGGAGAAAAGGGGGAGCAGGAATTCGACAATCATTTGACCAAGGTCGTCCCCGCACTCTGCATCGACTGCCACGAGGTCAAGGATGCCGCGCTCATCAAGGCCCACCAGGGACAGCCCTTCGCTGCGGCTAGATGTACGCAGTGCCACGATCCTCATGATTCCGCCCAGCCGAAGCTGATGCAGCAATTTACGCATCCGCCATTTGCCGACAAGACCTGCGAGATCTGCCATTCGCCCGCGAAAGACGGCAAAGTTGTCCTGACCAACACCGACACGAGAGCGCTCTGCGCCACCTGTCACAGCGATCAGGTGGAGAGGATCGACAAGGCCAAGGTGCCGCATCCCGGAGCCCAAGGAGAATGCGTTGCCTGTCACAACCCGCATGCCGGCAGGACCCCGGGCTTCCTGCAACCGGACCCGGTCCGCGCCTGTCTGGCTTGCCACAGCGACCAGGCAGATCAGTTCAAGAAGGCTCATCTCCATCAACCGGCTTTTGGACAGGCATGTGCGATTTGCCATGAGCCCCACGGCGGCGACAACGATCACCTGTTGCGCACCATGAAAGTAGATGATCTGTGCCTCGAATGCCACGGGCCCGACTCTAAAGCACCGAAGAAGCTCGAAGCCGAACACCTGATCACCATCTTTGATGGGAGCGTGAAACTCCCAGAGAACTACTTCACCAAGAACAAGGCGGTTCTGCTGCCCCTGAAGTTTGGACGCGGGCATCCGGTAGAAGGCCACCCGGTCGCTGACATTGTCGATCCGACCGATGTCACCAAGCTGCGGGTGCAGATCAACTGCATGACGTGCCACCAGCCGCATGCGTCGGCGCAGCCCGATCTGCTGGTGAAGGACCAGGTTAACAACGCTGCATTCTGCGCCAGCTGTCACAAGGACCTGACGAAAAGGTAGCTGGCATGAGGAAAATGACGACGAGGAGAATGAATACCATGTCTGAGGTCAAGGCAAGTTTGATTCGCAGTCGTAGGGGCCGGTTCGTATTGTGCCTTTTGCTCGGCCTGACGTTGCTTGCGCCCACCGCGTTCGCTGACAAGAAGAAAAAGAAAGCCGCGGAGGAGCCCAAGGTTGCGGCCCCCGATTATTCCAACATCGTCTGGCCGAATCCACCCGCCATTGCACGCATCAGGTACCAGGCGTTCTATGCGGCCGAGAAAATCTCGCAGGTCGAGGCTGAGAACAGCACCAAGAAAGCGAAATGGATGGACCGCCTCGCGGGCACGCAGCCCGAGAGCGAAGGCACCAAGGTTCTGTTCCAGCTCGGCGAGCCGTACGGCATCGCCGTCGACTCCAAGAACAACTTATATGTGGCGGATCAGAAGGTGGGCGCCATCTTCATCTTCAACACCGAGACCCGCGACGTTGAACTGATCAAGAACGGAGTTCAAGCGCACTTTGCACGCATCATTGGGTTGGCGATGGACGACAATGATCGTCTCTTCGTTTCCGATCCCGCCCTGCGTCACGTTCTGGTATTCAACGCCGCCCACAAGGCGGAAGACGTTATCACCGACGGAATGGTCAGTCCGGGCGCGCTGGCCATCGATCGTGAGAACCGCCTGCTCTATGTGTCCGATGTCGAACTCGATGAGGTGCTGGTGTACGACGCGGACACGCTCAAACTGATACGCACGATGGGCACCACCGGACACAAGCATGCACTCACCAGCCCCGGGGATTTCGCCAAACCAACCGGGTTGGCGGTCGATCCGGAAGGCAATCTCTACGTCGCCGACACCCTGAACGACCGCATTGAGATCTTCAACGCCGACGGCAAATTCATCAGCACCTTCGGGAAAAACGGCGATGGCCCCGGATACTTCGCGCGACCCAAGGGAGTGGCGATTGATAGTGACGGCCACATCTGGGTCGCCGATGGCATGCAGGATCGTGTCCAGGTGTTCAATCAGGAAGCCCAGTTACTCATCGCATTTGGCGGCCACGGCCTGCTCCCCGGGATGTTCCAGGGACTGGTCGGCATCACCATCGACAAAATCAACCGCGTCTTCACCTCGGAGATCTACCCGGGGCGCGTGCAGCAGTTTCGTTATGTCACCGATGCGGAGGCCGAGCAGTTACGCAAGGAACGCGAGGAGCAACGCGAAAAGAAGGCAGGAGCGTCGGAGAAAGACGCGACGCCAGCCGCGTCCCCTGCTCCCCCGAGCAACGCTCTGCAGAGCCGCTAAGAGCAGCTGAAGCGCCAAAGTAACGAAAAAACGCAGCAGTTCGAGCCATGCCGGCCTGCTGTGCGCTACGCAACTGCTGTGTTTTGCAAGACTTGCCCTAGGAAACCCCTTAGTAACCTCAGAACTGTGGGATTTCACCAACCCGCCTCGTCCAGTTGGCTCTTTTCCCACAGTTCCCAGGCTACCCAATTTGGAACACGACCGACTCGGCAGCAGCTTAAATTTTAGAATCAATAACATACAGGAATCTCGCGGAGTGTGTGGATTGGGCCGGTTTCGGACATCCAGTTGCACTAGCAAGGCCGAGGGGCGGCTGCAAAGAATGCACAGGCAAGCGCAGCCTAAGGCCTAAGCCTCTGAGAGCTTGTGACACGCTGAACATCCATGGAGGATCTTAAATTTTATGAAAAGAGCGATATTAGTCGTAATGTTTGTTCTCGCGATGGCAGGGTTTATGCTGGCGCAGAATGCGTCGTCATCAATTGACGTCCTCGGCGCCCACAACAACCAGGGCCGCGGTTGCGCTGGTTGCCACTCTCCGCACAGCGGCTCGTGGGGCTCCGGTCACGCACAGACAAAGGGAAACGATACCGGCAACTATGCATTGTGGGGCCAGGACGCCAGCCCAATGTACGGCTACACCCTTAAGTTCGGCGACAGCGGAAGATACATCGAAGTTCTGCCCGCCAGCCTGACCGCCGGTGGCACAGAAGTCAGCGGCATCATGCTCTGCCTGAGCTGCCACGACGGCAACGTCACGGCGAACAACATGATGACCAACTGGTCGTATGAACAAAGGATTGGCTATCTGACCAATAAGGCATACGGCAGCGCCCACATTCCAACCCTGCTTGGCAATGATGGCACTACGGCCGGCAACTACAACAACGATCACCCGGTGGGCTTGAATGCCACCATCAGTACCACCGCAAACGGCTTGGTCTGGGCCAATAACCAATTTACTGTGAAACCCGGCTCGCCCTACGCCCAGTTTGTAGCTCACTACGGCGCTCCGGAACTGTTGCCTGGCGCGCATGGAAACGCCTTCGGCGTCACCCCGGGCGGGCAACCATTCGTGGCTTGCACCACCTGCCACAACCAGCACGTGATGACCATTTTCAGTTCCAGCAAAGCGAACCAGATCGCGAATGACGGCGGCGGCAAGTTCTATGCCACCCTGTTCTTCATAAACGCCCCCTACAACCCGAACATTAACACCGGGGGACCGAGCTACACCGGGACCCAAGCGACTTCCACGACGCAGTTCTGCCGTCAGTGCCACTTTGGCGAGGCGAACGAGTCTAACAACAGCTACGGCATCACAACGCAGTTCCAATAGAAATCGCCGTGGTGCAAGGGGGGAGAGAAATTCTCTCCCTTTTTTTTTCGGATTCGGTTTTCGATAGAATCGGCAAGCGAGGAACTATGAAGTACCTACTCCCCATCTGCGCATTGCTACTGGTGGTGCTTTCGGCCGCCTCGGCCCAGGTCGCCTCCCATGCCCCGACGGCGGTCGCGAAAACGACTGCTCCTCAGGCGTCGCCCCTCCAGGTGAGCGACAAGCCGGTAGCGCGCGTGAACGGAGCCGTGCTCACCGATCGCGACCTGCTGCGTGAAATGTACGCCATCTTCCCCTATGCCCAGCAGCACAATGGATTTCCCAAGGCACAGGAGGCCGCCATTCGCCAGGGCGCGCTGGAAATGATCATTTTCGAAGAACTGGTGTACCAGGAAGCGGTGCGGCGCAAGCTGACCATTTTGCCGGAGAAGCTCAATCGCGCGGAGGCCGATTTTCGCAAGCAGTTCAACAGTCCCGACCAATACCAGCAATACATGCAGGCGGAAATGCACGGCTCGGAGCAGAACTTGCGCCAACAGATAAGGCGCTCGCTGCTGATCGAGCAAGTGCTGAAGACCGACGTGGAAGACAAGTCTGAGGTATCGCTGGCCGAGTTGAAGGCCTATTACGACAAGAACCCGGCGCGTTTCGAACAGCCGGAGTCGTTCAGCTTCCAGAGTATTTCCGTGCTGCCGCCGCTCAAACCGACAGCCGAACAGGCAAAGGAAGCCCAGAAACGCGCCGAAGATGCATTGCGCGAAGCCAAGGCGACTCAGGGCTATCAGGAGTTCGGACTGCTTGCCGAAAAGATCTCGGAAGATGATTTCCGGGTGAACATGGGCGACCACAAAGTCGTGGCGCGTGAGAAGTTACCGCCTGATGTCATCAAAGCCTTCCTGGCCATGCAGCCCGGGCAAATCACTGGATTAATCCAGATTGAGTCGGCGTACACCATCCTCCGCCTGAATGCGCACAATACGGCCAGGAAGCAGAGCCTGGAAGAAGTCAAAGCCGATCTGAAGGTGGAGTTGCAGAAAAGGAAGTACGAGAAGCTGCGTTCGGGCCTCGCCAAGCAACTGCGCGCCAAGGCGAAAGTCGAAGAAGTGGGCTAGGCTTGCTGGTGGAGAGCCGGGCGTCCCCGCCCTTTTCTGAGTCCAAAACCGTGCGGCGCGTTATCATCCAAAGCAACCGCGACTCTCACTCCCCAAGGTAACGGCTGTAATGTTCAGGTTTCGTATTTCAGTGTTCTTAATCGTGGTGCTGGTCATGGGTGGCACTCTCTTGACCCTCAACGGCTGTGGCGCGATCACTGGCGGCGGTTCTACGAAACCTGCACCGCCTATGATCGGCAAGGCATTCGGCGCGGCCACGATTCCGGTATCGCTAAAGCGATACCCTGATACGAAACCACAGCTTTTCAGCAGCCTGCTAAGGTCTCCGAACCGCCCTGGGCTACCACGTTCGTTTACTCCCTTTCGTACCACGGTTGGGTTTTCCGACTCGCTCAGCGGGTGATATTCCCCACCAAGCGCTCTGAACCCAACTTTCCTTCGTAGTAAGCATCTTTGTTTTCAATCTCATATCGGACTTCCCGGATCGGAATCTTTGGCAATCGTTGTGCCTTTTAGAGGCTAAGTCGGTCCCCGGGGCTTGAGCCTCTGGCAGAAGGGGGTAAGGTCGATGAAGGTCGCGAATCTCATCATCGGACTTGTCGTTCTGGTGATGGCGCAACTGGCCCAGGCGCAGCTCGGCGTGGGTGAAAACACGAAGATCACCGCTGGTGGCCTGTTCTCCTTCGGGTACGCCGGCGACTATGGCGACGCCATCCCCTCCGACCATGGCTTGAACCTTGGATTCGACGGCAAGATCGGTGGCTACTACTACAAACCCAATTTCCTCTCGTTCACCGCGACCCCCTACTACAACCAGTCGCGGGCGGATTCCAATTATCAATCCATCACCGGCGCCAGCGGGGTCGACGCTACAGCGAATTTCTTCTCAGGGAGCAAGTTTCCTGGTTCGTTCACTTACCACTATGACGACAACAGTACCGGCACATTCGGTTTGGCCGGGCAACCGAACTTCACGACCTACGGCGAGGGGCAAGGCTTCGGAATCAACTGGAGTGCATTGCTTCCTGGCTTGCCAACGCTGTCCGTTGGGTATTCTCAAGGAAGCGGCCATAGCACGCTCTATGGCGTCGACCAGGAGGACAGTTCCATCACGCGCCTGCTCAACGTGCACTCGAACTACCAGATTTCCGGCTTCCTTCTCAACGGTTTTTACAATCACAACAGCTACAACTCGGAATTCCCTGAGTTTCTGGCGGGCGAGCAAGCAGCCGTGGAGGAATCAAGCGGCAACGATTTAGGTTTCGCGGCACAGCACAGCCTGCCGGAGCATGGGTCGCTTTCTGCCACTTACAACTGGGCGTCGACCAACAGCAATTACCTGTCGAACCAGGGGCAGAACGAGAGCACCTCGAATAACTCAAGCTACACCGACAGCACGGAAACCGCGACCGCCATTTTCTACCCGACGCGGAAGCTGAGCTGGAATGTCACCCAGACCTACACCGACAATTTGACCGGCTACGTGGCACAGAATCTCGGCAACGGCGGGGCAGCACCGCCCGGAGTGAATTTGGGGTCGGGATCGCGTTCCTTGACAGTGGGTAGTGGAGCCAGCTATTCGTTCACAAACTTCCTCTCAGGCTCGGCGCAGGCCACATACTACGATCAGTTCTACTTGGGCACGAGTTATACGGGCGAGTATCTGAGCGGCACGCTGAACTACGGCAAGATGCTCTTCAACATGTTCAGCTTCTCCGCTTCGGTGATCGACAGTTCAAGCGGCCTGGGGAACAACGCGGTGGGATTCGCCGGCTACGTGAACTTCTATCACCGCTTCGGAGAATGGCAGACGTCGGGCCAGTTTAGCTACGCTCAGAACGTGCAGACACTGCTGGTTACTTATACAGCTTCCTACTACAACTACACCGCCAACGTGAATCGCCGCTTGTCGGACCGCACGCGGTGGACGGTGGCTTTCAGCGGAAGCCACAGTGGTTTGACAAACGAACCGGGTAGCAGCAATCACAGCGAGAGCTATTCCACTGGGCTGAGCATGCGGAGATTGGCAATCGACGGTTTCTATACTCAATCCAGCGGAGTTTCACTGCTGGGAGCGGGGGGCCTGATCTCGCCGACGCCGACGCCCGGCCTGAGTAATCTCATTTTATTCAGCGGTTCCAGTTACGGCGGCGGGACCTCGGTTACGCCGTTGAAGCGGCTCTCAATTTCGGGAAACTTTAGCCGTGCGATCAGCAATACCATCGCCGCCACGAGCTCGTACAACAACACGGAAGTTTTCAATGCTCAAATGCAGTATCATCTGAGAAGGATCGGGCTGCAGGCCGGTTATCTTCGGTTCACGCAAGGGATCAGTGCAATCGGCGCGCCCGTCAACACCACGTCGTATTATGTCGGGCTGACAAGATGGTTCAACTTTTTCTAACCATGCAGGGCAAATCAGTGCGGGGAAAATCAGTGCCGGGCAAGTCAGTGTTCCGAGCAGGACTGGCCGTTGCCGGGCTGGCAGTTCTGCTGGTCACACCCGCCCCGGCTTCCAAGCGTTCGAAAGACACGATAAGCCCGCCGCCCCCGGATTTGCTGCTCGACGGCGGCCGCAAACTCTCTTTTGAGCGCACCTTCAGCCTGGAACGCGAGGTCAAGCCCAAGCGCAGCTTCTGGACGCGGGTCGTGGACGTGATCGCGGGCCAGCCGGATTTCCACTACCTGGTGAGTCCGTACAGCGTGGTCACCGACTCCCATGGACGCATCATCGTCACCGACGTGGCTGCAGCCGGAGTTCACATCTTCGATTTCACGCAGCAGAAGTATAAGTTCATTTCGCGCCGCGACGCCGGCAAAGATCCGATGCTCACACCGCAGTGCGTGGCGGTCGACGCGCAAGACAACATCTACGTAACCGATTCCCAGACAGGCAAGGTGTTCGTGTTCGATGCGAATGGTAAATTCCGACGCGTCATCGGCAGCCTGAAAGGTGGCGAAGGATACTTCAAACGTCCCACCGGAATCGCGGTGGATTCCGCGGCACAACACATTTATGTCACCGACACCCTACGCAACAAGATCTTTATGATGGATATGCAGGGTAGCGTGCTCCAGATCATTGGAAAGAACGGTACGGAAGAAGGCGAGTTCAATTTCCCGACCGAACTGCGACTGAACGGCTCCGACCTGGTGGTGGTCGACGCCATGAATTTCCGCGTGCAGGTGCTCGATCGGTCGGGCACGTTCCGCTATGCGATCGGCAAGGTCGGAGATGGGGCCGGATGGATGTTCCGTCCGAAAGGGATTGGCTTCGATTCGGAAGATCATCTCTATGTCGTCGACGGACTGTGGGGCATCGTGCAGGTCTTCGACCGGGAGGGCCGCTTGCTCTATTACTTCGGCCAGAAGGGGACGGGGGACGGGGAGTTTCAATTGCCGACCGGGCTGCAGATTGACAACCAGGATCGCATCTACGTCGTGGATTCCTTCAACCGGCGCGTCCAGGTGTTTCACTACTACGGCATCGCCCAACCGGGAGACGGAAAGAAACAGTGAAGAAGATCCTGTCGCTTGATTGCACGATGATCGCGATGATGATGATCCTGGCGCATGCTTTCGTTGCGGCGCAGGTGACCGGCGATGTGTTGGGCATGCATAATATGACGGCGGCGAGTGGAGCGTCGGTCAATTCCCGGGGAAGTCTCGGTTGCACCTTCTGTCACGCTCCCCACAGCGGATTGGGAGGCATCTCGCCACTGTGGAACCAGAAGTTGTCGACGCACACCTACACGCCCTACACCAGCACGACCTATGCCGAGCAAGGCAAGACCCAGCCGACGCTCGGAATAACGAGCAGTCTCTGCCTGAGTTGTCATGACGGCACGGTGGGAGTGGGACAGTCGTATGTGTATGGTACGCTCCCTATGACCGGCTCATTGAATAGCATCGATTCCTTCGGGACCACGTTGACCGGTTCGCACCCCTTCAGTCTGGTGCTTCCATTGAAAGACGCGCCCAACCTGGTGGCGTCGCTGGTGTTGAGGGGTAAGACCGCCGATCCTACCGGTGCTGTGAAGCTCGTGAACGGCAATATCGAGTGCACCAGTTGTCACTCCCCCCACGTGCAAGGGATCGACAGGATCGCGCAGAATTTTCTGGTCCGAGACAACTCGAACGCGCAGATGTGTCTGGCCTGTCATGATCCGAACCGGGTAGTGCAAGGACAGATCAACCCGCTGGCAGGTTTCACGGGAAGTATTCATCGGACCGCGACCAACCAGGTTTCATCGGACGGTCACGTGGGTTCTTATTCGACGGTCGGAGTGAACGCGTGCACGTCCTGTCACATGTCGCACAACTCGGTTGCGCCGGCACGGCTGCTGCGCCCGGCCACGCCTGCGGCAGCGGGAAACGATCCGGTTACGCAGGATTGCATGACGTGTCACAACGGGGGCACGTACTTGTCGCCCGTGCCTATGAACGTTATGGCCGAGGTTGCAAAGACCGGCCATCCCTTGCCATCCGGGAACAACTTTCACGATGCTGCTGAAGCGGTACTTTTGAACCACAACCGTCATGCCACGTGCGTCGATTGCCACAACCCTCACGCCTCCAACCAGACGACGCAATTTACCGCGCCGCCGACGCTGCGCCCATCGCAGGCGGGCGTTAGTGGGATCAGCGCGGCAGATAGTGTCACGGTTCTTACTCCGGCGATCAATCAGTATGAGAATTGTTTGCGCTGCCACGGCACGAGCACTGGCAAGCAGCGGCTGATCGCCTACGGGTACGCACCGACGCGAGTGGTGTCGGCGCCGGATCCGCTGAACGTTATTCCGGAATTCGCTTCAACGGCAGCGTCGAGCCATCCCGTGACCCATGATCGAAGCAGTCCCCTGCCGCAGCCCAGCCTCCTGCTAAACCTGCTGAATCAGAATGGAATGGCGTCTCCGCGCGCGATGGGGATGCGCATCTTCTGCACAGATTGCCATAACAGCGACGACAATCGCGAGTTCGGCGGTACCGGCCCGAACGGTCCCCACGGATCGGTCAACTCGCACATCCTCGAGCGCAACTATCAATTCAGCCAGGCCGCAACGCCGGGCGGGGTGGTCACGAACCTTTTCCCCAATCCCGACCTGACGGTGACCGGGCCGTATTCCATGTGCGCGAAGTGTCACGGCTTGACCCAGATCCTATCCAATTCGAGCTTCACGCAGCACAGCCTGCACATATCCCAGTACGGCTTCACCTGTTCGGTATGCCACACTGCCCACGGTATGGGCGCAACTTCCCCGAATATCACGGGGGAGCGGATGGTGAATTTCGACGCGAACGTCGTTGGAGAAAACAACGGCGCTCCGATTGCGTACAACCGCAACACCTGCACGCTGATGTGCCACCAGACCGCCCACAACGCCAATGGTTCAGTCTCCAATGAACAAAAGTCGAAGCCCCGGCCGAAAATGAGGTAGGTCACTCGGCACTGTTCCGAAACAGATGAACTCCGACCCGCGAAGAACAGATCCTCCCAACTGGCGAAACAGTCTGTTGGTCACGGCGATGCCGCGGATCGGGACGATGTTGCTGTTGTTCGTTTCAGCGGCAGTTTTCGAGGCCAACAATCTCTCTTCTCTATCAGCTCTCTCGAATAGCGACATCTGGTGGCACCTGCGCACGGGAATTTGGATCCTCCAGAACCATAACGTGCCGCATAGTGGGCTTTTCTCGCAGTCGCCGGAGCTTCCCTGGTCTGCTTCAAGCTGGGGCTATGATCTGCTGGTTGCATTCGCCTTCCGAATGCTGGAACTCCGCTCCATCCCGGTTTTGCTGATGGTCTTCAAATCGGCCTTTGCGGTGGTGACATTCCTCCTAGCGGGTGGCTTACGCGGAAGATTTTGGCCTGCGGCCGCACTGTCGGCCACCGCACAATACATAGTCGGCAACGTTCAGCCGGGCCCCAGCTACTGCTCGATGCTTTTGTCTGCTGTCGCATTGCTCCTGCTGAACGAAAGCCGCGGTACAGACAGCGTTCGACCTCTTTTCTGGTTGCCACCGCTTTTCCTAGTGTGGGCCAATCTGGACATTCAGTTTGTGTTCGGGATCCTGCTTCTTGCGCTGTTCCTGACCACATCTTTCATCCAGGATTTTGGACTTCGATCAGGAGTGGAGCACTTGCAACAGAAGTGGGCTCCCGTTTCGCGAAGGAACGCGGGGATTGTAGCAACGCTATGTCTGATTGCCACATTCGTGACGCCTTATTCCTATCACCTGTACGGAATTTTCTTCGCGAGCGTCACGAGCGTGGCAAACCGTTACTTCCCGGATTTTCACGCCATGAGCTTCCGGCGGCCGCAGGACTACGTTCTGATGCTGCTGACGATGGGAGCGTTTCTGGCGCTCGGTCTGCGTCGTTCTCGGGACTCATTCCAAATCGCGCTAATGATCGGCTGCGCGATGCTATCATTCCATGCGCAGCGCGACGCCTGGCTCGCCGCGCTGGCAGCGATTGCGGTGATCGCCGAGGCGATCCGCGATACCGGCGGAACTACAGACGCGGACCACAAGCGCGTGTGGAACCGGCAGACGTTGATTGCCGGCGGATTGTCGGTCGCGATTTTGATGCTAGCGGCCGCGCTGCGAATTCCCAGCAGCCACGAAGCGCTGATGGCAAAGACCGCTCAAACATATCCCGTTGCCGCCTCCAATTACATTCGCGAACATCAGCTTCCGCAGCCACTGTTCAACTCCTATGAATGGGGCGGATTCCTGAGCTGGTATTTGCCGGAATATCCCGTGGCCATCGACGGCCGCGCCGGCTTGTACGACGACGACTTCATCATCTATTTCAAAGCGATGAACGCCGATCTGCCTTACATGGCTTATCCCGCGTTGGCCCACGCCCGCACGCTCTTGTTGCAGCGAAACTCGTTGATGGGGGAGGCGCTCAGCACGCTGCCGGCTTTTGGAGTGGCGTACAGCGACAGTGTGGCGGTGGTGCTGACCAGACCGTAGTTCGTATGGTGTTCATAGTTCGGGAACCCGGCCGAAGTCGCGCTCCGTTACGGCGAAGCGGCCGTCACGGCCAACCGTATCTCGCCCAGATCTGCCCGAAGCCGCCAGAAATGCTCCAGTACGAGGCGGTTTCATCCAGCCACAGCGGTGCCCGGACCGCCAGAAACCAGACCGATAGGGACACAAGCACGGTCAAAGCGTAGATAAGAACGCTAAGCTGCTCGTAGTTCAATCGGTGCCTAGACTGTGCTTCCATTTTGACCCCGCTGTTCGCCGGTCTGCGATTTCAGGTCACGTACCGAGATAAAATTGCGACGGCGTTTTCCGGCACCAGGGAGATTCTCTTGCACGGCTAACGGACCCCATTCGCCCTCAACAGGAAGTACTGCTCGGGGGGGACCCGACCAAATGTGAATGGCAACGGGCCCCAGTAGGACGAGTAGAAACCAGCACCCAGCTGCCAACTTATCGTTGATACTAAAGATGGATTGGGAAATTCCAGGACTGCTTCCTTTTGGAAAGATATATTCTGCGGAAGACCAGCGAAGTGAATGTTGTTTTCCGGCACAGCCACGCGGTCGCCGGGGCGAATCTGGTAGTTCTGGGCATCCACCGGTAGGGCCCCCAGTTGCTCCATGTAATACTGAAAGCCCCAATGCCCTTCATACCAGAGCATTCCATCTTCGTTGCTGGTCTGCCACTGGAGGCTATGGGCAGCCTCGCGCGCCAAGTTGGCCAGACGTGTATCGGCGCCGGTAACCCAGATCGACAGAACGCCAGAGACCATCAGTGCGCCAGCGACTTGCAGTATCAGACTTCGAGTCCACACTTCGTGCATTGTTTCCAGTCGTCGCACTGTCAGTATCCCCGCGGCGGGAATCAGCGGAAGCACTGACCGGGCATTGACCGTCCAGTTTAGGAGGCTGACGAAGACAAATGTGCCCAGAACCCAGAGCCCCAACAGCAGGGAGTCCGGGCTCCGTCTGTTCCAATAGTCGGTAATCGCCAAGGCCAAGGTGAAAAGGCCGCCGGCTATAAAGAGTGCTAACTGGCTCCCTACCAACCCCCAGTGGGCGGGGAGTGTATTGAAGGCCAGCTCCCCACCGAACCGTTCCCCTAGATCCACCCATCCAAAGATCAGCGCGGCGGCAGCCAGGGCACTGCCGGCAGCAACGATGGCTGCCGCCCTTCGAGACCACGTAAGAGGACAGAAGGTAAGCACGGAAAGTGTGCAGCCTCCAGTGAAACTGACGCCGACCAATGCCACCGACAACCGCGAAGCATGTCTGGAGGCTCGCTCCGTACTCGCAAAATGAGCGGCGCTCGAGAGCAGACCCTGTCCATAGAGCGCGTGCGTCCAGAGCTCATAGCCCACTAGCGCGCCGACGGGAATCAGCAGATACCATATCCAGTTTCCAAAACGACGCAGGCGCGCAAAGGAATAGGCTGCCAACAGGAGAATCAGCGACGCCCCGAAATACTTCGTCAGAGCGCTCGCCGCAACCAAGACTCCGGCCCCCGCCAGATACCAGGCCTTTCGCGGCTGCAGGCCTTCGATCCACAGAATCACCGCCCACACCCATAGCGCCACCATCATCGTGTCGCACATGACGCTACACGCCGACACGAGTATCCCGGGTGTCAGAACAGCGCCCAACGCAGCCTAGAGTGGAAAACGCGTGAAATGCTTTGCCAGGCGGTAGGTTCCGAGAACCAAGGCCAGCGCAGGTACAAGGAATGCGAGATGAAATGCGCGCTCTGACCACCCGGCAACTTGACCGACGGCCGCACCGTAGTAACAAGCCAGGGGAGGATTCTTGGTGACGTCTGCCATCCGCTCTAGCAGGCTGCGGAAAAAGGGACGCCGCGACTTAGATTCTCTCCAGTCACCGTGATTTTGTGACTCGGGGAAGGGTTTTGGCTGCATCCGCTGGTGTCCCG
>Ga0187880_1001210_pt1 | contig 20856 bp, 20 predicted proteins | sample June2016WEW_19_4_FD_132998 | JGI IMG/M metagenome (GOLD analysis project Ga0187880, IMG submission 132998) | Peatland microbial communities from SPRUCE experiment site at the Marcell Experimental Forest, Minnesota, USA - June2016WEW_19_40 | ecosystem: Environmental > Terrestrial > Soil >... | reverse complement strand
CTACAGGGGCCAGTTCTGTTCGATCCTGACCAATGAATCATTTGACTCCCTTCTAATAAGACTTCGCCAAAAAGTCGCTCAATCGGGCTGAGGTTTTATCCATAAGAATTTCTGACCAGCACCTGCCCCGGGCCTGATCCGGGTTAATTCCGGCAGATACTTATGAATTGCCCTCAGTGATGAATACTGCATCCCTCCTTTTTCGCCGCTGGCGCAGGATCGGTCACCGGCGCACCCGAACGTGAAAAATTCGACAGTTCATCCATCCACGACGAGTTCAATCATACTTGCGGTGGATTTAACGCAGGGGCCCAATGGCATCCGGATTTCGGCATCGGCGATGGAAAGCTCGACAAAGCCGGGGCAGGGTATTAGAAAATGCGCGATACTCAAGAATGCGCCGAAAAAAGCGATAAATCTTTGCAACGCCATGGGCGGAGGTCAGGTTATTGACGCAGTGAAGGTGGGCATGAATCCTGGTGGAAATACATTGAATTAATGAAATATCGTCAAATTATCAAATTATCAACCCCGCCTGCTTGCTGACCGCTTTTGGAGACAATGCCGTACAGCTTGAATTGCGGGTCCGGATAAGCAATCCGCAAAATGGCCTTGGACCTGTCAAGAGCGAACTTCTCACGGGTGTATGGCGGCGGTTCAGGGAAGGAGGTAGCGAGCTGCCATATCCTTAGAGGGTCTTGCGCCATAAGTCTATCCCCGAGATTTCGATTCGGAGCAAACCCGATGGCTGAGAACGTTGCCCGATGAACCGGCGTAGGGAACTGAACGCTTGGTCTTTCAGGGGTTCCTTGCCTTGTTGCGTGCAACGCACATGGGCGCGAAAAAATTCGGGTTGCTTCCCGAAGAACCTGATTTAGCTTGTTAAACGATGAACTGCAATTGTGAGGAATAGACATGTGGCATGCAAATCCAAGGGATCTCGCCTTGTATGTTACTGATCACTGGGACGATGCACGGTTATCCGAATTGAGCAGTGCAATGGATTGCGGCCCGGGGGATTCTCTCCCCGATCAGGAGACTCTTCATCATCTCATTTCATGTTGCTACCAGGCAAGCCTTATGAAGGAGGAAGGCAGACAAGTGCGGTTCCGTCTCGTTTTGAGAGAGCACGGCTGTTTCGACAGTAAGGACGGGCCTCCTACAGGTCTGCATCCGCTTCTGTTCAGCGAGCCGCAAACTTTTGACGAGTACAAACTACAGAGGCTGTCTCCAGCGGCCGATTTTTATCGATCTTTGATTGGGGTAGGACATGGCGCTCATAATGGTTTGCAGATCTGGGGTATGATCCACTCCGGGTCTCGATGGGTCCAAAATGTATACGGCGGAAGGATGATCGCACCCACTCTGCCCCTCTCGCTGGTTGTTTACGTGACCGATCCCGGTAGAATAACCGTTTGCAAAGGCCCCTTGGCGATTGCAACATTGAATCGCGGTCAGATCATTTCCCCTGCACACGAAGTCTTTGACTCAGCCTGGCTTCCCGCCGGTTTTGCCGCGATTCGCTCCAGGCTGTGGCAGTTACACATAGCGGCAAAGGGTGCAGCCAAGAAGCCCTGGGCCGATCTCGATCCCGGTATTGTGAACACAATTGCCAAGCAAGTAGCCAGGCGCATCATCAGTTATGTCAGAAATTCCGGGCACGGCGGCACAATCCTCGTGATCCCTCCGAAAATGGTTGAACAGGTATTCGAGGAAAACCCATACTTGAATATTGAATACAGGGTGACTGATGAGGCCACACGAAAAAGATTTCAGACGCTGCTTGTGAACCTTATGAACACACTTGCCGAGGTGCATGGCCGGAAGGCAAACAAAGACAAGCCCGTCGGATGGGATGAGTATGTGGCCAGCAACGAGGAATCCCTCGCCCTGTTGGATGAGGCTGTTTTTGATCTCGCGCATCTTTTTGCGGATTTGACATCGGTGGATGGTGCAGTAGTATTCACCGAGGGGTTCGAGTTGCTGGGGTTTGGGGCCATGATATCCGTGGGACTGAAGGGGGTGAAGACAGTGGCTCGCGCATTGGATATAGAGGGGCTTCAGACAGAACAGGTACACTCCGGAAACTTCGGTGCGCGGCACCGGTCTGCATTCCGTTTTTGCAATGCCGTGCATGAGGCAATTGCCATCGTAATCTCTCAAGACCGGCTGGTGCGCTTCGTCAAATGGAAAGAAGGCGTGGTTACCTATTGGCATCATGTCGCAACAAACATCATGGATTTTTGACAAGACGCCGCTCAGATTAAACGGGAAGAATATTAAAGGAGGATTTATGGTTTCAAGGATTCTTGTGCCGACAGATGGTTCAAAGACAGCCCACAAGGCAGTCAAGTATGCGGTTGACCTTGCAAAACAGTTAAATGCGTCCTTAATTGCCCTGACCGTTGTTGATAATCGCTCCTTTATAGCACAGACAGTTCCTGCCGTGGATACTCCAACGCATGTAATAGAGCCTATCGAGGATTATCTGTGTGAGGCCGCCAGGGGGTATGCTGAGGAGATAAAGAAAATGTGTGAAAAAAGTGGCGTACAATCGGAGACGGTTATAAGGACAGGGCACCCTGTCGATGGTATTGTGAAAGAGGCTAAGAAGTCAAAGGTGGATCTCATTGTTATGGGTTCCCAAGGTAGAAGTGCTTTAGCAGCCGCAGTACTTGGCAGCGTTGCCTATGGAGTCATTCATAACGAGACAAAGACGCCTGTGCTCATCGTGCGGAGAGCCTGACAGCGGGCATCCCGCCTTCAACTCTGACGTTGAAATGCGTGGCGTGATGGCGCCACCGGCGAGTGCCGCAGCGCCCCCTACAATCCCAGCCCTGAAAACAGATGACGGAGATGCGCGCGGACAAAACGCTCGTCGATTTCTGCATTGCCAACGAGCATACGGTTCAGGATGGGTCCGTAGATTTCATCGAGAACCAGGTCAATATCCAGTCCCTGCTCCAGCTCCTCCCGTGCGACGGCAGCCTCGACGATGTCCCGCACTTTTCTTCTCCGCCGTTCAATGAAGGCCTGGAAGACAGGCCGGTACTTGTCGCTAAGCTGTGCCTCAGCAAAAAGGCTCCGCACAATCTTTCCGTCTATGTCCCGCAACTGCCGCGCCACGTTCTGCAAAGCCGTTGTCAGGTCTGCCTTCAACGATCCGCTGTCGGGGATCGGGATATCATTCTCCGCCTGTCTGACGAGTGCCTCCGTGACGATTTCAGCCTTTGACGACCATCTCCGGTAAATCGAAGGCTTGCCGACGCCGGATTCCGCAGCGATGGCGTCAGTTGTCAGGCTGGCGTATCCATGTTTTCGAGCATGGAGAAGAGCCGTATCGAGAATGGCCCTGTCCACGTCCGTCGAGCGCGGCCGTCCTGCCGGATTCCGCGATGGAGCTTTATTCCCGGCAGGCTTTTTCACTTGACAGAACTCCTTATGTTGCCGGACACCCAGCGATTCGGAATGATAAAAAACAGCGGCACACAAACGAAGATCGCAAGGCTCAGCAAGGGCTGAAATCTTCCAGCCACTATGGCGACAGTATAAGCCGCAACGGGCGACAAATGGAGCCGTGTCACGAGCGTTGCGATATGCGGGGTCAGATGCTTGCCGGAAAGCTCCGGCTTCCGTGCGGCGTACGACCAGGCAAGAGTATCCGTTACATTCACGAGTATCAACGTGATGCCGTACAGCGCAATCGCATTCGGATCCTGAGGATGATTGCCAAGAACGGCCGTTGGGAAAGGAATGAACGACACGCACAGCAGACTGAGATTGTTCAACCAAAGCAAGTTCCTGTCAACTCTGGAAACGAAATTGAACATCGAGTGATGGGCCACCCAGTACATCGTCACGATGAGAAAACTGAGGACAAATGCCAGGATCTTAGGCCCGATCGACAAGAGATCCAGCCATACGGAAGGGCCATCCGGCAGCTTCAACTCAATCACGAGCAGCGTGGCTACGATTGCAAAAAGACCATCGCTGAATGCTTCGACGCGATTTTTTTCCATACTGTCACTCCCTTTGAGGCCCAGACCAAAATAACCGTCCGCCCCGGCGGTGTTTCCAGACCCCTTCGACTCCGCGAGCCCCCCAATCAGCCAGGGCATTACGAGCCAAAGATTTTTCGTTGCACCCGTGAGTGTATTGAACTATAGATAAATCGTTACGGATAGTAACGTATCTATATCAGAAATTCAAGAACAACGGGAGGTGCACATGCAAGGCCAGAAGATCATCATTGCCGGCGGAACCTCGGGCATCGGTCTCGCTACAGCCCGTTTGGCGGTCCAGCAGGGCGCGAAAGTCGTTATCACAGGGCGTGACGCCGACAAAGCGCAACAAGCAGCCGCATCCATGGGGCAAGCAGCGCAGGGAACTGCCTTCGACGCTGCCGACAGCTCGGCAGTACGCACGTTCTTCGATGGCGCCGGTCCCTTTGATCACCTCGTGCTGGCGCTAAGCGGCGGCAAGGGCGCCGGGGCTTTCACTTCCGTCTCTGAACACGACCTTCGGGAAGGTTTCAATGGAAAATTCTTCCTTCACTGGACCCTCGCCCGGGTTGGCCTGAAGACCTTGAATAAAACGGGATCCATCACCTTTATCACGGCGGCGTCGGCACGCGCCGGCAAGCCCGGCACAGCGGGCCTTGCGGCGATCAACGGCGCTATCCAGGCCCTGGTGAAGCCGCTGGCGGCGGAACTCAAACCTGTGCGCGTGAACGCGGTATCTCCCGGCATCATCGAGACTCCCTGGTGGAACCGGCCGGGTCAGGAAGAACAGTTTGCAGCTCTAAAACGTATGGCGGCAGATACACCGGCAGGCCGAGCAGGCCGCCCGGAAGAAGTTGCCATGGCGATATGCTTCCTCATCGGCAATGACTTCATGACCGGAGCTGTGATCGATTGTGACGGCGGTATCCGTGTGAAGTGACCCTGTGGCGGTGGGACCGCCAGCCGACTTGGCCGCAGCCTTCGGCGGTGGGCGGCAGAGCCGCAGCCGGGATCGCCACTCAAACCTTCGGCGGCGGCAAAGGCAGGATCGATCTCGACGCTATCCCTGACCTGTCTACGACCAGAGGCGGTACACAGGTACGCCTCCGCGCAACCCCTCCCTTCGCAGGGCTCAGGGCAAGCTCTTTCCTTGCACCTTTCGGTGCGGCGCTGGGCAATCCGGAAATTACGGGACGCCAAACTGTACGCGCCATGGCGAAAAATGCCTCCTCTCCGAACGGAAACCTCGCGGGGCGTGGAATTTGTCCCGGGGTTTCCGGATGGACACGAGTTTATTTGCAGAACTTTCGGTACACGGTCTTCCAAGAGGTCGTTCGGGAGAAATCCGGGTGTAGAATAGAGCTTCAGCGTCCGCCGGTGATTAAGTTAACAGATTATTCAGGGTGGTGTTCGGGTTTTCGAGGAGTTAACCGGAATTTATCTGCGAAGGAGGATTCATTATGACTATGGACGAAATTAAATCGGCGATTCTGGGCCTGAGCGAAGGAGATCAGAGAAAGTTCATCACCGAGGTGGTTCCGCTGCTCTGGGCCAAGGCATGCCTGGACGACTCCTGTGTCGCCAAGTTCAGGGAACTCGTCGACGAAGCGACAATAAAGGAATACCGCGAACAGCACTACGGAAGCATCTGAGCGGAAAAACCGCCGATCCCGGCCGTCCGGAATGGACTCGAGTAGCCGTCAATGCGTTAATCAGCCCAACGATTAGGGAGACGAGCCGCTCGAACAGGGTGGCGGAGAGCAAAACTGATTATCTTTTTCCATAAAGCCCTGCGGAGTTCACGTTCGGTTGGGTTGCTGTCTCGAAGCACACCCCACGCAACATGAGGGCCCAGGAAATATTTGTTCAAATTGCGAAAACGAGAACGGACCTCTTCTTTGGGAAGGCTCGACATAATCAGACCAAGCTCCAGGGTATCCATATAAGTATAGCCTTCCCACCGAATTGAATCCCGCACATCCGGGGGTAGTTGATTAAAGAGCGCTGTTCCCGGAAGGGGGCATAGCAGACCGGCCCTGATAATATCGGGCTTAGCCCAGCGCAGGAAACCGACCGTTTCGTCCCAATCCTTTTCGGTCTCGCCTGGTAAACCCAGCATGATATCCGCAAAAATCCTGAGACCGGCTTTTCTCGTAATTTCAACCGCACGCCTGTTCAAGTCCAGAGTACTTTTTTTCCCGATCGCCGTGAGCATTTTCTCTGAGCCGGTTTCGATTCCATACTCAACCATAATGCAGCCTGCGGACTTCATTTCATTAAGCAACTCCGGCCTTGCCTGATCGACTCGAAGGCAGCAATCCCAGTGAATTTTATTCAAACCGGAATTGCGTAGAGCTTCACAGAGCGAAACAAGTCTGTCGGGGTCAGCCCCAATCGAATCATCCTCAAAATGGATGGCCTCAACCTCAAACTCCTTTACAACATATTTAACCTGATCGATCACATGATCAATCGAATGAAACCGAACCCCGGGGCCTGAGACCAGTGGGCCGGCACAAAACCGGCAAGAGCCGACACAACCACGAGAAGTGCGGATATTAGTCGCTTTCACGTTGAGCCAGGGAATCATCCACCGGTTGGGTTGGGTGTAGAAGTTCATGTCAAACAAGTGATAGGCGGGTAGACCGAGTTCGTCCAGGTCTTTTTGGCGCGGTCCGGGACGGGTGGGCGCCAACTCATTACCACGGCGAAATACCAACCCCGGAACATCATCGCTTATACCGCTTCTGATGAGATCCAACATGGTTAACTCGCCTTCACCAACCACGACTGCATCCAGTTCCGGGATTTCTCGCAGCGTCCGTTCCGGCAGGGCCGTTGGGTGTGGCCCCCCCGCAACAACGAGCGTGTTAGCACCACAAATTCTTTTTACAAAATTGGCAATGCGGGCAGCCTCAATCATTCCGGGGGTAAGAATCGATAACCCGACAAGGTCAGGTGCGAACTCACGCAGTTCGCCCTTGATGAGTTCATCAACGGCGTGTTTCGGACGATGTCAAACCTTTCTTGGCATTGAATCGCCGGGTTCGTAGACGGCGCGAACACAACGCGCCCGTGCATTATCGCAATCGGGTCAGCTTCGTGTGGGCCTCAATAATCAGTTTCCGGCCGGGAAGGGTCCTTTTCCGCCCTTGGGCGGTGGGACCGCCAGCCAACATGGCCACTGCCTTCGTCGGTGGCACAGGCAGGATCTCGACGCTCCGCGAGGCGGTACATAGGTACGCCTCCGCGCAACCCCTCGATTTCCTCGCACCTTTCGGTGCGGCGCTGGGCAATCCGGAAATGGCGGGGCGCCAAACTGTACGCGCCAGGACGAAAAATGCCTCCTTTCCGAACCTGAAACTGCTCGTGTCTTCTGCGGGGTTCCAGGATGGGCACCAATCGGGTGCACGAGGCAAGAGGCCATGGTACTATGATGAGCAATGACAACCGCGAAACGTGCTGAAGTAACGGGGATTTGATCAAAATATCTCTTGTCCGGCAATCGAAGGGGTGGCGAAAGAGCTGGGAGTGCATCGGTGGATGGCGCCGCTCGAATCCGAGGGGAAAACTAGAAATAGTACCTGAATCCCGCACGAATATCCCCCCACTGGGGCAGACTGCCGAAGTCGCTTTTCTTGGCGCCCAGGTAAAAATCAAAAGCCAGGTTTAAGGTCACAGAGTTGCTCAGGCGGTATTCGGCCAGAGGCTGGAGATATAGGCTTCCGTCCTGGAGGTTGACCTGAAAGATCCCCGTGAGATCGAGCTTATTCACCAGTGCATTTTGCCAGAAACTTCGAATGAAAAAGGCATGTTGACTCAAAGGCTCCTGGGCCTCCTGAGAAAACTCGCGGATAGCCCACAATTGGGCGAGGATGCCCTTCCCGGCGGCTGAAGTCTTCGGGTTGCCCAGGAATCCCTTCGCTGTCTCACCCGTCGCGAACCAATTGTTCCATTCGCTTGGAGAAAGGCCCGCCTCGTTGTACTGATACTCCAAGTAGGTAGTCCGGTTGATCTTCTCGGTATATGAGAACCCTGCCGCAAGCTGATTTCGAAAGCGGATTTGACTGTTTCCGGGGATTACGAACGGTAGACCGGATGGAATCATCCCTAAATTCCTTGCGTCCTGCAAGGCCTCACTCACGATGTCCGGGCTTTGGCCCGCATTCCATTCAGCATAGGCGACCACATTGTCGCCAATGCCCCTGGTGAGGTTGAAACCAACGTTCGAGCGTCCGTCATCGTCGAAATAGAGGACTTCGGGGTTCATATCCTGTATGGCGTTTATGTCGGCCTTGGCCAGCATGCGGAAGCGGTCGTTGGTGCGATTGAGCTGTAGAGCGCCGCCCGACTGGTCGGTCCACCATCGGTCCTGTTCGTGCGGCACTTCAGGGGCCACGATGAGCGAAAGGCTGCCCCACTGCCATATACCCTGGGCCCTCATCATGAGGGTGCCCAGCCGGTTTTCCCGAAGGACGGCCGCATCTTGTGAGATCATTGCCGTGACGGCGTCCTTTTTGAAATAGTCCGTCGGATTGAATCCGGTGGCCACACCGTTTTTGACGTTTATCCGGCCCAGGTCGATGAAGTACGATCCGGTCATGTTCCACGTGAGATAGGTTTCTTTGAGATCGTTCAGGATGCCTTCCCGGGATATAAACATATTGGGACCGGAGAAGTAGTTCAACCGATCTGCAACCGTGAGGGACAACGCCGGGCAGAAAGTAACCTCGGCCCGCACGTCCAGGCTGGTGCGGTTTGTGAACCCGGAAAAATCGGAAATGGGCAGGGGGACGGCCAGGGAATAGCGGTAGAAATTACCCTGCAGCGCCTCATCGAGGAAGACCTTTATCCGGTATGGGCTGGGGGCTGCCGGCGGCTGGGCACCGGCTTCGGGTGCAGGTACTGACTGAAGTTCCTCGGGAATCAGCTCCAGGTTGGTATCCGCACCTGCCCGCGAAGCCGCGCAGAGGAAGCTCGTCAGCACTAAGGCCAGGAGGATGAAATACAGGCTTCGACCGGATGTGGTCATAACCATCAGTTGCCTTTGAATCGTGGAAGATATTCTTTTTGAAACCACTCCTCCGGGATGTCCCGGTAATTATAGTCGCTGAAGCTCATCTTCGTAACCAGTTTGCTGTCCACCCCGTCTATGATGATGGTGTCCGTCGGCCTGCGCTTTCCCAGTTGCTCCTGGTAATTTCGATAGTAGGCGGTCTTGAGCAACCTTTCGCTTTCGGAGTAGAATTTGCCCTTGACCGGTTGATAGCTCTCCTTTTCGACCCAGTATTCAATGCGATGATAGGTGACCGAATCGTTTGCCGCAATCATATTGACCCTGTAGCAGTTGCGGCTGTTCTTTTCTGCGTCGGTGATCGTTTCGACGCCCTCGATGGTCCCCTTGTAATCCTTGTGGAAGTTTACGGTGACTACATCCCCGTTGGACGCCTGGCCCATCAGCCGCTGCTGTGGGGAAATACGGACGCTGGCTTTTGAAGCGGGGTCAAAGAACCACAGTATGTTGCCGGTTTTCAGCATGAGCTTGTTTTCGTCCCTCGAAGGCTCGATGAAACGAACAAGGGTGCGATACTGGCCGCCGCTCTTTTCCTCTTTGGAATAGACGATCAGCACCATTCTGTCCGATTCTTTGCCGCTGCGGTATTCGATCAGCGTTGTTTTCAGGCTGAACGGCTTGTCGGGGTTGCGCACGGCATCCGACGCCGCGATGATTTCCTCCGCCGTCGCGGGTTCTTCCGCGTGAAGTGGGCCCGTCCATGCAAAAGACAGGGAGGCAATGAGTCCGAAGAGTATCAGGCGATTCATTATTGTTTTTCCTTCACACATGCCTCAGTGCGTCCACAATCATCATGCGCGCCGCTTTGCGCGCCGGAATGAACGAGGACATCACTGCAAGCAGAATCAAAACCAACCAGGTCACAGGGAGAAAAGCCGGATTGACGAAGACCCGGATGGTGAGAAATACCGGTTGAACGTAATTTGGCGGGGTCCATGTCATTCCGCTTGTGTTGATAAGCAGCGCGGCAACGACAGCTATGAGGGAACCGAAAGTGGCGCCCAGCACCCCCATTAAACACCCCTCAGTCAGGAACAGCCGCAGCACACCGCTCCGGCGAACGCCCAGCGCCCTGACCGTTCCGATTTCGTTCACACGTTCCATAACACACATGCTCATGGTGTTCACGATAGTGAAGAGTACGATCACGCCCATGATCAATGCCAGAAAAGTGAAAATCGAGATAAACATGGAAATGGTCTGCCCATACATTGGCGAGAGTTGCTTAAAGTCCTTGACCTCAAAATTCAGGTTTCGAGCCGAGAAAATCTCCGCCAGCCTCTTTTCCACGACCGGTATGTCTTTGGTATGTTTGAGCTGCAGAACGATTCCAGAGACTTTTTTCTCTCCCTTGCCATAGAGGAGCCGCTGAGCAAATGAGAGGTGCATGGCGACGAAGCTGTCGTCCACTTCTTTGATGCCCCGGTTTTCCGCTTTGTTGACGAACAGGGTCAGTACGTTGGGGGCCCCGGAAACGGTGGCGGCGAGAAGGTCCAGCTTGGGGCGCTTATCCTCGGGAGCTTTTGATTGTTCTTCAGCATCGAGGGCGATGAGTGAACTGAAATCTTCCCCTGCAGGGGCGCTGCTTGCAGCCGTATCCGGCGCCTTGTCCGTGCAGTTTTCCAGATGGAGCGCGTCGCAGAGCTGGAGCATTCTGGCCATGCCGTACCCCACCACTCCGCCCTCGGTGTCGCTGTCAAAGAGCCCCAGCTCAGGGCGCCGGTTCTCTTTCAGATTGTAATCGTTCCAGTTCCTCATTTTATCACGTTCGGATGGGACCATGCCGAGGCCGAAAAAAGTCTTGGAAGTGTCCGCCGCGAAGTTTCCGGCTATTCCGTAGATCCGGAGCACGGGCGTTGCTATCTCAACCAGTTGGTTCAATTGAGGATCTTCCGTTATGTACTTGATGACGTCTTCGTAATGGCTGATGCCGTAGGCGGCCGGGTTGCCGGAGCCATAGTCGAAAAACCCCTTTTGATAGATTTGGAGATGGCCGGTGCCCTGCACAATCCCTGTCTCCAGACCGTATATGATTGCAGATACGAACCCCCCGAAGAGAAGGATGGAAATGGCGCTGACAGCGATAGCGAGAACTGTCATGATGGAACGTCTCGCATTGCGAAAGATATTCCTGAAGGCAATGCTAAGAGTTTTCACGATAGGCCCCCCTTATTGTCGTTCACCAGCTCCCCGTCACGGATGGCGAATACGTTATCGGCATGGTCCATGATTTGCTTGTCGTGTGAAGAAAAGATAAAAGTCGTATGGTTCTTCACCTGCATCTCACGCATGAGGTCGATGATGCCCTGCCCGGTCTTTGAATCGAGGTTGGCCGTAGGCTCATCGGCCAAAACCAATTGCGGTCCCTTGACCAGTGCCCGCGCGATGGCCACCCGCTGCCGTTGCCCGCCACTCAGTTCATTGGGCCGATGATGTTTGTGTCCGCCAAGGCCGACGGCCTCGATCATTTGCAGAACTCGCTCTTTTCGTTCCTTCCCTGAGGTTCGTGTCAGGAGCAGGGGATATTCTACGTTTTCATATGCCGAGAGTACCGGCATTAAGTTGAAGTTCTGAAAGATGAAGCCGATGTTCCTGGCCCGAAAATCCGACGATTCGTCGTCTGAAAGCATAGCCATGTCACTGCCGCAGATTTCCATGCTGCCGCTCGATGGGGCGTCGATGCATCCGATCAGGTTCAGCAGCGTCGTCTTGCCGCTGCCTGAGGGCCCGATGATCACGTTGAACTTCTTCGTAGGAACGTCCAATGTAATCGACCTTAGCGCCTGAACCTCCACTTTGCCCATCAGGTAGTTTTTCGAGACCTCCACCATGCGGACTGCAAAACCATTTTGATTCATACAAGATCCTTCCTTTCCTCCTGGCTGCTTCCAATGCGTTATCACGGCGAAACCGCGCCGGCATTGGAAACACAGAGCTTAAACCGTGCCAACGGCCGGCCACGTCCGGCAACCCGCACCGGACAAGCGCAAATGCATGCTCCATGCGGCCCACATAACGGGAGCCCGCCCATAATAGGCGATTTAGATTCCAGGAGCTACGAATTCCATGATATGTGACAGAAAAAAGTGTCGTATACTACGTTTGGATTTCGAAACTTCATATGTGACAGTGAAGTCCAGGGTAACCGTGAGGAAAAAATGGAAGTTGATGAAAAGGAATTTTTCCGTGAGGCGACCGTACGTGTCTGTGGGAGCCTGGAAATAGAAAGGGCCCTTTGGCGCTGCTTTGTCTACATCCGGGATTTCGTTCCGGCGACCGAGGTGTATTTGAACTACTACGACCGCAGCCTTGGCGCCATCCGGTTTTATGCCGGGGCGAACGAAGAAGGAGGGAGGCGCCTCAACCTGCACATTCCTCTGCCTCCTGAAACCCGAGCTTTAATCGAACGAACCTTCGGTGAGGATATCCTGCTCGTGGACCATGCCGAGGACCATCCCATAACGAGGGAAGTCAGGCGGACCCTTGGCGTGCCGGACTTTGCGTCTATCCTCATGGCGTTAGTGCTGGAAGGGACGATGGTGGGAGTCGTGGCTTTTCCCGCGGTTGGGAAAAATCCGTATGGTCCGATCCATCTCCGCCTGTTGTCCCTTTTGAAGGAACCTTTTGCCATTGCGTTTTCCAACAGCCTCAGATACCAGCAGGTGCTCGATCTGCAAGAACTGCTAGCCGACGATAACAGGTACCTGCGCGACGAGTTGCGCCTTGCGGCCGGGGGGGAAGAGATCGTAGGGTCCGATTTGGGCCTGAAAGGAGTCATGGAGATGGTTCGGACCGTGGCCCCGCTTGCGAGCCCGGTGCTTCTGCTGGGAGAGACCGGAGTCGGCAAGGAAGTCGTAGCCAATGCCATTCACGAGCTTTCTCCCCGAAAGGATGGCCCGTTTATCAAGGTGAACTGCGGCGCCATTCCCGGCGGCCTTCTGGACAGTGAACTTTTCGGACATGAAAAAGGCGCGTTTACCGGCGCCCTGGCCATGAAACGCGGCCGGTTCGAACGCGCGCGGGGCGGCACGATCTTTCTCGATGAAGTGGGAGAACTGTCATTGGATGCGCAGGTGAGGTTTTTGCGCGTCCTTCAGGAGAAGGAGATAGAGCGTATAGGCAGCACAACATCCATCAAGGTGAACATCCGGGTCGTAGCGGCCACACACCGGAACCTCGAGGCGATGGTTGCCGAGGGGACGCTCCGTTCCGACCTGTATTACCGGTTGAAGGTGTTTCCCATTTCGATCCCCCCATTGAGAGAACATAAGGCGGACATCCCCGCCCTCGTGCACCACTTCATGAAAAAGAAATCTCGAGCATTCGGGCTTCCCTACATACCGGTGCCGGCCCCCGGCGCCATCGACCTGCTCATGGCCCATGATTGGCCTGGAAACGTCCGCGAACTTGAAAACGCCGTGGAGCGTGCACTCATTCTCAGCAAAGAGCAAACGGTGAGCTTTGAGGACCTGAACGTCCCGGTGAAGGGAGAAGCTCGCGGGAGGCCTCATGATGCGCCGGACGATACAGTGAGCCTGGACGAAGCCATGTCACTCCATATTAAAAAGGTCCTCAATCTCACCGGGGGAAGGGTTGATGGTGACCGCGGCGCGGCTCGAATTCTTGGGATCAATCCCGCCACCCTGCGGCACAGGATGAGAAAGCTTTCCATCCCCTTCGGCCGGAAGGCCTGAACACCCCCTGCCCCCTCGGTTAAAAAGAACTTTCGTTTTAGGGAACGCCAATGACGCGACACAGCCGCACAGCGGAGTACAACGCTCTCTTTCGCGCCCTGGAGTCCGCCCGCAGCCAAAAGAGGCGGCTCTTCACCGATCCGTTGGCGAGCCGCTTTCTGAGACCTTCACTGCGCGCCGCCGCCATGGCGGCGCGCCTTTCGCCCCTCAACGCGGCCATTTGCCGGTTCATCGACAGACGCTGGCCAGGTGCGCGGACGTCAGCCCTGGCGCGAACGCGCTACATCGATGAAGCGCTGACAGGCGCCCTTTCCAACGGGCTGACCCAGGTGGTCATCCTCGGCGCCGGCTTCGACAGCCGCGCCTACCGCATCCCGGGCATCGCAAACGCCCATGTCTTCGAGGTCGATCACCCCGATACATCTCAGACCAAACAGCAAATTGTAAGCAACGTCCTGGCGGGGACGCCGCCACACGTCTCTTTCGTCTCGATCGATTTCAACCGGCAGGACCTCGGCGAAGTCATGCGTTCCACCGGTCTGGATTTGGACCGGCCGATATTTTTCCTATGGGAAGGCGTCACTCATTATCTTACGGACGCAGCGGTAGACGCGACATTCAAGTTCGTCGCGACGGCTGCCGCCCTCAGCCGGATTGTCTTCACGTATATTCATCGGGACGTGCTTGGCCCGGAATATACGTTCCATTGCGCCGGTAGGGCGCGCAACCAAGTTCGCGATGTTGGAGAAGCGTGGACTTTTGGCTTCGAACCGTCAGAGCTGCCGGAATATCTCCAAGCGCGCGGGCTGAACCTGATTTCGGATATCGATTCGACAAAATACCGCGCCCAGTACATGGGCAATCGGGCGCGCCATTTGATCGGATTTGAGTTCTACCGGATCGCCTCGGCGGAAGTGACAAAGCGCGGTGTATCAGCTCTCCTCGCCCATAGCGCCTCAATCTCAAGGTGACCTGCGTGCCAAAGTTAGTCAGGCACATCTCGGATCTTGCCGCCATCGGGTAGTCTGCGCGGGCTCTCCTGCGCTTTCCAGGCGGGTCGGAGTTTACTTGGAAACTACAAAGAAAATGTTTGACGGTGTTTTTTAGATGGTATACCATTTCATATACCAAAATGCATAGATTTTCCGACAAAATTTTGCCGGACGGAGGGCAATTGCTAACGAATGGGCGCAGATACTGACAGGGCAGAGGCCTCCACGACAAGCGTAAGTTCGACGCTTGTGTTTCGACAATTGGAAAATGCAATCCTCTCAGGCTATTTCAAGCCTCGGGAACGCCTGGTTGAACGAAACTTGCTGGCGCACTTCGATGTCAGTCGCACGATAATCAGGGAAGTCCTGAAAATGTTGGAGGGAAAAGGCTTGGTGAGGATCACTCCTTACCGTGGGGCCATAGTAGTGGACCTTACGGCAGAGGAGGTGGAGGAAATTTATTTCCTGCGCCAAAAACTTGAGGCGATCGCCGGCCGCCTTGTGATCGAGAGCACCACACGCATAGAGATCCAACGGGTAAAAAGGCTCTGTAAGGAATTGGAAAAGCACCTGTGCAAGAGAACAGACCAGATGATCGAGAAGGACAATGAGTTTCATCGGGCGCTGTTCCATGCCTCCGGAAACAGGTATCTCAATGAGATGATCGATTACCTTGGCACGAAAGTCCACATGGTGAAATTTAACGCCTGGTCTTTGCCGGACCGAATAGAGCAGTCCATCCTCGAGCACAGGGCCATGATCGCTGCGCTTGAACGCCGGGATGCCGAGGCTTTCGAGAAACTGGTGATAGATCATCTGCTTTTTTCCAAGAACAGCTACATGGAGCAACTAAAAGGCATGGCCCGCAAAGGAACCGTTAAGAAGCGGTCCCACACTGACCAAAATTAGGCTTTGACGCAAGATCACCGTCCGTTGCGGGGAGAAAGACTTGAAAATCCCTGTTCCCTGCAGGCAGGGAAGGTAGACGGAGAAAACACCCTGAGGCGCCAAGCCATGTTCTTAAAGGCAGCACACCACTGAGCAAGAGCAGACGGGAAATGGGTATTGCAGTGCAAAATCATGAGGGGAAGGTGAGGATATTTCAGGAGTTGTGCAAGGGCATCGAGGAATGCGGCATATGCCTCCATGTTTGCCCCAAAAAGCTTTTCAAACCTGCGGTTACGCTGAACCATAAAGGCTATCGGCCTCCCGACATAGCTGAGCAGCAATCATGCACCTCATGCGAGAATTGCATGATCTTCTGCCCGGACATGGCCGTCGCTGTTGCCGGCAAGACGCGGAAAAGACATGTGAAGTGATGAGTTCGGAAAGAGTTCGAGCGGGGCGATATTTTATGATGGGGAATGAAGCCTGTGCGGAAGGCGCACTGGCCGCAGGCTGCGAATTTGCAGCCGGATACCCCATAACGCCCGCCACCGAGATCGCGAATCGGTTAGCCGCAAGACTTCCTCAAGTTGGCGGCGCCTTTCTTCAAATGGAGGACGAGATAAGCTCGATTGCGGCTATTATCGGGGCTTCCTGGACAGGCAAGAAAGTGATGACGGCCACTTCCGGACCCGGTATCAGCCTCATGTCCGAGAATATCGGCTTTGCCGTTGGGGTGGAGACCCCATGCGTCATCGTGAACGTTCAGCGTGGAGCCCCTACTACGGGCATGCCCACTGTGGGAGTGCAGGGGGACATGGTGCAGGCGAAGCACGGTTCCCACGGCGACTACGAGATCATCGCTCTTTGTCCTTCTTCGCCTCAGGAAATGTTTGATTACACGATTACAGCCTTTAATTACGCCGAAAAATACCGGACCCCGGTTTTTATTCTTTCCGATGCCTTTGTCGGTCACATGCGTGAAGAAGTTACGATACCGGAGGCGGAAACGATTGAAAGGGTTTACAGAAAGATTCCGTCACAAGGCACAGACCCGCAGAAGATCAAAGGTTTTCTTGATGAGGACGTTGCCCCAATGCCCATCTTCGGCAGGGGTTTTAAGGCTCACGTGACCAGTTCCTGTCACGATGAGGCCGGGAAACGAAACCTCATAGACGTGTCCTCGCTCGACCTGTTCGTCAGGAGGCTGAGTAATAAGATTCTCAAACACAAAGAAGACATTACGATTGTGGATGGCAATTACGCGAAAGGAGATGTCGTCCTCGTTTCCTATGGCCCCGTGGCTCGAGCTGCGGCTGCGGCAGCTAAGGATGCGAGGGAAGCCGGCTTTCCCGCCGGGACCTTGCGGATGGCCACCGTATGGCCGTTCCCGGAGCATGAAATCGAGAAAATGGCCCGAAAGGCTAAGCATGTAATAGTTCTGGAAAACAATCTCGGTCAAATGTATCCGTATATCAAAGCCGCTGCGGCTCGATTTACCGATGTGTCTTTCCTTGCTCCCAGGCTGATCGGGCAGATTCACGACCCTGAAGAGATCGTTCGAAAGATTAAGGAGGTCATACAATGAAGGAGATTGTCCATCCCCTTCGCAGGTTTGTCCGACCTTCAGTCACGTCCACTACCAACTGCCCGGGCTGCGGTAACGGCATCGTGACACAGAGTATCCTGCGGGCTATAGACGAACTCACAATGGACATCGATGACTTCGTTTTTGTTTCGGGGATCGGCTGCGCGGCTTGGATACCGAGCCCATTCTTTAACGCAGACGTGCTTCACTCCATTCACGGCCGGCCTATTGCATATGCGCTGGGCATCAAGATGGGCCTGCCTGAAAAGAAAGTCATGGTCGTGAGCGGAGACGGCGACCTTGTAGCCATCGGGGGAAATCATCTTATTCACAACGCAAGGCGCAACGTGGACATAACCGTAATCTGCGTCAACAACAGGATATACGGTATGACCGGAGGCCAGGCCGGCCCCACGACACCGAGGGGAGTGAAGACCACCACAACGCCATATGGGAGTTTTGAAAACTCTTTTGATATTTCACGCCTCGTCGCCGCTGCGGGTGCTTCCTTTGTAGCCCGTTGGACCACCATGCATCCCAGAGAGATGACCAAGTCGATCAAGAAGGCAATCCGGAAGAAAGGCTTTTCCTTTATTGAGGCCTATTCCCAGTGCCCGGTGCAATTCGGTCGTAAATCCGGCATGAACGGATCTGTTCAAATGATGGAGGATTATCGGAAGAGGTCCGTCCGGGTCGAAAAAACAGCCGGGCTGAGCGAAGAGGACCTGAAGGACAGAATCGTTGTGGGGGAGTTGGTGGATATCGAAAAGCCTGAGATGGTCGAAGAAATAGAAAAGACCAGGACCAGAGCCGTCAGGAGACCGTGTTGAACCGTACCGAAATTATCGTAGGCGGCGTAGGAGGCCAAGGTGTGGTTCTGTCGGGGATACTGCTTGGAACAGCCGCTGCGGTCTTTGAAGAAAAGAAAGCTGTCCAGACTCAGTCCTACAGTTCCGAGCTGCGGGGCGGGGCAGCCAGGACCGAGGTGATCATTTCAAATGAATCGATCTCGGATCCTCAGGTCCGAAGGGCGGATATCCTGGTGGCATTAGCTGAGGAGGCGCTCTGCCGCGACATCGACCTGGTAAAGTCGGGGGGCCTGGTGATCGTTGATTCGGATAGGACGAAAGGCCCGGCGGCGGGCGACTACAAAATCGTTCAGGTTCCCGCGACGAGTATTGCCGAAAAGGAAATGGGCGATCCGATTGTAGCTAATCTCATAGTTTTGGGAGCGTTGATAAAAAACAGTCCAGTTGTCTCGGTAAATGCCATGGAAAAGGCAATTGAAGCCACTGTGCCTCCGAAAGCCAAGATGTTGAACATCGCAGCGTTTCGAAGAGGTCTCGAGGTGAAGGTCCAAATCTGAAGGAGGCATGTCGTTGAAGACCTTTGAACAATACCTGGAAAGCCTGAAGAAGTTGAAGCCTACGGTTTACATGTTCGGAGAGAAGATAGAAGACCCCGTGAACAACCCCCGGATACGCGCAGGCATCAATGCGACAGGCGCTACGTATGAATTGGCCAATGAGCAAAAATATCAGGAACTTTTCTCGGCGATTTCACCGCTCACAGGAGATCGGGTCAACCGATTCACTCTGACGCCTCACTCCATCGAAGACCTGGTGAAAAGAGTCAAGATCAATCGGCTGCTCGGAGGCTACGTAGGAACGTGTCACCAGAGGTGTACCGGCCTCGATTGCCTCTGCACACTCTCGATCGTCACTTACGATATCGACCGGAAATATGCGACCCATTATTACGATCGTTTTACAGAATTCCTGAGATATATGCAGGTAAACGACCTTACCGGGAATGCAAGCGTTACGGATGCGAAGGGGGACCGGAGCCTGAGTCCTAATGAGCAGGACGATAAGGACATGTACCTTCGACTGGTAGACCAAACAAAAGAAGGGATCATCGTAAGAGGGGCCAAGGTTCATCAGACAGGCTCCTTGAGCGCCCACGAGATAATTGTGCTTCCCACCCGGGCCATGCAGAAAGGGGGCGAGGATTACGCGCTGGCTTTTGCTATTCCGTCCGATACGAAGGGACTTATTCACGTTGTCGGAAGGAATTCCCTGGATACTCGTGAAATCGAAGGGTTTGATTGCGGCAATGTTCGGTACAGCAAGTACTGTCCAACGCTCATTTTTGACGAGGTGTTCGTGCCCTGGGAGCGGGTGTTCATGTGCAGGGAGGTCGAATTCGCAGAAGAAATGGTGAGCCGGTTCTCCGCATTTCACCGTCAATCCCATGGCGGCTGTAAATCAGGCAAGATAGACGCTATGACCGGGGCCGCTCTGCTGATGATGGAGTACAACGGAACAGCAAAGGCCACACATCATAAAGAGAAAATAATCGAAATGATCCACACTGCCGAAACGCTCTATGGCTGTAGTCTGGCCGCTTCGTACGAGGGCAGGAAGGAGCCGTCGGGGACGTTCTTCATAGACCCGATCCTGGCCAACGCGTCGAAGATCCATGAAGGGAGGGAAATGAGCGAGGTGATGCGCCTCCTCATCGATGTGAGTGGCGGGTTTGTTGCCGATTTGCCGTCCGAACGAGATTTTGATAGCCCGCAGATCGGCCGGTTGCTCAAGAAATACCTAAAAGGGGCCGTAGGGGTTCCTGTGGAAAACAGGATCAAGATGTTGAGGCTGGTAGAGAAAATGGCGATGGAAAGCGCAGACACTATCTCAGATATTCATGGCGGAGGTTCACCCGCGGCTCACCGGCTCACCCTGTTTAGAGAATCGGACACCGATTACAAAAAGCAGTGTGCTAAGCGGCTGGCGGGAATCGAGTAAGAACTCTAACCCGTCCTCTATCAGAGCCCCGAAGGTGATGAAAGCAACGCATGAAGAGGAGTGCGGGCCATGGAAGCCAAGACACTCAAATACATGTCCAGCGCTTGCTTTACGCTAGGTTTTATCATTCCGTTTGCGGCCTCGAATTTCGTCGGCATGCCATTGAGCGTCATACCGATAGTGAGCGCATCCCTGATAGAGCTCTGGACAATCGGATTATTCCTGCGTTATTTCGCTTATGTTGGAAGGACAGCGCCTCCAGCGACGCTTTCTTTCAGTATGAGGATAGGTAATTTCGTCTCCTGCGAGCCCTCGCTTTTTCTCACTCTGGGAATTGTCTTCGGTTATCTGTTCTATCCTTCTGTAGAGAAGAGCGTGGTTCCCGCTCTCGGACCATATCTGCTCATGGCAATCATGTTTACCATGGGCCTGGCCATTAATCTTCAGAACTGGATTCGAATAATCCAAAGGCCGAGAGCGGTGGGGGTCGCAGTATTACTGAAATGGACCTGTACGCCTCTGGTTGCTTTCCTGCTTTCTCTGGTGTTGATTCAGTTATTTCCAGGTATTACGGGAAACGCTCTGGCCGTCGGAATTATCGTCCTTGGCACTACACCGACCGGAGGCGGCTCAAACGCATTTACCTTGATCAGCAAGGGCGATCTGGCCCTGTCCGTTTCGGCCACTGCGATCAACACCATGCTGGCGCCTTTCATTCAACCCTTGCTGATTTTGAGGCTGGCAGGAGGGATTGCCAGCCTCAATGCGACCGCGATCATTCAAGACCTCCTGCGCATGGTGGTTGCGCCTGTCGT
>Ga0187880_1001203_pt1 | contig 20976 bp, 23 predicted proteins | sample June2016WEW_19_4_FD_132998 | JGI IMG/M metagenome (GOLD analysis project Ga0187880, IMG submission 132998) | Peatland microbial communities from SPRUCE experiment site at the Marcell Experimental Forest, Minnesota, USA - June2016WEW_19_40 | ecosystem: Environmental > Terrestrial > Soil >... | reverse complement strand
GTGTGCCAGCCTGTTGATGACTCAATACCATGGATTTTCCACTCCATACGGGCCAGCCGGTTTCTGCAACAGCACCCTAGGCGAAGAGTACTTCCTGGGAGTGGTGGCGGGAAGCGGCGGCCCCAGCGCCTGCGCGTTTGGAACCCCGGCCATACCGGGCGTGGTCGGTGGTACTTGCTCGGGCTACCCGAAGCCCTCCTCTCAGAGCCTGGTGAGCGGAAATCCGAAAGACGGCGTGCGCGATTTGCCGGACGTCAGCCTGTTTGCAAGCAACGGAATTTGGGGTCACCACTATGTGATATGTTATTCCGATCCGACCCCGGGCTACTATGGAGCGCCTTGTGTCGGGGCCCCCGTCAACTGGTCCGGCGCCGGCGGAACGTCGTTCGGCGCCCCGACCATGGCCGGCATCCAGGCGATGATCAATCAGACGTCGGAAAGTTACCAGGGGAATCCCAACCCCACCTACTATCAACTGGCCGCTTCCGCGTATGGATCCAAGGGAAACAGCTCGTGCGACTCGACTCTGGGCAATCAGGTCAATCCGGATTGCATTTTCTACGATGTGACGCTGGGCGACATGGACGTGAACTGCCTGCCGCTGATCGTCAGTGGCGTCACGATTGGATCGTTCAACTGCTTCTACGACGGAGCCACCAACGGCGTGCTCTCCACTTGGAACTGGTTCTACAAACCGGTGTACGTGACCACCAAAGGGTACGACTATGCCACTGGTATCGGGAGCGTCAACGCTTTCAACCTTGTCGGAAGCTGGCCGGGAAGCAGATTGCCCCACTAGAGATAATGATTTAGACCGACCTGCATCTCCTGGGCGCCCGAGGGGGAAACAACTCGCAGGCTCCTTTTTGTTTTCAGGAGCAGCCAGGGAATGGGGTGTTAGACCGAAAAGGTGGGTTTATAGAATCTTCGAGACACCGTAGTCTGAATCGTTTCGACACACCACCCCATTACCTATTGCTGGCTACAAACCTGCTAATGGTGTATATCATCGGACGCTGGCCAGTGCCCTTAATTGGTTGTCTCACCCAAAGGGCCCACCCCGGTCCTTCTCGTGAGGGTTGGTTAGCTCTGGCTCTCTAATTTTTCCGGTAACCTCTGGCCTGTATCCTGACTCTCGGCGTATAATGATCCCATGACGCACGACGCCACGGAATTATTGAAGCGCGCCCTTGCCCTCACCTCGGAAGAACGCGCCGAACTGGCGGGCTCTCTCCTGGAGAGTCTGGATGGCGCCGATGACGATCCCGCAGCCGTGGAAGCCGCCTGGAGCGAAGAAATTGCCCGCCGCATCCAGGACCTCGATTCCGGCAAAGCGAAAACCATTCCCTGGGAAGAGGTCCGTCAGCGGATTTCATCCAAACTTACCCATGGCCGCTAAATCCGTCGAGTTCCTGCCCTCCGCAATCCAGATCCTGGCCGTTGCTCATTGCCATCGGCACCCCGGCTACTGGAAAACCCGTCTCTAAGTGGTCTTTTTTCGCACAGGCCAAAGGCCAACGCAAAAAGGCAATGTCCGTGGTTTCCCACTCGGCACTATCCACTAACCACTGTTCTCCCGACCCGCCTGCTCGTCACTTGTCACTCTTCACTCGTCACTGCTCTTATGCCCGCAGTTCGAGATGCCGCGGACGTCGACGCCGCAAATGTTCGTGCTACTCCTGCATTGGAAGAGAGAAAGGTTCAGGTGACACTTGCGGGGTGAACTGCAGAGATGTTTGAGTAACGCGCGAAGTCCTGGACGTTAAAGTGTGCCCACCGCACGCTCGGCGAGGGCACAATGGGGATGGTGGGGTTGGAGCAGCCGCAGCAGGATGTTTGTGTCAATTAGAATTGCCATTTACTGGCCGCGTATCCCGTAGATCGACTCGCGATCGAGGGCCTCATCAGAGAGCAGGGGAGTTGTTGTCGGGTGGCTGTGAACCCATGCATGAAATTCCTCAAGCCGTTGTTCCGCACTCGTTGAGTTCACCGGTGCCAGCCCTTCTTCCAAACGCCGCTGGATGGTTTCAACTCCCACACCCACCACGTCGTCAGGGTTCTTAATCAGGCCCGCTTGGATTGCCCGGCCAATCACTTGCTCCTGCTCGGGCATAAGCTGAATCGTCATTTCGCGTCCCTCGCTCTATTGCCGCAACTCTGTTCAGAATAAGGCGCGGGCTGAAGGGAGTCAACTCCGTACTGGCAGAAAGCAAGTGTAGCGGCGGGTTTACCCCGCCAGTTTTGAATCTTGAATCTGGAATCTCCAATTCCGCGCGCCGAGCCCCTAACCCCGAGCCCCTAATCCCTAATCCCTGCTTTTGCGACCCTGGACTGTCTTGCTCGTCACTCGTCACCTGTCCCTCGTCACTGGTTTCCCGACCTCGGACCCCGGACATCGGACAGTCTTTGTTACGAAGTCCACGCTGCGCTTGCTGGCTGGATTATGATACAGATGATCGAGGGCTGAGAGGGCATGTCAGAAATCCAACCTCAATTGAGCCTTTTCGCAGGCGAAGCTTCTCCGGGCGATAACCCCCTACTTCTCGGCACGTCCAGTTGGACGGGGGAGGGGTGGGTCGGGAGCTTCTATCCGGCGGGTTCGAAGCCTGCTGATTTTCTTCCATTTTATGCCCGGCACTTCAAGACGGTAGAAGTTGACAGCACGTTCTATAGAATTCCCGCCGCCAGCACGGTCAAGCAGTGGCGGGAACGCGTGCCAAAGGGATTCATTTTCGCCGCCAAGGTGCCACAAGTTATTACGCATGAGAAAGTCCTGGTTGATGCCGAGCGTGATCTGAAAGACTTTCTGGGCGTCATGGACCTGCTGGGTGACCGCCTAGGACCTCTGCTGCTCCAGTTCCCGTACTTCAACAAGCACAAGTTCCGAGGACTGAGCTTCTTCCTGGAGAGGCTGCGGCCCTTCCTCGAAAGTCTGCCGAAGCAGTACCAGTGGGCGGTGGAAATCAGGAACAAAACCTGGTTGTCGGAGAAGCTCTACTCGGTGTTGCGGCAGCATGGCGTCGCGCTGGCCTTGGTGGACCACGCCTGGATGCCGCGGCCGCAGGAATACTTTGAGGTCGGCGATCCCGTCACGGCAAACTTCTCCTACATCCGCTGGATCGGCGACCGCAAAGGCATCGAGGAAAAGACCCAGCGCTGGGACCATGTCATCATCGACCGGGAAGATGGCATGCGAATGTGGATTCCCGTCATCCGCCAGCTTCTCCAGCGGCGCATTCAAGTGATGGGTTTTTTCAACAATCATTACGCCGGTTTTGCCCCGGGCTCCATCAAGCTGTTTAACGAAATCTGGGAGAGGTTTGGTAAGGGGTCAACTTGATCCGGGCTGGCGCAGACGGCCGGTTTTTAGCGCCGCCAGCCAGAGGAATTGGCTGTTTCTTGTCACCCGCCACTAACCACTAGCCACTGTTCTTATGAGCGGGTAGCCACAGTCAGTGCAGTTCTGACTGTGGGTTCTTCCCTTGATGACGAAGGCATAGCAGGCAGGAACAGTTCAATCCCGCGCGGAAGCGGCGGGTGAGGCGGGGGTAGCCACGGTCAGTGCAGTCCTGACCGTGGGTTCTTCTGGCGGTGGTCGAGTTACAGCAAACTTACTTTGGACAGGGCAAGGGTAGCCCTGTGTTCCATCCAGATAGACGACTTGCCGCTGGAGCATCGGGCATGAGAAAAGCCCACAGTCAGATAAACGCTGACCGTGGCTGACCGCTATCGAAGAATTCGCTGAGGCGGTTGCCGAGCATGTGGAGGTAGGGACGCCGTGCAGCGACCGCCCGGCGAGTCAGTAGATCGTGCTACGTTGCGGCCTTTACTTGAGCGAGGAGGCTGCCCACAATCCTCATCGTCTTTTCCGAGTTCAAAACCTCCCGGAGGTAGTCCAATAGTTCCTTCTCGGAACTGATTCTTAGAGTCCCATGAACAGAAGGAATACGAAAACTGCGGGCGCCAGGGTCAATTATTTGAGGATCTGGCACGGTAATCGGGTACGGCTCGGCGCCATGTGTTATCGAGATGAGTCGGTACGAGTAATTGTCCAGTGTGGGGGCTACCACGTAGAACGAATGGTTGAAGTTTCCATCTTCATCGGTTCTCGTATTAACGCGGCCTTCCAAGAGGTGGCCGGTCTTTTTCCCGAGCGCCGCAGCCTGCTCCCGGAGGATTGCCACCGGAAGTACATCCTTGGATTGCTCAATATCCGGCCAGAGGTCGGGGATAGCGTTTGCCATTGTTCACGCTCCTGTCACAATTCTACCTCAAATAACAGGGGGAGGTGGTCCGAGAAGTCTCGCTTGTTGGGCCTGCCGTCCCCAAACAAAAGGGAGGTTTCTCCGATCTTCGTCGGTATTCTAACCCTTTCGCTGTCGAAACGATCGATGAGTTCCGGTCGGACCATTACCTGATCGAATATGTTCCAATAGTAATTCACGAGACCCGGCCGATTATAGTAGTACGTACCAGGCGGGCCCTCTTGGCGGTCTCCGAAGTGCGCCCACATGGGATTGAAGAAAAAAGGGTAGGCTTGCGACATGACCGTCCTGCTCTTTCGGGAAGCAACCTGACGGCTCATCACGGCATTCATTCCGTCAGCGTTGACCACTCCCTTTTCGAAAGGGTTCATATTGAGGTCTCCCACCAAAACTGTTCTTTGATGACCGACATTTTTCTCTTGCTCCATGATGGTTCGCGCAACCGTGGTGGATAGGTGTTCTTGGTCATGTTCATCCCGAAAGCGCTTGCTTGGAAGATGCGCTGCGACGAGGAGGATCTCCACTCTGGCTGGCATCTTCAGGAGACGAATGGAAACCCAATCGTCCTCAGCCTTGGGCGTCAGGAAGCTCGAAGGGAAGCGAGTGAAAATCTGGATACGCTCGCATTGGCCAGGCGCAAACTGAAAGTCCTTTATCCTTCCCGAGTTCAAATGCTCAATCAGGGTCGCCGGATTGCCAGCAAATTCGCTCAGTATAATGACATCGACATCATGGGCTTCAGCCAGTGCCCGAATCTCCGTGTGCAATGACTTGCGGTTGGTATTCCAGTATAAGAATGTAACCATTTGGCGTCGGCGACGGTTGAGTGCAAATTCGTCGGCCTGAATCCTATCACAGCGGGTAGCAACAATCAGTGCCGTTCTGCCCGTGGGTTCTTCCCTTGATGACGAAGGCATAGCAGGCAGGAATAGTTCAATCCCGCGCGCAAGCGGCGGGTGAGGCGGGGGTAGCCACGGTCAGTGCAGTCCTGACCGTGAGTTGTTCTGGCGGTGGTCGAGTTACAGCAAACTTACTTTGGACAGGGCAACGGTAGCGGCGTGTTCCCTCCCGATTGACGACCTGCCGCTGGAGCATCGGGCATAAGAAAACCCACGGTCAGAAAAACCCTGACCGTGGCTACCCACTACTTCGTCCGTGATGTGCGGCGAAACATACAGGCTCCAGCCCCGCACCCAAATCAGGTCAAGGATGCTCAGAAAGAAGCCAGCGTTTCACGGGCAAACACGAGTTAATCTTTTACTCTGGGGTGCCGTGTAGCAATTTGGCCGGGCACTGCGCTTAGTCCACCACCAAACTCGGTAAAATGGCTTGTTGTTCTTGGGGTCGGACGGAAACACTGTATTGAGAGTATCCACCACACGCTTTGCCTCACGAACCGCCGGAACGGCGCCGCGAGCGAGTGCACAGACGACATGCCCTGTGGCGATATCCAATTCAAGTCGGGTTGCTGCCCGGACCGGCCCAAAGAACAGCGATGGGTTTCCTGTTCTTTTTGTCAACATTGGTGGCGCTGCGGGTGATGCCCCACTACATACGTCCATTAAGACAACAACATTGCGAGGGAACTTCCCACAAACGCGAGAGAACGCCTCCCACCAATCGACGATCTCGCTTTGACTTGATACACCATACGTGCCTACGTGCAGGTCGTTCATGGGTTTTTCGCCGTGTAGAGACAACCACAGCAACTTCGGATCATCTTGCGGATGCTTCCCCGACCAAGCGACGAACTTGTCGATAGCATCGTTCAATGCAGCCAGATTGGCGCAGTGCATGTGTTCGTCGGTAGTTTCGCCCAATTGATTATGTAGGCTCAAGCATGCTCGAACCATGCAATAAGCTTCCTTAATGGAAAAGTGTTTTTCGTTTTCGGAAAGCGATTCCACGGGAAACAAATGAACTGCCATCGCTACCGTCCTCGCACAATGGGTAGTGTCTCAGTTTGGTTCTTCGGGCAGTAGGTACCGCACGACGTCGTCGATCTGCTTTTGAGTGAGGTTCGGTGGCGGTCCATTCGGGTCAAAGAATTTTCGGATTGCTTCCCCAACTTCGCCGTCGGTGAAATTCCTATCGCTTATTTCTCCAGCGGCTTTTTTCACACGTTGGATGGCATCTGCGCTCATAGGATGGAAACCTTCTCTTCCGCCGTGTAGTGCTTTCGCTCTTTTCGCATGTATCTTAACAGAAGCGGGTAGCCAGGGTCAGCGTTTTTCTGACCGTGGGTTCTTCCCTTGAGGACGAAGGCATAGCAGACAGGAATAGTTCAATCCCGCGCGCTAGCGGCGGGTGTGGTGGCCGAAGACGGGCGGTGGTCGAGTTACAGCAAACTTACTTTGGACAGGGCAACGGTAGCGGCGTGTTCCATCCAGATTGACGACCTGCTGCTGGAGCATCGGGTATGAGAAAAGCCCCCGGATAGAAAGGCACTATCCGTGGCTACCCGCTGCCGCATTCGCCGCCCCCCCACCATGTTTCAGAATGGGTCCTTTTCGCCCTTCCGGTTTCTTGCATCCCGCGCAGGTCGGGCCGTCGCAGGTTATCAGCATTGCGACCCGGCAGCCGGGCTAAAGGTCTTTTATTGTTGGTTTGGGTTGAACAGCGCCCGGGTTTTATCCGGAAGGGCCGCAATGAACCCGGAAATAAGGCTTTCGAGATGCACGAACTGTTTTTGTGGCTCCCACACCCGACGTTTCTTTTTGAACTCCATTCTCATCATGGTCATGTGCGCAAGCCGCCAGTCTAGCTGGTCACGATAATCTTGAAGCCATGACGGGGCCGTGAGGAGCTTTTGCAGCGGCTTAGGCAATTGTGTCTTATTCGGGAGGTAGTCGCTTACAAACACATCTTCAAACTTGCTCTTCTTCGGGTCAATGCGCGGGTAGAAGAAATCGAGTAGCAGCCGCATATGGATCAAGCAGGCTTCTCGGATCATCGCATCAACTCGGCCATCGTGGTTTTGCTGGCCCCACATCGAAACGGCGAGTCGAAATCTGTTGATCTCAAAGCTCAAGTGTTCGTGAAACATCTCATCTAATTGGGGTTGTGTCGGCGGGGTTCTTTGAACTGTGCTCATGAGAACATTGATCACACCCATAATATACCTTGGGGATATGGTCTGTCACGGGTAAAGTTCTAGTTTCCCACAGGTTTTTTCAGCAGGGGTTGGCAGGATGCGTGTATAAACGGGGACCGGGAGTGGGCTTTTCTCATGCGCGATACCGCAATGGCAATCGCACATGATCAATCTGGATGGGACACACCGCCACCGCTGCCTTGTCCAAAGCCAGCGTAGCGCGCACCTGTTTTGCGGGTCTGCGGCTTTTTGTTGTCGATTGGGGACGAACCGCAGACCTCCAAAACAGGTCTGCGCAACCACCGCCCGATTTCTGGTCATCATCCAGAATTCATAACTCACCTTTCACCATTTACTCTTCACAATTCTATCCGCCCATGCGAGTATTCCCCATCAACCGCCATTAGGGAGGTTCAAACCATGACCAACCCGGAACAGCAGTGACAAGTGGCGAGTGACAAGTGGGAAGCACGAAGCCACGTGACATTTGGTAGAATGGTATGTGCGAAAGGTGAGTCCTATGACCTTCCAACGAATCACGGTAAATCCCCATCAGATGGGCGGGGTGCCCTGCTTGCGGGGGCTGAGAATCCCCGTGGCTACGGTGGTGGGGATGGTTGCTGATGGAGTGAGCGACGAGCGAATTCTAAAAGCCTATCCCGACCTTACTGGCGACGACATCCGCGAGGCCCTGCGATACGCCGCCGAAGCGGTTCGTGAGCGCGAAATCCCCTTGGTGACGATGCCTTGAGGTTTCTGGTCGACAATGCTCTGTCGCCGGCGGTGGCAGAAGGTCTGCGGCAGGCCGGACATGACGCGGCGCACGTACGTGACTACGGCATGGCGGCGGAGGACGACGAGGTAATTTTCGAACGCGCCGCTCAGGAAGACCGCATCTTGGTATCCGCCGACACCGATTTTGGCACGATCCTCGCCCTGCGAAAAACCCCGAAGCCTTCCGTTATCCTGTTCCGGCTCTCGACACAACATCATCCCGATCGTCAGATACGGCTACTGCTGGCAAATCTCACCGACTTTTCTGTAGACCTCGACCGCGGATGCATCGCGGTCTTTGAAGACACACGGATCAGGCTGCGCCCGCTGCCCCTCACTGACTGAGAAGACGAAGTTGCAGCGGCGCTGGAGAAGGAGCACAAGCAGAACAAGCTGGTCCTCTTCCCCATTCGGCTGGATGACGCGGTGATGGACACCGATCAAGCCTGGGCCGCCAGCCTTCGCCGCACTCGCCACATCGGCGACTTCCGCACCTGGAAAGATCACGACCAATATCAGAAGTCCTTCGAGCGCTTATTGCGCGACCTCAAAGCGGTGGGCGGGTAGCCAAAGTCGGTGATTTGCTAACTGTTGGACTTCCTCATGCCCCCTACCCCAGATGCAACTGCCCGCCGTCAATTGGGAACTGATGCTCAACATGCGAAGCAAAGTCGTTTCGATCCGCGGCGTAAGCGGTCTGGAGTGCAACGCATATTTCATCGGAAACGGGGCGCACCAAAGTGCCTCCGGGGGCATCTATTATTAAGGGATGACAGAATGTCACCACTAAAGGCAACTGCCGAGAATCGGCTTGCCGAGTCGTAGGATCAGAGATTGGGCGCACCTACGAACCTCAAGGCTCGCCAGGGGATGCTTGAGAGGAGGAGAAGAAATGGATAGCTTGAAACGACGTTTGACCGATCTTTGGGAGCGACAGACCACGACATCCGGCCCACCGCGTCCGAGTCCTTGGCCGGGCGAGCTTTCCGACAGGATGGTTGTGACGATTAGCGAACCGATGAAGCTCTCGGGGACGGTGCTGGCGCCTGGCAAGTATGCATTTCTAATGCTTGATTCAGGAGCGGAGCACAATCTTGTCCAAATTTTCAACGAGGACCAGACGAAGCTCATTGCTACGCTCACCTCGGTGTCGGACAACTGAATGGTGTTGCCGGGCGACAAGTTCAGTGGCATTATAACTGTTGGTAGTTCTTAGGGCACACTTGGCGCTTTTCCTCGGAAGAATGACGCGGATTCTCTTGCGCTCTCGACGCCTTCTGGCGGTCAGTATTTTGCTATTACTGGCTGGTGTGGTCGTCCTTTCGGCGGCCACGCGAAAGCCCTGCCTCCACGTGTGCACCGGGCCGTGGCACGTCTGGAAAGCTGGTCACATGACCAAGACGGAGGGCCAGGAAGCCTGCAAGCTGCGCATGGCCACTGTGGCCCAAACGTCGCAAGCTGCTCCGGAAGAATCACTAACCTCGCCCCCATCTATCTATTTGCCGCACGAAGAAACAATACCTCTCGCTAATTCCATCGTCATTCAAATTCGCCACTTCCGATCCCCACCTACGCTCGGCTAACTTCCACCTTTTACCGCAGAGGCGCTGAGACGCAGAGAAGTGCCTCTGAAATTCCCATTGAGGTGAGGCCATGCCGAGTCCCTTGACCGCCGAGCAGATCCAGCAACTCGGAGCCTTCGAGACGTGTCTCGTTGCCGATGCCATCGAGAGTTTCGGCATCCGCTTACGCAATGAAGGATTTGCCACCGCGGGGTTTCGCTGTCTCTTCAAGAACCTTCCTCCCATAGTGGGCTACGCGGCCACTTGCAAGGTCCGCTCGGCAGATCCCCCGATCGTGGGCAGCCGCTACGAGGAGCGCACCGACTGGTGGAAACACATCAGTAGCACTCCGGCTCCGCGCGTGGTGGTGATGCAAGACATTGATGACCCACCCGGAACCGGAGCCTTCTTCGGGAAGGTCCATGCGAATGTCTTGATGGCAATGGGATGTGTGGGAGCCATCACCAACGGAGCGGCGCGAGAACTGCATGGAATCGAAGCCGCCGGCTTTCAGGTTTTCGCAGGGCGTCTTGCCATCTCGCGGGCCTATATCCATGTGGTGGAGTATGGCGGACCGGTGGAGGTGGGGAACCTGACGATTCGGCCCGGCGATTTGATTCACGGAGACCGGCATGGCGCCCTGACCGTTCCGCAAGAACTGGCGCCGAAACTGCCTGCGGTGGCGAGCGTGATTCGGGAAAAGAAACAGCAGTTGATTGACCTATCTAGAAAACCCGGAATCACCCATGAGGAGTTCAGCCGGGGGCTCAAGGATTTACTCGACTTTAACGCGGATTCCATTCGTGATGGAGCAAATCAGTGGAAACGATGAACAAGCGTACAGCGAATCTTAGCCCCGAAGGGGCGGCAGAAAATAGCCCACGGCGTGAGCCGTGGGATCAAGACACCACAGACGGGTCTGCGAGCCGCAGAGCGGCGACACAGAATCGGCCGGGGATTACGCTGCGGGGTAATGTCTGTCGCCCCTCCGGGGCTAGAAAATCCTCGGGCGGGCCTTTGGACCCACGGCTTACGCCGTGGGCTATTATCTGCCGCCGCTCCGCGGCTTTCACTGGCTATCGCCGCTCCGCGGCGTTCATGGGCCTCGGGGTCATCGTGCTCGCGCTGCTCCCTTCCTGCGGCAAGGTTCGAGCCAAAAGCGACCCTGCGGCGGCGGTAACGGTGGGGGTCACGAAAGTCATCCGCAAATCCCTGCAACGGCAAATCACACTTTCCTCCGAACTCGTTCCCTTTCAGGAAATCGACGTCTACGCGAAAGAGTCGGGCTTTGTCAAAAAACTGTACGTCGACTATGGCAGCCACGTACAAGCCGGCCAGCTCATGGCCACCCTGGAAATTCCGGAGCTTGAAGCACAGATGCAAGAGGACGAAGCCTCCATCAAGAACGCGGCCAACGAAGTTTCCCGCGCCGATAACCAACTGAAACGATATCAGGCACAGTACAAGGCTCTGCACCTGGAATATACCCGCTTGAATGGCGTCTTTGAAAGCCAGCCCGGCTTGGTGGCCCAGCAAGAAGTCGATGACTCCCAGGGCAAAGACATGGCGGCAGCCTCGCAGGTGGATGCGGGTGAGTCAGCGCTCGATGCCGCGCGGAGCGAGCTCCTGGTCAGTAATGCCAGACTTGTTCACGACCAGGCGCTGTTCGCCTACGCTCGCATCACCGCGCCGTTCGCCGGCGTTGTGACCCAGCGCTACGCCAACCTGGGAACGTTGGTGCAGGCAGGTACGAGTTCCAGCACCCAGGCTATGCCGATCGTCAAGTTATCCCAGGACGATCTGTATCGGCTGGTAATCCCGGTTCCGGAATCGTCGGTGCGCTACATCCGGCTTGGCGAGCCCGTCGAGGTGCGCGTGCCGGCTCTGAGCCGGTCTTTTCCCGGCAAGGTGGCGCGCTCTTCCCTGGACGTGCAGGAGGGCACGCGCACCATGCACACCGAGGTGGACGTTCCCAATCCCGGGCGGCTATTGATGCCGGGAATGTATGCGGAGACCACGCTGACCCTGGAAGCAAGAGAGAACGTGCTGACGGTGCCTTTGGAGGCTGTATCCCGCGAGGGCGACCAGACCACCGTGGATGTCGTGAGCCCCACCAACAAGGTCGAACTTCGCGTGGTAGCGGTGGGCCTCGAAACCTCCACCGATGCGCAAGTCATCTCCGGCTTGGCGGAGGGCGATGCGGTGATTGTCAGCGACCGCAGCGGCCTTAAGGCGGGCGAAGAAGTGAGCCCGCAAGGCGTCCAGATGCTGCAATACCACGGGGGAGCGTAGGGGTAGGACTTGCCCTACCCTCTTGTTCGGCGGCTATGAAAATGACTGTGCCAAAGCGCTTCGCCCATTTTCATCCATCGCGGCGAGCGGCAGGCTCATCGCAATCTGTGGTGCATCTTTTCTTCGCCACACTCGGAGAAGTTGGCTATTAGTGCTGCGGAGGGGACGGCAAGCCGCCCCCCTACATCGGGCAATAAACGGGAGAGGGAAATCACATGCCACGTTTTTCAATCCGCAATCCGTACTTCATTGTCGTCTGCTGCCTGGTGCTGCTGCTCCTGGGTGTGACCAGCGTGGTGCGCATGCCGGTGGACCTGTTCCCTCCCATCAATTTGCCGGAAGTCGTGGTGGCCACGTTTTACTCCGGTATGCCGCCGCAGGACATTGAAATTGACATCACCAACCCGCTCGAACGCTTTTTCACCCTGGCCAGCGGCATCGATCACATGGAGTCGCGTTCGATGTTGGGAGTCAGCATGATTAAGATCTACTTCCAACCGGGAACCAGCGCTGACGCCGATGTAACGGAAATCTCGAACCTCGCCCTCGCCGACCTGAAGCGCTTGCCACCTGGCACCTTACCGCCGGTGGTGTTGAAGTTTGATGCCTCAAGCCTGCCGGTTTGCCTCGTGACAGTGAAGGGCGCGGGCCTCACCGAAACGCAACTTCACGACAATGCCCAGTTCGCCATTCGCAACCAGATTGCGGTGGTGAAGGGGGCGGAGATACCGCCGCCGTTTGGGGGGAAGTACCGGCAGGCCATGGTTTACGTGGACCCCTATAAGCTCTTTTCCCGCCAGATGACTCCCATGGATGTGGTGGACGCGGTAAACGAATCAAATCTGATTCTCCCCGCCGGGGATGTGAAGATCGGCCCGAGCGACTACTACGTCTATTCCAATAGCCTGGTGAACAAGGTATCCGATTTGAACGATATCCCCATCAAGACGGTGGGGACCTCGTGGGTCACAGTGGGAGACGTGGGAAAGGCCGAGGACGCCAATCAGATCCAGTACAACATCGTGCGAGTTGACGGCCAGAAATCGTGTTACATCCCCATCATGAAGCAGGGCGGCGATACCAACACGATTGAAGTGGTGAACGGAGTGCGGGACATGATCGGCCACCTGTTTGACATTCCCAAGCAGATGACGGCCACTCTGGTGTTCGATCAATCGGTGTTCGTCAAGGAGGCAATCCACACGGTGCTGCACGAGGGCCTCCTCGGGCTGCTGCTTACCAGCATCATGATTCTGGTTTTTCTCGGCAGTTTTCGCGCCACCACGGCGGTTCTGCTTTCCATCCCGATTTCCGCCCTGACCATGTTTGTGGCGCTGAATGTGATGGGCGGCACCGTGAACACCATGATTCTTGGGGGCCTGGCGCTGGCCTTCTCGCGGGTGATCGACAACTCGGTAATCTCCCTCGAAAACATCTATCGCCATTTGGAGATGGGCGCCGCCCCCATGGTCGCAGCAGAGGTGGGTGGGGCGGAGGTGAATCTGGCGGTTCTCGCTGCGACCCTGGTGGACGTGGTGGACTTTCTCCCCGTGGTGTTTCTCTATGGCGTGAGCAAATTCCTTTTCTCCGCGCTGGCCATGGCTTTCTGCCTCTCCCTCCTGGCGTCTTTTGTGGTGGCGATGACCGTCATTCCGCTGTTCTGTTCGCGTTTCTTGAAGCAGGTGCAGCATGCCGAAGGACACGAACTGAATAAAGGCGAGTATGACGTGGAGCCGGAAAAAGCAGCCGGCCGCTCCTGGATGGACAGGTTTAATGCCGCGTTCAACCGGCACTTTAACAAGTTCCTGGATTTCTACGAGCGCTGGGTGCGGCGAGCGGTGGTACGGCCGGGACTCACCGTCGCGGCCTTGGCGGGGCTGTTTTTGGTCAGCCTGGCGATATACCCGTTTCTGGGATTGGCGTTCTTTCCTCGGACCGACGCCGGGCAATTCACCATTAACCTCAAGGCGCCCACCGGTACGCGCATTGAATTGACCAATGATTACGTCGCCAAGGTGGAAAACCTGATTCGGCAAACCATTGCTCCCAAGGATTTCAGGTTGGTGGTCTCAAACATTGGGATGGTGCCGGATTTTTCATCTCTCTACACCACCAATTCCGGGGAATACACCGCCACGGTGCAGGTGCAGTTGCAGGATGACCACGCGCGCACCAGTTTCGATTACATGCGGGAGGTGCAGGATGGAATCAGCAAGCAATACCCGCAGCTTCGGACGTTCTTCTCCAGCGGTTCGATGGTGGACGCGATCTTGAACATGGGGATGCCCGCGCCCATCGACGTGCAGGTGAGCAGCAGTAATCTGGAACAGGGCTACGGGATCGCGGAGGACTTGGCCAGGCAAATCAGGGGGTTGCACGGCGTCGGACAGGTCTACATTCCGCAAGATATGAACTACCCGGCGCTGCGGTTGGATGTGGACCGCGTACACGCCGGAGAGTTGGGGCTAAGTCAGAAAGACGTGGTGGACAACGTTATCACCGCCCTGAATTCGAATTTGATGATTGCGCCGAACTACTGGGTGGACCGGAAAACAGGGAACGACTATTTCCTGACCGTCCAGTATTTCGAGAATGGTTCTCCGGCGATTCACGACTCCATGGACCTGCGGAATATACCCCTGCGGGCGCCGAACTTAAAGGATCCCACCACACTCGACACCGTGGTAAAACTCACCCGGCTGCAATCACCCACGGAAGTAGACCATTACCAGATTCAGCGTGTCTCGGATGTGTATGTGACTCCGAAGGGAGAGGACCTGGGGAAACTCACCCATGACATACGCGGCATTCTGGCTAACAGCAATATTCCCGACAATGTGCGGGTCGATTTACGCGGCATGGTGAATGGCATGGAAGAATCCTTCAAGAGCTTCGGGCTGGGGTTCATGCTCTCGTTTATGCTGCTGTACCTCATCCTGGTGGCGCAGTTTCGTTCGTTCGTCGATCCCTTCCTGATCATGCTGGCCATCCCCATGGGGTTTGTGGGGGTGCTCATCATCCTGCCGCTCACTCACAGCACCATGAACGTGATGTCGCTCATGGGGGTGCTGATGCTGGTGGGCATCGCTGATTCCAACAGCATCCTGATTGTCGACTTCGCGCATAACCTGGAGACGCAAGGGATGTCACCCGCCGACGCCGTGATTACCGCCTGCCGCGTGCGCCTGCGGCCTATCCTGATGACTTCGCTCGCCACCATCATCGGCATGATTCCCATGGCGATGAAACTGGGGACGGGGGCCGAACAGTACACGCCCATGGCTCGCGCCATTATCGGAGGGCTCACGTCTTCGGTCATTTTGACCATTTTCATCGTTCCCGCCGCGTATCTGCTGGTATACGGTCGGAAGCAGGTAAGCCCGGCGAGCGGCCCTAAGGAGATTGGTGCATGAGACATTTTGTCCTTCGACGCATCGCCGTTCTGGCGCCAAGTTGCTCCATTTTGTGGTTATTGGCCCTTTATCCACAATGGGCCGCACCACAGCAAGCTCCGGCCCCCACCCTCTCGTTGAAAGACGCCGAGGCGATGGCGTTGCGCAACCATCCCCTGTTGCAGGCTGCGAACTACGATGCGGAAGCGGCCAACCAGATCACCCGTGAAGAGAAATCGGCTTATTACCCCACTGCCAGGGGAGCTGTCACGGGGGCAGGGGCGTTGCCCGGCAGCCGCATCGCCGCGGGTTACCTCAACAACCCGATCATATACAACCGCGAATCGAACGGCCTGGAGGTCCAACAGCTCATAACGGACTTCGGACGCACGTCCAACCTGGTGGGCTCGGCGCGGCTGGGAGCCAAGGCCGCTTCCGAAAGCGCGCAGCAAACCGCGCAGGACGTGCTGCTCGCCGTCAACCGCGCCTATTTCAATGTCTTGCGCGCGGAGGCCGTACTCAAGGTTGCCGAGGAAACGGTGAAAGAGCGCCAGGTTCTTACCGACCAGGTCACGGCGCTGGAGAAGAACAAACTGAAATCCATGTTGGACGTGAGCTTCGCCGAGGTGGACTTGGCACAGGCGAAGTTGCTGCTGGTGCAAGCGCAAAATAACGAGAAGGCCTCATTCGCGGATTTGGCCACCGCACTGGGGCTCGGCAATCCTCAACCGTTCGACCTCGCCGAGGAGCCCATGCCCGCGGCGCCACTCGCTGACCCCACCGACTTGATCGTGCAGGCTCTGCAAGATCGTCCGGACCTCTCGAGCGCGCGCTTCAGCCACGAGGCGGCGCTGCGTTATGCCCGCGCCGAGCGCGATTTGTGGATGCCCACCATCAGTGCCACGGGCGAAGCGGGTCTCACCCCGGCTTACCAGGTTCCGCTCACCGACCGCTACGCCGCGGCGGGCATCAATGTGAGTATTCCGATCTTTAACGGGTTCCTCTATTCTGCCCGCCACCAGGAAGCGAACCTCCGCGCCAAAGCAGCGGACCAGGCTATGCGCGACCTTGCCGACCGCATCTCGCGCGACGTGCGCACCGCTTGGCTTAACACCGGCACCGCCTATCAGCGCCTCGCCGTCACCGCCGAGTTGCTGAAAGAGGCCACCCTGGCGCTCGACCTCGCCCAGGGTCGCTACAAACTTGGACTCAGCTCGATCGTCGAACTCTCCCAGGCACAACTGAATCTGACATCGGCCCAAATCGACGACACCAGCGGCAAGTACGATTTCCAGATTCAGTCTGCGGTGCTTCTGTATCAGACGGGTCAGTTGCACTAAGCGCGTCAGACTGCCGCAACCACACTCCACTGTCGGGAAAACCCTCGGCCCGAGCGGCGTGCCTCCTTCCGTGCGCGGCAGACAATTCTCTTTCCACGCAGGCGTTTAGGCAAGATCACAAATTTGGTGACGCAGATGCACGCTGCCTTCTCAAAGCCTTTAGTAAAAGGCATTTTGGAAAAGAGATTCCCATGATGACTGACCTCAAATCAACCCACGTCCGAGAGCACGGAAGCATCCTGGCGGGGGCGGAAAAATCGGCCTTAGTCTGGATGGCCCAACGGCTTCCGCGTTGGATCAATTCCGACCACTTGACCCTGCTGGGATTCGCGGCGATGCTCTCGGCGGGAGTTGCCTACGGGATGGCGAACCGCTACCGTTGGGCATTGCTCTTTGTCGTTTTTGCACTCGCTGTCAACTGGTTTGGCGACAGTTTGGACGGCACCCTGGCGCGCGTTCGCGACCAGCAGAGGCCGCGATATGGCTTCTACGTCGATCATGTGCTCGATATGGTGGGCACTTTCTCTCTTCTGGGCGGGCTGGCTTTATCGGGATATATGAATCCGCTCCTCGCGCTGGGAATGCTGGCCGCCTACATGACCGTGGCGGCCGAGGAGTTTCTCTCGACGCACGTCCGACGAGTGTTTCATCTTTCCTTCCTCGGATTTGGCCCCACGGAACTGCGGATTATCCTGGCTGCCGGAACACTCTACCTTCTCTATAACCCTTGGGTTCACTTGGGAAGCCTGGGGGTGTTTCGACTGTTCGACGCGGGCGGCGTGGTGGCGATTGCCGGCTTGGCGCTGAAACTTGTGGTCTCCGCCACCGTCAATACGCACGCTCTCTATCTGGCGGAAAGGCTGCCGCGATGATGACTCCTTCGGTGCAGCGGCAGAGGTCCGGTGGCGGAGAAGAACCTGCGCAGTTGCGGCGCTGGCTCGCCTTCAATGTGGTGGGTGGGCTAGGGATCCTGGTCCAGCTCGCCACTTTGGCGGCGCTCACCGTGGTGGCGGGACTGCACTATTTGCTCGCCACCGGGCTGGCCGTTGAGGTTGCCCTGCTCCACAACTTCATCTGGCATGAGCGTTGGACTTGGCGAGACCGCGCGGGCCTGGACAAGTCGAGCTGGTGGAAAAGGCTTCTGCGTTTTCAAATTGCGAATGGAGCGCTATCCGTGGGCGGAAACTTGGCTGTGATGCTGTTGCTGGTTGGTAGGTGCGGCCTGGACGACACCCTTGCCGACATTGTGTCCATTTCGTGTTGCTCCATCCTGAATTTCCTGGCCAGCGACCGCTTGGTTTTCACGCGCGCCCGGCGGGCGTAGCGCACGGACATTCCGTCGCCATCGAAAATTCTCCGTAACATCAAATTCAGACCGCGCTTATACTTCCGTATTTCGCGGTGCCGGAAACGCCAGCTTTCTTGGACAACAGATCGCGGCGGCGTTTGGACATGCAAGATTGGCGCGGCGCCATAAGGAGCGGACGTATGATCGACAGGCAGCGCGGAAGGTTCGTTGGTTTTCTTGCCGTGAGCGTGTTCACTCTTCTGTTGGGCCGACCCTCCGTCGGCAACGCCCAGCCCGCCGCCTCCACACCCTCGAACGGAGGCGAGGTTTCGCAACGCACTGCCTGGTTCCAGCAAGCGAAATTCGGCATGTTCATTCACTGGGGTCCGTACTCGCTGGCCAGTGTGGAGGCTTCATGGCCCATCATGGAGCCCGAAGCGCACTGGAACATCACTGAAGCGGAGTATGTGGCGCTCTACAAGCAATTCAATCCCGTTCATTACGATCCCCAAGCCTGGGTGAGTTTGGCCAAGGATGCCGGAATGCGCTACATGGTGTTCACCGCCAAACACCATGACGGATTCTGCATGTTCGACACCGCCCTGACGGACTACAAGATCACCAAAACCCCATACGGCCAGGATGTTACGGCCATGCTTGCCCGAGCCGCGCACAACGCGGAAATTCCTTTGGGATTTTATTACTCCCCTCCCGATATGCATCATGCGGGCTATCGTGACACTTCCAAACCCGTCAAGGATACGTGGCACGGCGACCCCACCAAGCCGCAGTGGGCGACATACCTCGACTACATGGAAGCTCAACTGCGGGAACTCCTCACCGGTTACGGGCCCGTGGCCGTGATCTGGTTTGATGGGCTCGATCATCAGGAGAAGTACCAAGGCGAGCAGGTTCTGGACATCGTGCACCATATCCAGCCCGCAGCGCTAGTGAACAATCGGCTCGGTGTGCCGGGCGATTTTGCCACGCCGGAGCAATTCATTCCTGACCGGATTCCCACCAAAAGCGCCGCGCTCAAACTGCAAGGTATCACGAAAACGCCAGAGACAACGCCACCCTCCGTGCCGGAGCCGGACGATTTCCAGCTCTGGGAAACGTGCATGACGATCAACGATACCTGGGCCTACAACAAGAACGATACGAAGTACAAATCGGTAAAAGAGCTGATTCAGGACTTGGCAAACGTGGCGAGCAAGGGTGGGAACATGCTATTGGACGTGGGCCCGACTCCGGAAGGGACCATTCAGCCTGAATTCGTGGAGCGGCTCGACGCCATGGGGAAATGGTTGGACGTCTACGGTGACTCCATCTACGGAACCACCTACGGCCCGCTGCAAAACCTTCCGTTCGGCAAAACCACGGCCAAGGGAAAGATTGTGTACCTTCACGTGTTCGATTGGCCTTTCGCCGGCCAAGTGGAAGTGCCAGGGTTCGAAGGGCGCATTGCGGAGATCACCGTGCTGGGTGACAAGAGGAAGCTGAGGTTCCGACAGGTAAACGATAGGTTGATCATCCGGGCGCCTGCCTCCGCCCCGGACCCGAACGATAGCGTTCTGCAAATCGTGACGAGGTAGCCTGGTTTTCTCACCAGCGCGGTGGGAAGACGGGGCGCGCGGTCGTCCGCCTTAGGAAGGAACCCTGAAGATGATTATAGAAAAATCGGATGCCAACACGCTCTTAGTGGGAAGTGGAAAAACCATAAGTCGAGTCCCCGATGTTAGCTTCAAGGCTGCGCTCGCAAAAATCCCGGAATCCCTCGCGGCAAGGCTCGCATTTATGACGCCGGAACATCACTCCGTCCGCAATTTTGCTGTTCGGGAAATACCTTATGAAAGTGGGCGGCCAATAAAGGTGAATCGGCTCGCAGCCACGCTTGGGCTACCTCTTCCCAAGGTCCGAGCGATTGTGGAAGACCTCGAACGCCATCTCTTTTTCCTGGTTCGGAATGAGGCCGGAGAAATCAGTTGGGCATTTCCGGTCACCACCGATCGCACGCCGCATCGCTTGCAGTTCAGCACGGGAGAACGCGCACATGGCGCCTGAGCAGAAGATGCTTTCGCAACGCCCTTCGTGCAAGGGCGCCTCCGAGGACAAAAGCTTTCCGTTGAAATCGAATCCGCGTGCGCCCATTGCGGGAAGGCGCTTCACATCTCTGTGGACAGCGAATTGAATTCCCAGGTAAGGGAAAAGGATGCCGAGCCGTTAATTTTTGAGCCGGACGTCGATTGGAACACTTTCAAAGGCGCGAATATCATCAACGATTATTGAAGGGAAACCCTGTTCTTCTGGTCAGAAGAACACGCCAGGGCTTATCGAGCTTCGCGGACTCAGGTAGATGGCGCCTACCTCACGATGGCGCAAAGCGCTTATGCCGAAAGGATTGCCCAGTCCGGGCTTTTCGGCTTCCAACCCTAGTCTCAAGCTTGAAGCGCTTTCGCCGCCCGGGGGCAACCGAGATGTCCACGTAACTCGGGTCAGCGGCCACCCCTTCCATCGGTCCCCTCTTACCCCAGAACTCTCCGCAAATGGTGCGCGCGCGGGGGCCGTCATCGTCGGTGACCTCAGGGATGGCGCTGGCCGGAATATCCTGCCGGCACCCTCAAGAGTGGGCTTCGTTTGCATGATCTGTCTCCCCGTTCAATTGTTGCCGCGTCGGCGTGTGGCTTGCATTGGCCTCTCAGCAGGCGTGAGAAACCCTACCGTCAAGGAAACGCTGACAGTGGCTATCCGCTCCCGTACGCAAAGTAGTGCGGTCAGACCGGAGATCCCGTGCAGACCACGAGTACTGTTTGGTAAAATTAACCGGTCCAAATCTGCTTGGACCCAAATCTAGCGTAAGCGTTTTATAATCAAGCAGTTTGGCCGGTTAATGTGGCCATAACTGGTCCAATCTGTGCACGCGCTTGTAACCTCAATATTCTGCTGGAGTTAAGTGCGAAGCGGGCATC
>Ga0187880_1001202_pt1 | contig 20977 bp, 21 predicted proteins | sample June2016WEW_19_4_FD_132998 | JGI IMG/M metagenome (GOLD analysis project Ga0187880, IMG submission 132998) | Peatland microbial communities from SPRUCE experiment site at the Marcell Experimental Forest, Minnesota, USA - June2016WEW_19_40 | ecosystem: Environmental > Terrestrial > Soil >... | reverse complement strand
TCAGCACGCCGATCGAGATGTGGTCCGACAGCCGCTGGTCCGTCTCCGGCTTGACCCACCCGGCCCTGGGCATGGGCCCCAGAATAACACGCGTGTAGTCTTAAGTAAACGGTATTGGGGCTAGTGGCGAGTGGCGGAGCGCTCGCGCCGCACCGCTGCAAGGCGATGCAGGATGAAGGCGGCGATTATGACGACGGCGATAGCCACGAGCACGTAACCCGCGGCTCTGAAGCCCCTGGTGATCTTGGTCCATTCCCCGCCCAGCTCGTATCCGACCAGGGCGATGGCCGTGCACCAGATGGCGCTGCCGGAGAACGTCGCCACACCGAAACGCACGAGGCCCATCTCCGCGAAACCGGCGGGAATCGATATGAAGGTGCGCACTACGGGCAGGATGCGCCCCAAGAAGACAGCCGGCTCACCGCGCCTGCGGAACCAACGCTCTGTCCTGTCCAGGTCGGAGCTCGTGAGCAGAACGTAGCGACCCAGCTTCTCCACGAGAGGACGCCCGCCGAAACGGCCGATGGACCAGCCCACGAACGAGCCGAGAAGCTCTCCGAACACCGCGAGAACGATCACGATCGCGATGTCGAGCCGCCCAGTCGAGGCCAGGTACCCGGCGTAGCCGAGGGTCACCTCGGACGGGATCGGCACGCACGCCGCTTCGGCGAAGGTCAGAAGAAGGAGCGCGACATAGCCCCAGGAGGAAAGAAGGTGTTGCACAGTCCACACTTTCTAGCCTGCTCACGGCGGTTCTTGCCATCGCGCTCACCAGCCAGCCGTTAGCCTGCCCGGGAGTGCCGCCCACTCGAGCCACGACCCCCGACGGCGTCGTCCTGGCCCTGCACTACCTCGGGGGTGACGGGCCGCCTGCCCTCCTCGTTCACGCGACCGGCTTCCACGCCCGAGTGCTCGGTCCACTGGCACACAGTCTCGGGACCCGTTTCCACTCTCTGGCGCTCGATCTTCGTGGGCACGGCGAATCCGGCGTGCCACCGGACCTGAACTTCGACTGGGCCGGTTTCGGGACTGACGTCCTGACCGCCGTCGACGCCTTCGGGCTCGAGGGCCCAGTGGGCGTCGGCCATTCCTGCGGGGGCGCTTCCCTCCTGCTCGCCGAGGAAGCACGGCCCGGCACCTTCTCGGCCCTCTACTGCTTCGAGCCAATCGTGTTCCCCTCCGGCACCCTGCCGGTGCCCGACCCGTCGGAAGTGCTCGCTCGAAAGGCCAGGCAGCGGCGGGAGGTCTTCTCCTCACGGCAAGAGGCCTATGCGAACTACGCGTCGAAGCCGCCGCTGGATGTCCTTCACCCAGATGCGCTCGCCGCCTATGTGGAGTTCGGCTTCGAAGACCTGCCCGACGGGTCCGTACGGCTCCGGTGCAGGGGTGAGAACGAAGCGCTCATGTACGAGGCCGGCTTGCGCCACACAGCCTACTCCCGGCTCAACGCGGTCAAGTGCCCCGCCGTAATCGCCTGCGGCGCCGAGAGCAGCAGCTTCGGCCGGGCCGATTTCGAGCCGGTCGTCGAACGCCTTGCGAATGCCAGCCTCGAGGTCCTCCCGCGACTCGGCCATTTCGGGCCTCTCGAGGCGCCCTCGGCCGTCGCCGACTCGGTGATCCGAGACCTTGATCCACCCCCGGCGTAGCCTGGGGCCATGGTTTCTCCGGTCGCCGAGCTACCCCTTCCGGGAACACTTTCTCCCTCGAAGATCACCGCCTTTACGAATTGCCCGCTCGCCTTCCGGTTCTCGGTCGTCGAGCGCCTGCCGGAGCCACCGTCACCGGCGGCCTTGAAAGGCACGCTCGTCCATCGGGCACTCGAGCTGCTCTTCAGTGAGTGCCCGCGTGGATCCAGGAGCAGGGCTGCGGCACAGCGGGCTCTGGACACGGCCTGGGCGGAGCTGACCGCCGGCGACGAACTCAGGTACCTCGGGCTCGACGAGGCCGAGACAGCCGCCTTCCTTGTCGACGCGCGTGTGCTCGTGGACCGGTATCTGGAGCTCGAGGACCCCGACGACGTGAACGCGGTAGGTCTCGAGCTGAACCTGAGCACCGATCTCGACGGGGTCACCGTGCGGGGCATCATCGACCGCCTCGACGAGCTGGAGGACGGCAGCCTGGCGGTCGTCGACTACAAGACAGGACGCGCTCCGCGCACCGAGCAGTCCAAGTCACGCCTCAGCGGGGTACAGATGTACGCCCTCATGTGCGAAGCCGAGCTAGGCAGGCGGCCGTCGGTGGTACGCCTCCTGTACCTGCGGGACCGCATCGTCATCTCGGCTGTTCCAACCGATCAGGCGATGCGGGGCACCCGTCAACGCGCCCTCGGCGTTTGGTCCGCCATCGAGCGGGCGTGCCGGGAGGACGATTTCCGGCCTAATCCGTCGAGCCTGTGCCGATTCTGCGCATTCCAGGCCCACTGCCCAGCTTTCGGGGGCGACCCGGCGTTGGCCGCGTCGCAGCTGGGCATGGCGGAGCTTGCACGACCGGCGTCACCCGCGTCCGACTCTCCGGCGTTCCAAGCCGCAGCCGTCGGGGCAGAGAGCCTGTCGGCTTGATTCGTCCGTTCGTCAATACGCTCGACGCCAGGGTCGATGAGATCTTCGCCCCGCTGCGAGGCAACCGGATCGCGGATCGTCTTTTCTACACGGCTACGGCACTCGGCGACTTCGGCCTTCTGTGGACCGTCCTCGGTCTCTTGCGGATGCTTCGCGGACGTCCCGGCGACACCCGGGCAGGGGTACGCGCCATCGCCGCGACCGGAATCGAGTCCGTTCTGGTCAATATCGGGGTGAAGTCCCTTTTCCGAAGGCGACGCCCGAGGCCCATGGCTGCGCACCCGCTCCCGTTCCGCCAGCCGATCACCTCGAGCTTCCCTTCCGGTCACGCCACCGCCGCGTTCTGCGCCGCGACGCTGCTCGCTGAGGACGAGAGGCTTGCTCCGCTCTACTACGCCGCGGCGAGCGTGGTGGCGCTCAGCCGCATCCACACCAAGATCCACCACGCCTCCGACGTTGTCGGCGGCGTGGCAATCGGCTTGGTGCTCGGCCGTCTCGGCAGGCGGGTCGTCCCTCTCGACCGCCAGTCCGCCGCCTGATTGACGCCTGAGCACCCCACTTCGCGCCCGGGACGGGACGCGACCACCTCGCCCCTACCTAGAGCGATCAGGCCCCGGCCCCTGTGGCGTTTTCGGCCGGTGCCGCAGTCCCGAGCTCGGCGGCGGCGCCCGGCACAGGCGTGACAGCCGCAGGCGATGTGGGGGCTGGCGAGCTTGGCCGGCGCGGAGGTGGCACCGCGAACGGGCTGGCGTCGTCTGGCGCGCCGGGGCGCCTCATGAACTCGAGCAGCTCGATTGGGATAGGGAAGATCAGTGTGGAGTTGTGCTCGGTCGCAACCTCCGCCAGGGTCTGCAGCGACCGCAGCTGCATCGAACCGGGTGACGACGCGAGCATCGTCGCCGCCTCCGACAACTCTCTCGACGCCTCGAGCTCGCCGGTCGCGGCGATCACCTTGGCCCGACGCTCCCGTTCCGCCTCGGCTTGGCGGGACATCGCCCGCACGAGCTCTCCCGGCAGGGAGATGTCGCGGATCTGGACCTCGTGCACTTCGACGCCGAAACCCTGGGTCGACAGCGCGATCTGGGCCTTGAGCTCGTTGTTGATGTCCTCCCTGTGGGCGAGGAGGTTGTCGAGCTCATGGCGGCCGATGATCGAGCGCAGGCTCGTCATGGCGATGCGCTGGCTGGCGAGGCGGAAGTTGTCCACTCCGACGATGGCCCTGACGGGGTCGTCGACCCGAAAATAGACGACAGCATCGACTTGCAAGGTGACGTTGTCGGCAGTGATTGCTGACTGCGGGGGGATGTCGACGACTTCGACCCGGAGGTTCACCTTGACGACCCGGTCGACGGCGGGGATGCGGAAGATCAGGCCCGGACCTTTTGCCTGCGCACGGATTCGCCCGAAACGGAAGAACACCGCCCGCTGGTACTCGGTCACCACCGTCAGGAACGAACGAGAGACGATCATCACCACGATCGCCAGGACGACCACGCCTGCGACGATCCCGCCCACGACATCGCCCGAGGCCAGAATGCCAGAGAACACCATGGCCTCAGTCTGCCACGTTCCTCTTCGGTGCGAGTACGTGGATCGTCTTGAACGGGGTCCCTCGAGGCCCGGGGCGCGCAATGGTTGGCTGCTCGGCGCACTGCGGCTACCGTCGGTCCGGTGACCGCACTGGTTGAGCGACTCGGGTACGGCCCCGGCGACCGCGTGCTCGTGCTGAGCTGCGCCGAGCTCGGGGTGTTCCACGCCGGGAACGTCGCCATCTACGAGGCGCTGCGCAACGGCACCGCCACTGCCGCGACGCTGCTGGTCCCCGCCCCGTGGGCGCGAGGTGCCGCCGCGCAGTACCGGGGTGAGGACATCGGCGTCGGTCTCACGCTCAACGCCGAGCACGACCTGTACCGCTGGGGACCGATCACCCACGCCCCGTCCCTGCTCGACGGTGACGGCGGGTTCCCGCGGACAGCGGCCGACCTCTGGGACCACGCCGACCTCGACGAGGTCCGCCGTGAGTGCCGGGCTCAGCTGGAGCGGGCCATCTACTGGGGTTTCGACGTGAGCCATCTCGACGCCCACCTCGGCGCCGTTCAGCTCAAGCCGGAGTTCTTCGACGTTTTCTTGGACCTGGCCGAGGAGTTCCGCCTGCCCCTACGCTTGCCGGACGCCAGCGCCGAGCGACTCGCGGGATTCCCGTTCCGGTCGCTCGCCGCCGAGCGGGGCGTGGTGTCACCTGATCGCGTCATCCTGACCGGCGATATGGCGGGGAGGCCGTCCGGACGCCCGGACGGTTCCGCCGCCGGCACCCCGGGGGCCGGCGACTCGAACCTGAAGGCGCAACTCGCCGAGTTGTTCGCCGGGATCGAGCCAGGGGTCACCGAGGTCTGCCTACGCCCGGCACTCGGCACGCCGGAGCTGCGCGCTGCCGCGCCCGACTGGCAGCAACGCACCCGCGACCGCGGGCTGCTCTTGAGCAAGGCCGCCCTCGCCGAAGCGGCGGACGAAGCCCGGGCGACGTTCCTCGGCTACCGGGCTCTCCGCGAGCTCATGCGCGGCTGATCGGGGCGGGCAGATACCACCCCCCGCCCGCCCACCTGGGTCGGGTGGATCAGAACTCGGTGATCTCCAAGGTGTCGAGCTGGAGCTGCTTGTACTCCGCCGAGTTCGTGATCGGTAACAACGCCATGAGCTTTGCCATGTTGCCGCTCACCTTCACGCGACCCTGCATGAAGGCGGCGTTGGCATCGAGCTCGTTCTTCTGGATGCGCATGGCGTCCTCGTAGCTCTCGGTGAGAGTCACCTCGGCGTCGGGCAGCTCGCCGAGCCGTGACTCGAGGAGCTTCCCGTTCTCGAGCACCCAGTAGTAGCGGATGTCGCCTTCGGGCCCGCCGGTGATCACATACTGCAGTCTCGCGGAAGCTCCCGGGCGCTCCGGTTGTCCCTCGGCAAGCTTTCTTCCCTCGTCGAGCCACTCCTGAGTCAGCCACTTGGCCATGTCGTCCTCCTCAGTGCGCCGGTGGCGTCTCCGCCGGCACCGCGTGCCTACATCCTTGCCGCGGGCGGATGCTACCGGCTCGCCGGATGGCGCACGCCTGCGAACAGATCGTCCTCGGGAAGCTCCGTCTCTACAAGGCTGCGCGCCAGGACGTAGTCGTCCTGGGGATGGATGGTCATCATGATCTCCGGGGGCAGCCCGAACCAGTATTTCGATTTCGGGTCGACCTGTGTGGCGTGTGCGAGCAGAGCCAGTCGGCGAATGTCCTCGAAGCCCGTCAGGTCGATCGAGGTCGTGATCTTGTCGTCGTCACCGGGACGGTCCAGCCAGCTCTCGTCGAAGGGCGACTCCATGCCCAACTCGAGGAACTTCGCGTGTGTTTTCAGGATCCGCGCCCTCGACCAGACCGAGTAGTAGAGCTTCAACGGCTGGAAAGGCTCCCCGGCAGCCGGGAAGGCCCTCGCATCGCCTGAGGCGTCGAAGGCCGCCACCGAGATGTCGTGCACCCGGATGTGGTCCGGATGGGGGTAGTGCTCGTGGTCGTCGCCGTAGGTGATGACGACCTGGGGGCGCACCCTGCGGATCTCGGCGACGAGGCGCTCCAAGGTCTCGGCGAGCGGGTGGGCCGCGAAGGCGCGCGGATCGGAGTTCGCCTTCGAGCCCGGCATGCCCGAGTCGCGGTAGCCGAGGAGGACCACTTCGTCGTAGCCGATAATCTCTGCGGCTTGGTCGAGCTCCCGGCGGCGGACCCCGGCGATGTCGGCACGCACCTCGGGGGTGTCCATGATCGGGTTGAGGATGTCGCCCTCCTCGCCACCGGTACAGGTCACAAGAACCGTGTGAACACCTGCGGCGTGATATTTCGCGATGGTCCCGGCACCCTTGGACGCCTCGTCGTCGGGATGCGCGTGCACGGTCAGTATGCAGAGCTGGTCGTCCATGGCTGGCAACGCTAGTGGCGCGGTGAGCCGGAGCCTCCGGCCCGCCTATGCTGGAGCAAGACCGTCAAGGGAGCGCAAATGGGTGTAATGAAGCGCCTGACGAACATCGTCCAGGCGAAGGCAAACAAGGTCCTCGACAAGGCGGAGGACCCCCGCGAAACGCTCGATCTCTCCTATGAGAAGCAGATCGAGCAGCTGCAGCAGGTAAAGCGCGGGCTGGCCGATGTCGCGACGGCCAAGAAGCGCATCGAGCTGCAGGCCCAACAATTGCAGCAGGCTGCCGCCAAGCTGCAGGACCAGGCACGCCAGGCACTGGCGCAGAACCGCGAGGACCTGGCCACCCAGGCCCTCACCCGGCGGTCAGGGATCGCCACACAGCTCGAGGGCCTCAAGACCCAGCACGAGCAGCTCGCACAACAGCAGGAGCGCCTCGAGGCGACCACCCAGCAGCTCCAGGCACGTGTCGAGGCCTTCCGCACCCAGAAGGAGACCCTGAAGGCCTCCTATACGGCGGCTCAGGCACAGACCCGCATCGGCGAAGCAGTCTCGGGGATCTCGGAGTCGATGAGCGACACCGGCCTCGCCATGCAGCGCGCCCAGGACAAGATCGCCCAGATGCAGGCGCGGGCGGGCGCAGTCGACGAGCTCCTCGCGTCGGGGACCCTCACGGACCTGTCCGGGTCGTCGGACCCGATCCAGGCAGAACTCGACAAGGCGTCTGCCTCCGGTGACGTGCAGCTCCAGCTCGCGCAGATGAAGGCCGAGCTCAATCCGCCGGCGGCCGCGCCAAGCGGCGAGCTGGGCGCCGGCAACGCGGGCGCCGACGAGCCTGTCGACGGTGAGCTCGTGCACGACGAGCCGGCGGCGGCAGCGTCCAAGACACCGGCCGACCCGTTCACCCTCCACGATGCGGGAGGTGCGTCATGATCGTGCGCATTCTCGGAGAAGGCCAGTACGAGCTCCAGGACAGCCAGGTCGCCGCGATGGAGGAGCTCGACAAGAAACTGGTTGCGGCCCTCGATTCCAATGACGAGACCAGTTTCCGCGACGCGCTCACACGGCTGGTCCAAAGCGTGCGATCGGAGGGCAAGCCCGTTCCCCCAGATCGTTTCGTGCCCTCAGGGCTGACGCTGCCGCACGAGACAGCGTCTCTCGCCGAGCTGCGCGAGCTGCTGGCTTCCGAGGACGTCGGGGAGTCCTGAGCCCATTGTCACCCCGTACTCGCTTTCCCGTGGACCACGGGCTCACGGCCCGCATGATGTCGACGGTCTTCCTCCTTGGGCTTCTTTACGCCCTGTTCGTCACGGTGCTGTTCCTGGTAGGGGTCAAGCTCGTCTTCATCATCGTCATCGCGCTCGTCGTGCTCTTCGTGCAGTACTTCTACTCGGACCGGATCGCGTTGTATTCGATGAAGGGCAAGATGGTCACCCGGGAACAGGCGCCTCAGCTTCACGGCGTCGTCGACCGCCTGTGCGCCATGGCCGACATGCCCAAGCCACAGGTGGCGATCGCCGATGTCGACATGCCGAACGCCTTCGCGACCGGTCGCGACCAGAAGCACGCCGTCGTCTGCGTCACGACCGGCATCCTGCGGCGCCTGAACGAGCCCGAGCTGGAGGCCGTTCTGGCACACGAGCTGTCGCATGTCGCCCACCGTGACGTCGCCGTGATGACCATCGCCAGCTTCCTCGGGATCCTGGCCGGCTTGCTCACCCGCGTGCTCCTCTACGCCGGGTTGTTCGGCGGCTTCGGAGGCGGAGGGGGCAACAGGGGCCGGGGCGGCGGGGGCGGGAACGCGGGTGGCCAGCTGGCCATCCTCGAACTCGGGATGCTCCTGTTCTCAGCTGTGATCTACGCCATCAGCTTCCTGCTCATCAGGACCCTCTCGCGCTACAGGGAGCTGGCGGCCGACCGGTCAGGGGCGATCCTCATCGGCCAGCCCCGGCTCCTCGCCCAGGCCCTGGTCAAAGTGACCGGGGAGATGTCCCGCATCCCGACGCGCGACCTCCGCTCGGCGGAGCACTTCAACGCCTTTTTCTTCGCCCCCGCCTTCGCCAAGGGCGTCAGCCTCTCGACGCTGTTCTCCACCCACCCCACCCTCGAGCGCCGCCTGCAGCAGCTGACCGAGCTGGAAGCCCAGATGGGGCGCGCCGCGTGAAGCTGTTCGACGTGCTCCTGGGCCGGACCAAGCCCGCCCAGCCCAACCTGGACCACCTTTTCGGGCTCCCCGGTGCTCAGATCACCCTCGAGGCCTCGATGGGGCTGCGGCCCACGGGCAAGGCGGGGGTCTGTTTCAAGCCGGCCACGGGACAGCAGTTCGCCGAGACCGCCTCCGAGGTCGAGCAGCTGCTCGACCTCGGCGACAACGTCAAGATCCACGAGGAGTCCGACTCCTATGGCTACCGGTGGGTCGTGATCGAGGATGATGACTTCGGCGACCTGATCAACCAGGTCCATGTCGTCAACACGACGCTCGAGGAGCACGGCTGGGGTCCGCAACTGCTCTGCTCGGTCTTCGGTTTCGCCCCGATCCCGGGGGGCGCAGCCGATCCCGGCGCCGCGACCGGGGCGCCGAAGGTGGCAGGCACGTACCTCGTCTACCTCTACAAGCGAGGCACCTTCTACCCGTTCGTACCGCTGCCGGCGGCAGAAAAGCGCGACACGGACCGCGAGCGCCTGCTGAATGTCACCCTGGCCCAGGACCTCTCGATGGAACCAGACCTCGAGCGCTGGTTCCCTCTCTGGGGTCTGCCCGTCCACTGAGAGGCGCGGCCGGCACCGGCCCGTGGTAGCCACCCTGTGGTGGGCGAGCTCACGGCAATCCGCGCTGAAGGCTCAGATGTCGATGTCCACGAGAACCGGCGCGTGGTCCGACGGGGGCCTTTCGCCCCCCATGCCCTTTCTCGCCTCCCGATCGACGAGCGCATAGCGGACCCGCCCGGCGAGAGCGCGGGAGACGAGCACCAGGTCGATACGCATACCGCGACCCTTGTGGAAGTCGCCTGCGCGGTAGTCCCACCAGGAGTAGAGCCCGTCGACGTCGGGATAGACGGTCCGGAAGGCGTCGACGAGCCCCCAGGACTCGAGCTCGCGGAGTGCCGCGCGCTCGGGCTCACTCACGTGTGTCGCCCCGAGGAACTGCGAAATGTCCCACACGTCTCGGTCCTCCGGCGCGACGTTGAAGTCGCCGCAGACCACGACCGCCTGGTCCGCCGTCGTGGTCGCCGCGAGGTCATCGCGAAGCCGTCCTAGCCAGGAAAGCTTGAGTTCGTACTGTTCGCTGCCCACTGCGCGGCCGTTCGGCACATAGACGCTCGTGACCTGAACACCGGCGCAGCCCGCGGTGAGGATGCGGCACTCCTCGATCGCCTCGGGCAGCTCACCAGCAAAGCCGGCCCGCGCATTTTCGAGCCCCACCTTCGACAAGATGGCGACCCCGTTCCATCGCCCGTTGCCGTGGTGGGCGGACTCGTAGCCGAGCGCCGCGAACGTCATCGTGGGAAAAGCGGCGTCGGACATCTTGGTCTCCTGCAGGCAGACGACGTCAGGCCCAGCGTAGGAGAGCCACTCCTCGAGCTTGCCGAGACGTGCCTTGAGCGAGTTGACATTCCAGGTCGCGATTCGCATCCTCAAAGCGTCGCCGCTCCGCGTCCGGGACGCAACGGCGCTCGGCGCAACGGTGCTCGGACCCGGTTCCGCGGGCGGCTCAGGCGAGCGTCGCTCGAACGGCTGGAATCAAGGGATGGACGGACAATTGATGGCTTGGGCGCCCGAAACGACCGGGAAGTTGGCACTGTTGACGGTGCCGCACACGACAAAGCCGACGACGTCCCACACGGTGTCGGTCGCCTGGAGCAGGTGGGGAGGGTTCAGGTACGAGAGCCGGAGGTCGTAGGAGAGCACCTGGTTGTAGCCAATACCACTTGATGTGCCATTGAAGCCGGGGTAGTAGTTGATGTTCGTCCCGTTCTCGTACAGATTGCCGAGAACGGGGCCTTGTTCAAAGGTCGGCACGTAGGTCGACCCGTTCAAGGTCACAATCGCGGCATCAACGACGACGCCGTCTGGCAGGCTGCTGTTCCCCAAGTTGCCGATCAGACACGACCACGGCACTACGTTCGAGATACCTGGGTTCGACTCGGTCCCGTCGTCGTTGCAGTACGTGTTGTAGAGGCCGTCGAGGCCTGGCGGGTGGGCGATCAGGAAGTCGTCATTCGCGAGCAGGCCGAGGACATCGTTGGAGGAGGAACTGGAGTTGCAGGCGGCCACCGAAGACGGAACGACGTCAGTCGCGCCCCCTGACCCGTCGGCGCATTCGTAGGTGAGGTCGCGCGACTGAATGATGTCGGCAGAAGTGGCGAGCGTCACCTGGCCCTGCAGCTCGCCCTCGATGATGGCGTCTCCCTCGGTGCACTGGGGCGAGTTGGAGGGGAGGTTGTAGTAGTACGGGTTGATGCAAGTCGCACCGGATGGGTACACGACGCTCGCGTCACCAATAGCACTCACCGTTGGTGTCTGGTTGCCGCAGTTCGTGCAGCCTGTACCGGGCGCCTGTTCCGACTGGACGTAGATGACACCGCTCTGGTTGAGGGAGGGGTTGCTCGAAGGTACTGGCAGACCCGTCTGCCAGGGATTGGCGGTGGAAAAAGTGCCACAATCGGCCGCCGTTCCTGAACTGAGGTGCGGCTCCGTATTCTCCGTCAGGGGGCTCCAGACGTTCATCGTGCCGCCCTTTACGAACTCGATCATCGTAGGGCCCGTGTAGAGGCAGCCGTTCATCTTGGTCCCGTCGACATAGGAGATGAGGCCAGCTGTCGTGGAGGGTAGGTGCTGCGACCCGCCGAGCGTTGCGGCCGCTGGCGTCACGCCAGCTCCCCAAATGGGTTTGCTGCCAGCACACTGTCCGTAGAAGTAATCGTCGACAAAGCCCTGCGGGATGTACTGGCCGCTACCGTTGACCCCGGCACCTGCCCAGTTGTCCTGGTAGGTCATGTTGCTCGGAGCACCCGACACAAGTGGTGGCGAGCCGTTGAACAAAGGGTCGCCGCAGAGCCAGAACTGGTCGTTCGTGTAAGCGACGCCGTTGAAGGTCACCGAGCCGTCGTAGATGCCGACGCCGTAGGTCGAACAGGGATTGCCGCCGCCCGGGATCTGTATCGTCACTCCCGCGTTAGGCCAGCCCGGGTTGTTGGGCACGTTGTAGATGATGGTCTGTGAGTCGTAGTACGGCCCGTAGTACGGGTTCGAGGGACGCGCTATCTCTGTGTCGCCGTTGGCATGAGGGTTCGTGATCGTCCCGAGCGAGTCGATGAAGGTGTTCTCGTCATATGTGTGGTACTTGCAGAGCGCATCGCTCAGCAGCATCGGCCCGTAGGTCGTGGTGACGCCGCTCTGGTTGGTGTAGTTGTACTCGACTTCCACCTGGTTCAAAGGCACATTGGTCGCCGACCCAACGGACGCGTTCCCGAGCACGCCCGGTTCGTTCGGGTCGGAAAGCTCGTACTCGGAGTAGTAGGAGTCGGTGAGAATGCCCGACAGCTTGAAGCTCACCAGCAGTGACCGGTACGCGTAGACACCGGGCACCCCGGCCCGGCCTGTCACCTCGAGGAGCATCTGGCCCGCGCTGCCGCCCGTCTGCAGCGCCAAGCGGCTCGGGTCCGGCACGTAGTGGAAGGACTCGTCGGTTGAGCCGATCTGCTTCCACCCGGTGAGCGCCACGTCGCTGCCCGGGTTGTCGTAGTTGTGGGCGTAGTACGCCGGCACGTTGTCGAGGTAGTTGCGGTACTCCTGTATGCCCGCTTCGGCTGCCGCCAGGGCCGCCTCGCTGGAGCTGGACAGGTTCGTCGCCGTCATCTCGTTGCGGACCTGTGTCGCGAGGACCGGAACGAGGATCGAGAGGAGCAGCACGAGAAGCAGCGCTATGACGAGTGCCTGCCCGGACTCGTCGCGTGCGAGCTCGCGGCGCCGGGCGACTCCGGTTGCCATTAAGCAACGCAGCTTGCGCAATGGTCCCCCGTTCTTGCTTGGCGCGGACATCAGCGTCATCTCCTCAGTTCGGGCACGGCGCGGTCGTTGTCGTCGTGGTCGTCGACGTGGTCGCGCTCGACGCCATCGCCGAGCCGCGCAGGTAGACGATCGTGTCCAGGGTCGTCGGCTGGTCGGCTGCGTATCCCTCGGTCGGCACCTGGGGTCCCGCCAGGAATGTGATGTGGACGCCTACAGCCGCGATGTTGTTGACGGCGCAGGCCGGTACATAGGGCGACTGGTCCGGGAGCGGCGTGAGCGTCGAGTTGTTCCAATAGTAGTAAGTGAAGACCGGGCTGGTCTGGGAGCTAAGTGCGTAGTACGTCGCAACCGTCCGGGGTTGTGGTATCGGCAACACGTGTGTGCAACTCGACGCCGGGGTGTACGCGGTCGGCATGTCAACCGCCGGGGTGATCTGCGACCAGGGCGCGGGCGGGACCGTCTGGCCGTTCGCCGGGCCCGCCGACTGCACGTCGAAGGTGATGTCGAACTGCGCGTCGGCGTGCAAGGCGCCGGCGGGCTTGAACCACAGAGCGTCGAGATTCGTGCAGTTCGAGTTGTAGGTCGTCGTGCTGAAGCCTTCAGACGTGATTGCGTCGAGCTCGGTTGCGGACGGGCCGACCTGGGTCCCCGAGTTGTTGTAAACCGCGAGCACCTGGCTGGCACCGCGCAGGTACTGGATCAGCGTCTGTTGGGCCTCGGTCTCCTCCTGGATTCCCACGACGGAGTCCTGGGTGTTCGTCGTCTGCTGGTTGAACGAGATGAAAAGTGAGGTGACGATCGTGAAGACGACTGCCAGGATGGCAAGGACGGTGATGAGCTCGAGGGCGGTGAAGCCGGCCTGCGAAACCGCCGGATCCCGGTGCGCCACCGAAGGCCACCTCCTCCCGGCAGCTCTTTGCAAGCCTTTCATGACGCCGTCACCGCGAGGCTCGCCCCATTGCATCCCGAAGGTGGGCTCGACTCGACAACGGTGTCAGCGCACACTCCCGACGTCGTCACCCACACATAGGCGGGCGAGACGTTGGGCGTGCCACTCCCATCGTGGTACAAGGTGTACTCCCCAAGCGGCATGCTCGTGTCCCAGACGCCCGGAGAAGTGGAATCGAGGTTCATCAACTGGCCGCCTCCTGAGTCCTTGGCTGTAATCGAGCTCGCCGCTCCCGTGACCGTGAGGTCGAGGGGGTAGACCCGCAGATATACCGACACAGGCCCGCCGGCGGCGTTGACGGGACAGGAGCCCGCGGTTGCGCTGTAAGCCTGGTCGCCTGTCCACAGACTCGTCACACCCGACCATGGGAACAGCAGAAGCGGAGTTGTTGGCGTGGTGTCGAAAGCGGCCCACGTCTTCGTGGGGTAGTAGGTCGCAAGGAACGAGTTGTTGACCGAAACCGGGATACCGTTGCTCGGAAGTGGCGCCGCGAGCGTCGACGACGTCGTGCAGCTGCCGCTGGCGCCGGTGTAGTAGCCGATGGTCAGCGGACTACCCGTGTCGATCGTCACGTTGACCGCTGTTGGGACGCCGGGCTCCAGCGAGTTGATGGGCACCGTGAGGGCACCGCCCGGGTTGGAGTCCGCTTGCTCGTTGCCCGCTACGAGCGGTGGCGGCCCGGTGTTGCCGGCGAACGAGATCGTGTAGTTGTACGAGCCGTCCGCGTCGCTGTAGGCGTCGACGTTCTGAAAAATGATGCAACCGTCGCTCACCTGTGTCGAAGTAGCGGCCGTGGTCGCGGTCTCGGTCGTGAAAGTGCCCGTCGGCACCGCCGGCGCAGCGCCCGAGCCTTGCCAGTGGGCGGTAATGGTCGCAGCTACGGGATCGGACAGGAAGGGGTTCGTCCCGTCGTAGGTGAGCCGAACGGCCACCTCACCCGCGAACTGCTGGACCGCGCCCGCCTGGGCGGGGGCGATCTCGGTCGTCTGCACGACCGGCGCAGCGCCGTCCATCTTGGGCCAGGTGACCACTGCGGTCACGAACCAGATCTGCTGGGCCACATCGGCACCGGAACTGCAGATGGACTGATTGGTGCCCTGGGTGATGACGGTCCAGCTGGTCTTGATCTTGAAATCGGTGACGCGAGAGCCCGCCTCGGCAACGGAGTAGGTCGTGGTGGAGGTGCCTGTCGGCAACAACCCTTGTGCCGCCTCGAGCTGAAGTGTCTCGAGCTGCTTGGTGGCGACGTTGATCGCTTCTGCCCGCAGGTGCGTCGCGGCGACAGCCTTCTGGGCTTGGATTATGAAGACCGCCGTCGGGATCAGAACGATGACGATGACCACGACCGCGACGAGGAGCTCGATCAGCGTGACACCCTCGTCGCCTCGCGTGGAGGTGTCCTCTCGTCCCCTCCCTTGCCCCCTCCTCGGTGCTGCTCGGTCCGTCCCTCGCCGCATGACCGTTGCCCCTTCTTGACCCAGGCGACCTCTGGTTTCCGCGAAACCCCACACGGCACCGATGAGGCGCTCGCTCAGCGTTGTGAGTTTACCATTTTTTTGCCAAATCGCGCGCCAAGCGCCCGATCCCTCACTCTAGGTGCTCCGCGACGGCGCCACGCGGCGCCAACACGAACAGCAGCTCGGCCTCGCACGCGACCTGACCGCCGACGCTCGCAACACCGCGCCCTCGCCCCGAGCGTGCCGACAGGCGCGCGATCGAGACGTCGAGGTCCAATGTGTCGCCCGGCAGGACCTGGCGCCTGAAGCGTGCCTCGTCGATACCCCCGAACAACGGCAGCCGGTCTTGGTAACGCGCGTCGGCGAGCACCGTCGCGGCTGCGAGTTGCGCCAGGGCCTCCACCATCAAGACACCGGGCAGAACCGGGTTGCCGGGGAAGTGGCCCGCGAAAAACTCCTCGTCTCCCGTGAGGTGCCAGCGGCCACGCGCGGAGGTCGCCGGGACCAGCTCGACGATCTCAGAGACGAGGAGAAACGGAGCCCTGTGAGGGATGAGCCCTTCGATCGAGATCTTCGTCACTCCGCAACGCTACCGGGATCGCCCTGGCCGCGACGAGATAGCCGCTGTTGTCAAGGCTCAGCGCGTTCCTCGGCGGTTGCGACCCGCGGCCTTCTGTTCCGTGCGGTCCGCGTTCGCCGTCGTCCGGGGGGACCTGCGCGCCCGCGGCTCGGCACCGGCGGGTGAGGGCACGGGTGCTGGTGTCGCCGAGTCCACTAACGGCCGTACCGGCTGACGCGCCCCAGATGCCCTGCGGGCGCGTAGTGCGGTCCCGGTCGCCGGTGGCTCCGCCACGGGCCTGGACGTCGGCGCACGTTTCGCGGGTGATGGCCGCTTCGCTGGCGGCACCTTCTTGGCTGCCACCATTTGAGCCTCGGCTGGCTTTTTTCGTGCTGGCGGTGCGACCGGGACCTTCGAAGCCGGCCGCTTCGCTGGCGGCGCCTTCCTCACGGCCTGTCTCGCCGGTGCCGTCTTCTCCGTCGACGCCACCTTCTGCACTGGCACCTTCTTGGCCGCACTCTTCGATGTCGCGGTCTTCTTCGCTGCCGCCTTCTCCGTTACCGCCGCCTTGGCGGCCCGCCCTGGCTTGGCTGGTGGCTTTGGCTTTGCTGCCGGTGTTGCCTTTACCGGCGCAGCCGTCTTCGCCGCTGCCGTCCTCTTCGCCGTCTTCTGCACCGCGGGCGCCCTTTCTGCCGGCTTCGAGGCCTGCGGGCCCGGGACTTCCGGACGCTTGCGCGACGGCCGAGCGAGACGGACCTCCGCCGCCACGGTCTCTTCGCGGGGGTGACCCGACACGTGCGCGATTCCCGGCAGTGCGAGCTCGGCGCCACGCCGTTGCGGGTCGAGGGCTGTCAGCACGAACATCCCGCGTTGGTGGCGCTTCAGAACCTCCCGGGCGCTTCGCGGAGCAGGATCGCCCAGATTGGCAAGCGGGATGTAACAGCACATCTCGCCGACGCGCACGACCGCGCCATGGGAGGTGTAACCCTCGACCTCGCCCTCGACTTGTTCGCCGAGGGGGTGTTCGGCGATGAAGCGTATGAAGGCCAGAGGGTCGTTCACCGCGAGTGGGGTCGGCTTGCCTCCGTCCCGGAACCCGACTTCTGCGCGTGCGGGCTCAGGCTCCACGCCGGCCTTGCGGCTCCTCGAGCGCGCTCGTGAGGACGCCGCGGCCGACGACTGACCGGCGGGTTCGATGACTTCCTTGGTCGCTACGGCGATCGCCTTTGTGACGCGCTTCTTGGCCTGCACCGTCTCCCGCACAGCTTGGTGGCTCCGGGGGCCGCGGACCGGTTGGCGAGGACTGAAGATCCATCCGATGCCTGGCACGGGGGTGCCGCCGAGAAGGCGGCCCCGTTCGAACAACCAGGGATGCTCGCCGTGGAACTCCTGGAACGAGTCGTTCGACAGCACTGTCGCATCGACTTTCTCGGCAACACGCAGCAAGAACGCGTCTCCGCGCCCGATTGCCCCGGCAGGTGGATGGACGTACTCGCCGCGTAACGCGGCCTCCTCGAAACGCCGCAGCTCGGAGGGATCGATCCTGTGCGCGAAGGTGGCGTCGACGATGACTGTGATCTCGGCGTTCGGGTGGTCACGCCGGAGCTCGGCGACGGCTTCTTCCAGCTGTTTCAGGCTCGGCAGGGAGCGCCCCTCGGTGGCGATATTGGATCCGTCGACGACGATGTGCTCAATGGGCATGTCCGTGTAGTCAAGCACCACTCACCACTGTCAGCCCGCCATCTGCCCCGGCCGGTGACAGTGATACCCGCAGCCAGCAGAATCAGGGCCGTCTCGGCACTAGCGTGTGGGCGTGAGGATCGATGTACCGGCACCGGTTGTGCCAACAACCGGGACGGCCGTCGGAGTGCCCCGGTGAGCACGACGCGAGCTGTGGTACGCGGAGTGGAGCCGGGCAACGACGTGCGCTGCGTGCGCTGCGGCAAACAGATCAAGTTCGCGGCGCGCACGCATCCACGCCAGGTGATCGCCAACGTCTATCTCGAGGGCGCGTGGAACCGGGTCGACCACTTCCACGAGGAGTGCTACCTCGACGCGGGCGAGCCCTATGGACCGATCGACAGCCTCGGTGGCCCGTTCACAGCCTGACCACCACCTCGCGGGGCCCGGCTCGGCGGTGACCAGGCCCGATACGCCCACTTACTGGAGCGTTCTCAGGTGAGGATCGTCGTGACCGGCGCCAGCGGCTTCATCGGGGGCGCCCTCGTGCGGGCGCTTCGTGGGCGAGGTGACGAGGTGTACCCGGTCGTCCGCCGTCCCCCGGCGACCGGTGAGCTGGGCATCGACCTGTCCCGGCGGGACATCGACACATCGCGGGTTCCCGGTGGGAACCTCGAAGGGATCGACGCCGCCGTGCACTTGGCCGGCGCTCCGATCACGACGCGGTGGAACGCGAAGCGCCTGGAGGAGATTCGTTCGAGCCGCATCGCCGTCGGCAACCTGCTTGCCCGGTCGCTCGCCTCACTGGAGCGTCCACCCGAGGTGCTCGTCTCGGGTTCTGCTGTCGGCTTCTACGGCGACCGCGGGGACGAGGTACTCGACGAGACGAGTTCCCAAGGCAGCGGCGTGCTGGCCGATATATGCCGCTCCTGGGAGCAGAGCACTTCGCCCGCGACCGATCGCGGGATCCGGGTGGTCACAATCCGCACGGGCATCGTGCTCGGGGGCACTGGAAGCGCAAACGGGGGGATCCTTCGTGCCGAGGTCCCCCTCTTCAGGCTCGGGCTCGGCGCTCGGCTCGGCGACGGCAGCCAGTGGACGAGCTGGGTCTCTCTCGACGACGAGATCGCGGCGATCCTGCGCGCGATCGACGACACTCAGCTCTCCGGACCCGTCAACGCGACAGCCCCCAACCCCGTGCGCAACGCGGAGCTGACCGACGCCATCGCTCACGCGCTCGGGCGGCGGAGCAGGCTCGCCGTGCCCGCCCCGATCCTGCGGCTGGCCCTCGGGCGCGGGGCCGCCGACGAGCTACTGCTGGCGAGCCAGAAGGTGCTGCCGAAGAGGCTGACCGATGCCGGTTTCGTCCATACCCACGCTGAGCTCGCCGGCGCCTTGTCGGCCGCGTTCGCGCCGCCGCGCCCATTCTGAGCACGAGCCGAGCTGTCCGAAGCGGGCCTTCGCCGCGACCCACCCCGGGCTCGGCGGCCCCGTGGGGTTCAGTCCAGATTGGCGCCGTAACGACGGACGTGGTCGTTCACGGCGTAGTACGCGTCGATGGACTCCCCCGCGTCACCCCAGAAGCCTTCCTGAACGTCGTAGTCGATGAGGCCCAAGGCGACGTAGTGGTTGTTCACGTCGGTGATCTCGAGCTCACCACGCCCCGATGGCCGCAGCGTGCGGATCACGTCGAAGACCCCGGAGTCGTAGAGGTAGACCCCGGTGACGCAGTAGGTGCTCGGAGGGTCGTCAGGCTTCTCGACGATCCGCACGATCCTCCCCGACTCGTCCAGCTCGGGCACGCCGAGATGGCGCAGGTGAGCCGGGTCCTTGACCTCGGCCAGCAGCAGGCGGGCCCCTTCCGGGCGTTCGCCGAACCGCCGCACCGAAGACACGAACGATCGGCCGAAGATGTTGTCGGCCAGCATCACGACAGCCGCCTCGTCGCCGACGAACTGTGCCGCCAGCCCGAGCGCCTCCGCGATGCCTCCCGCCCGCTCCTGGTAGGCGTAGAGAAGGCGCTCCACGCCGAATTCGTGGCCGTTCGACAGGAGCCGCAGGAACTCGCCTGCGTGCGTGCCGCCGGTGACGACCATGATCTCGGACACCCCGGCCTTCACGAGCGCCTCGATCCCGTAGCTGATCATGGGCCGGTCACCGATCGGCAACAGGTGCTTGTTGGTGATCCGGGTAAGAGGATGAAGCCGGCTGCCCGTGCCGCCGGCGAGGATCACGCCCCTCATGGTTTCACGTAGTCCACGGTGACCGACGGGTATAGCAGGACGCCGTCGGTGAGGTCCGTCGCGCGGTAGATGACTTTCTCAATCGTGGTATCGCTCACTTCGAAGATCGCCACTCCCTTCAGGTTTGTGGTGCCGGACCTTGGCCTGATCTTCGTTCTCATCGCGACCGGGGGTTCCGTCGTGGCAACGAGCCATACGCGCTTGGATGCGACAGGCAGGCCGAACCTGGTGCGCAACGTGACTGTGATCGTGGAGAACGCCGCCCTGACGGCGGTGACAGTGTGCTCCGAGGCCGTGATCGAGGACTTCGTCGGCGAGGCGTACTGCACTCCCCCGCTCGCGGGCAGCGCGCACAACCGGGTGACGAGGCCGCCGCCGGAGGGACTGGCGGTGTCAGGGCTCCCGAGGCCTGACGCGAGGTCATACCCGACCGTAGCCGGGTAGCGCCACCAGTTGGCAATCGACGGCAGGTGGTTGTCCCCTCTCGTCACGTCGTTGAGCGCGCTCGCGTACCCGCCGGACCCGGCGATCGAGTACAAAGCCGGGTTCAGGAACCCGACAGGATGGGCGTTGCATGTCGGCCAGGCATCTGTGAGCGCGACCAGCGCCGCCCACAGCGGCGCCGCCAGGCTGGTTCCCCCCACCGACGTCCAGCCACCCGAGGAGCCCCAGTCGATGACGAGGCCCGTGTTCGGGTCGGCATCGGCCGAGACGTCGGGGACCTCGCGGCAGTAGCCGGTCGGTGCGCCGCACGGCCCGGGGGAGGAGTACGGCTTGATCACCCCGAGCGACGCCGGAGCGTCCGACTGGTAAGCAGGCATCGCCCAATTGGATGAGATGCCCCCGCCACTGGCCCCGTCGGCGTTGTTCCAGACGCTCTCCGTCGGCGGCGGGCCGAGCGCAGTCAATGCCGTGCCGCCGACGCTTGTCACATACGGCTGGCTGCCGGGGTCGTCGACGGTGGAAACGGGGGACTGGTTTCCGGTCGGGGCACCACAGTCGGTCGAGCCGTCGTCCCCGGAGGCGGCCACGACGCTCTGGCCTTGGGCCGCGGCCTCCTCGAACAGGTTGGCTTCGATCGCCGCCACCTCGGGCCCACCGTCTTGCGGCTCGCAGTTGCCCCACGACGTCGTGATCACCTGGGCATGGTCCTGGGCGATGATGGCGCTGTAAACGTCAAGCGGGCCGGTGCTGCCGTTGTTGGGCCCCTCGTACACGTCGAGCGTCGCGCGGGGCGCGAAGCTGCTCACGTCCTCGACGTCGAGCGTCGACTCGACGTCGCTCGGGACCTCGTCGCCCGCGCCGTCGACATAGCGGATGTGCCGCGCCGACGCCATGGCGGCGGCCTGATCCGGGAAGTAGCACTCGTCGTAGGTTTGGACGTCCGACTCGCTGAACGGCTCGAGCTCGAAGATTGCGATCGTCTCGCCGACCCCGAAGTCGCCGGCCGCGTAGAGACCGGTGAAGCCGTACGCGGACGCCAGCTGGTCGGCGGTGTAGGCCCCCTGGGATCGTTGGTCGATCGCCCCGGAGCACGACGCCACCGGGCCGGAGGCGTGGGCGGTTGCCCCGGTGGGTCGGGG
>Ga0187880_1001199_pt1 | contig 21041 bp, 19 predicted proteins | sample June2016WEW_19_4_FD_132998 | JGI IMG/M metagenome (GOLD analysis project Ga0187880, IMG submission 132998) | Peatland microbial communities from SPRUCE experiment site at the Marcell Experimental Forest, Minnesota, USA - June2016WEW_19_40 | ecosystem: Environmental > Terrestrial > Soil >... | reverse complement strand
TAGGCAGACCTGGATTGACGCGTTAAGGGCAGACATCGCAGCGTTAGTCGCTCATGCGTATCAGATACACGCATTCCTTAGCGGGCCCGGACCGGTTGACTACACCGATTTTTGGAATGCGACTCGTGATGACTATATCGAACTCAACCAGGCATCAACTCGGATAAAGCTTCGGATTAATCGGAATGAGTGTGACAGCAGAATGATCCTTCAGTCGATGAAGGAAATGGAAGTACTTTTTAGCGGGCCCCCAAGCGACCTGCACAAAAGGTCATTAATGGAGCTAAACAAGATTGTAGAAGCGCTAGAGCGCGATGCTCCGCCGTTGCTAAAGAAAGAGTGGGAACGAGTCAAGAGCGGAGAGCCAATTTATCGTCTGGCGAAGTGGATGGCCCTATTTACCTTTCTCGCGACCGGACTAACGGCCGTCTGCCTGTTTTGGAAGATGCTTAGATGATTGCGCGGGGGTTCCTTCCGCGAAAGTCAATTGCTCGCCACGCTCACGCGCGACAACATTCATATTCGCTCGGGAGCCTGCGGAGAATGTTTGTCGATGTTGAGCCCCCCGCATCCGGGCGAATTTATCCGCACTGAAATTATCGAGCCGCTCGGCCTGTCTGTAACCGGCGCGGCCCAGATCCTGGCCGTTTCCCGGCCTGCGCTGTCCAGCCTGCTTAACGGCAAGGCCGATTTGTCCGGGGAGATGGCCCTGCGGATTGAAAAGGCGTTTGGACCCAGGATGGACACGCTCATGCGAATGCAGTCCGCCTACGACATTGCCCGCACCCGTAAGCGCGAGAGCACGATTCGCGTTCGGCGCTATCGCCGGACCGAAGCCATGCAGGAGTTCGTCGGAATCAGGAAGGGACGCTCCGAAGTCCGCGATCCTGTCGCATACGTGCGGGGCTTGCGGCGCGGCAGCCGGATCGAGCGGCTCGGAAAACAGTGACGGTTCTGGGGTGATTGCTGAGCAGAGTTCAGCCACGCGCCTCGGGTTCCGTTGTCTCGTACTGAAACACCTCTTCCAGCGGAACGCCAAATACACGCGCCATGCGAAAGGCCACGTCCAGCGATGGCGAATACTTATCCTGTTCGACCGCGATGACGGTCTGCCGGGTGACCCCGATTTTTTCTGCCAATTCCTGCTGGGTCATCTCCGAGCCGAGGAATCGCAGCTTGCGAATATTGTTCCGGATGCGTCCCTTGGTCATCGCAAGCCTCGCCGGTAATAAAACAACTGGGTGACGAACTGCGCCAGTTCGGCCAGGACCCAGACGAACAGCACCAGGTTGACAATCAGGAAAGGCTTGAACGCCAGCATGACCGCACACATCACCACGAATATCCCTGCTGAAAGCAGAAAGTAGGCGTTTCGATATGCTTTGGATGCGATCAGCGTGTCACGCTCATCCTTGGGCTCGGGTTTCGACTCCAGCGCCAGGAGAATGTGATAGACAATCTCGATTACGACGATAGCAACCACCGCGAGCACCAGTCGGCCAATTGGAAGGCTAGCGCCATCGAACTCGGACCGGCTGATATCACGCAAGACGGTCGCGAAGTAGTATCCAAAGACCACTCCGACGGCCAACAGTGATCCCAAAATGCTTTTTTCTTGATAAGACAGATCCATAACATTCTCCTCGGAAGTAATGTTTGACAGACATAATGTAATACATAGCATACTATATGTCAATAATATTTTACATATAAATGCATCGGAATCCACGTCGGGCTCAGCGACGGCCTTCCGCGTAAGATAAGTCTTTGATTTCAGGGGGGATGTCTTGGACGATTCCGTTTCCATTCCAGGGATAACCGTGAACCAGCGCGGCGCGGCGCGACTGCGGGGCGGACATTTGTGGGTCTATCGCTCCGATCTGGTGCCGCCAGCCGAGGCATCGGCGGGCTCGCTGGTGCATGTCCGCGATGAGCGCGGCCGCCATCTAGGATCGGCGCTTTACAGCAGTGCATCGCAGATTGCGATTCGCCTGCTGACTGGCGACGAAATCGGCGAGGCGCAGCTCACGTCGCTCTTGCGGGAACGCATTGCCGCCGCAGTCCGCTTTCGCGCGCAAGTGGCGCGCGACACCGATTCCTACCGCGTGATCTTCAGCGAGGCCGACCTGCTGCCCGGCGTCATCCTCGACAAGTACAACGATGTGCTTTGCCTGCAAGCGCTCACCCAGGCTTTTGATCGCCAGGACCTGCGCCAGGCGGTCCTCGACGCCATCGCCGAACACTTTCCCCAGGCCAGCGTCGTCGAGCGCGTCGATGCCCACATTCGCGAACTGGAGCAATTGCCCGCCCGCGAGTCGCAACTGGTGCGCGGCGAGCGCTCCAGCACCATCTTCACCATGAACGGTGTCCGCTTTCACTTCGACGGACTCGGCGGGCAGAAGACTGGCGCCTTTCTCGATCAGCGCGAGAACTATGCCGCCGCGGCGCACTACGCTCACGGCGACGCGCTCGACTGCTTCACCTATCAGGGAGGATTTGCGCTGCATCTGGCACGAGTGTGCGCAAGCGTCGCCGCGGTGGATTCGTCGCGCCCGGCGCTGGAAGTGGCGGAACGGAATGAGCAGCTCAATCGCACCGCTCACCGCTGCGGCGAGATCGAATGGACCGAGGCCAACGCTTTCGACCTGCTCAAGGACTACGCTACCGCGGGCCGGCAGTATGACACCATCGTTCTTGATCCGCCGGCGTTCGCCAAGACCAAGCGCGCTGTGCCCACCGCCCTGCGCGGCTATAAGGAGTTGAATCTTCGCGCTCTGAAGATGCTTCGGCCCGGCGGCATTCTCATCACCTGCTCATGTTCGTTCCACGTCAGCGAGGGCGAGTTCCTGGCAATGCTGGGCTCTGCCGCTGCCGATGCAGGCCGCCGAGTGCGCATCCTGGAAGTGCGCCGCCAGTCGCTCGACCATCCGATTCTGCTGAACGTGCCGGAAACGGCCTACCTGAAGTGCGTCATCGGCCAGGTGCTGCGGTAGGCCACGGTTAGTTCGGCGGCAGGGAAGCCCAGTTTAAGAAGCCAAAGTGTGCTAACAACCGATTTAATATCTATGGTTTAGCTGAATTCAATTATCTTGGTACCACGAACCACTACTCGTTACTTGACAACATCGCACTCATATTTTATGCTTCCTTAATGCTAAGTTATGCATCAAACTTAGCGATTGTCGGAAAGACCGCAAACTTTGTTTGGAGGCTTTGAAAAAAGTGGATAGTGGCTAGTGGTCAGTGAGGGGGTGCTCCATCTGCCGGCGTCTGTTAGGCCGCTGGAGCTTCGAGTGCAGGATAATAGATCGTTGGTTGACTCTATTCGCGACCCACTAACCACTATCCACTGGAGTAGCCCCATGGCAATTCGTTGGGACAAATTGACCGTGAAAGCGCAGGAAGCCATGCAGCGGGCGAACGATCTCGCCAGCGAGCACGGCAATCCTGAGCTGCAGCCGGCACATATTCTGGCGGCGCTGCTGGAAGACCGCGAAGGCATCGTTTCGCCTCTGCTGGAGCGCGTAGGACTACATGTGCCGACGGTGCAGGCCCAGGCCATGCGCGAGATCGAAAAGCTGCCGAAGGTATCCGGCAGCGGCGCCACGCAGGCGCATCTTTCGGATGCCGCCTCGCAGATGCTGGAGAACGCCTTCAAAGAGGCGGCCAACTTCAAGGACGATTACGTCTCGACCGAGCACATGCTGCTGGCGCTGACGAAGCTGAAGCGCGATCCGGCCAAAGAGATTCTGGGGAAGGCGGGCGCGACTTACGACAACATTTTGCGCGCGCTGACCCCAGTGCGCGGCAATCAGAAGGTGACCGACCAGAATCCCGAGGCGAAGTATCAGGCGTTGGAGCGTTACGCCAAGGACCTTAACGAACTCGCCCGTCAGGGCAAACTCGATCCCGTGATCGGGCGCGACGAGGAAGTGCGACGCGTGGTGCAGGTACTGTCGCGCCGGACGAAGAACAATCCGGTGTTGATTGGCGAACCCGGCGTCGGCAAGACCGCGATTGTTGAAGGTCTGGCGCAGCGCATTATTTCCGGCGACGTTCCCGAGCAGTTGAAGAACAAGCGCGTGGTGTCACTTGACCTGGGCGCGATGCTGGCGGGCGCGAAGTATCGCGGCGAGTTTGAAGACCGCCTGAAGGCGGTGCTGAAAGAGATCGAGCAGTCGCAAGGGCAGATCATCCTGTTCATTGACGAGCTGCACACGCTGGTGGGCGCCGGCGCTGCCGAAGGCGCAATTGACGCTTCCAACATGCTGAAGCCCGCCCTGGCGCGCGGTGAGTTGCGCGCCATTGGCGCCACCACGCTGAACGAATATCGCAAGTACATCGAGAAAGACGCCGCGCTGGAGCGCCGCTTCCAGATTGTTTTTGTCGGTGAGCCCAACGTCGAGGACACCATCGCCATCCTGCGCGGTCTGCGGGAGAAATACGAAGTTCATCACGGCGTCCGCATCAAGGACTCGGCCATTGTGGCGGCGGCGACGCTGTCGCATCGCTACATCTCCGACCGCTTTCTGCCCGACAAGGCCATCGATCTGATTGACGAGGCGGCCGCGTCGCTGCGCATCCAGATCGACTCCATGCCGACCGAGATCGACCAGTTGGAGCGCCGGGCAACGCAGCTCGAAATCGAGCGCCAGGCGTTGAAGCGCGAAGACGACCTGAACTCGCGCGAACGGCTGGCCGCTCTGGAGAAAGAGCTGGCGCACATCAAGGAGGAATCCAACGCATTGAAGGCGCGCTGGAAGCAGGAGAAGGAAGCCATCGCCAAGGTGCGCGAGACCAAGGAGCGCATCGAGAAGCTGAAGCTGGAGGAGCAGGAAGCCACGCGCAAGGGCGACTACAATCGCGCCGCGCAAATCAAGTATGGCGAGCTGCCGCAGCTCGAAGCTGAGGTCAAGAAGCTGGGCGCGGCGATGGATGGCAAGCAGGCGCGCATGTTGAAGGAAGAGGTGGACGAGGAAGATGTCGCCAAGATCGTCAGCAAGTGGACCGGCATTCCGGTGTCGAAGATGCTGGAAGGCGAAGTGAAGAAGCTGGTGACGATGGAAGACCGCTTACGCCAGCGCGTTATTGGGCAGGACGAGGCGATTCAGAGCGTGGCCAACGCCATTCGGCGCTCGCGCGCGGGACTGAGCGATCCGCGCCGTCCGATTGGCTCGTTCATCTTCCTTGGACCGACCGGCGTCGGCAAGACCGAGTTGGCGAGGGCGCTGGCGGAGTTCCTCTTCGACGACGAGCACGCGATGGTTCGCATCGACATGTCGGAATACATGGAGAAGCATTCGGTGTCGCGGCTCATCGGCGCGCCGCCGGGCTACATCGGCTACGACGAGGGCGGGCAATTGACGGAGGCGATACGCCGCCGGCCGTATGCGGTGGTGCTGTTCGACGAAATCGAGAAGGCGCATCCCGACGTGTTCAACGTGTTCCTGCAGATCATGGACGACGGCCGCCTCACCGACGGCAAAGGCCGCATCGTCGATTTCAAAAACACCATCATCATCATGACGTCGAACATCGGCTCCAGCTATCTGCAGGACCTGGGAGAGCGTTCACCGGAGCAGATCGCCGAAGCGCACCAGCGGGTGATGGAGGCGCTGCGGGCGCACTTCAAGCCCGAGTTCCTCAACCGCGTGGACGACATTGTCATCTTCAACCCGCTGGGCAAGGAGCAGTTGACCAAGATTGTGGACCTGCGGCTGGAAGATCTGCGGAAGCTGCTGGCCGACCGCAAGATTTCGCTGGAGCTGACGGCTGCGGCCAAGGAACTGGTCTTCACTGAAGGCTACGACCCGAACTACGGCGCGCGCCCGTTGAAGCGGGCCATCCAGCGCGTGGTGCAGGACCCGCTGGCGCTGAAGATCCTCGACGGCGAAGTTCTGCACGGCGATCACGTCGTCGTGGACGCGGACAAGAAGGAGCACAGGCTGACATTCAAAGTGGCGAAGCGGGTGGGTGAGCCGGCGGCAGCGGTGGAGTAGATGGCCCGGTGGCGGAAACCCGCGGCCCTTCAGAGAAGAATGCTAATCTCTGTCGTTTGGCCAACCATTGGTCCTGAAACTCGAAGGCTCTTGACTGGGTACGACTCCCGCTCAATCGTACTCTCGAGGATGTTTCTTAACGTTTCGGACACTTCTCTGGGCAGGTCCTCCGGCAAGTGAAGGCTGATCCACTCTTGCTTCGAGGTCCCCTTGGCCCAGTGCCCCTCAGAGGCCTTAAAGCCCTTTTGCGAGAGGGCGGTGATTAGCGTTGAGGCGAACTCTTCTTCTTTGGGTTCGTCGTAGCGACTAGCTACCATGACTCGATAGCGCGAGTTAAGGTCAAACTCCGCCTGAGTAGAAGCCGTTGTAGCACCGACTTCGGCCCTCCTCCTTTCATACTCTTGCAGAGCAGCTCTGCTCTTGTGCGAGTCCTCCGCCAGTTCGGCGAACATGTGTCGTAGCTCGGTTACCTGTTGATCCAAAGCAGCTATTTTGAGATCCGCCGCCGCAACTGCCCGCGTACCTTCGGCGTCAATCCTGCTGCTCAGCCCTTGAAGTTTGTCGCCGATACTCTTGGCTTCAGTCTTTAGCTCGTCCACTAACCCTCGGTATTTGCCGGCTTCGTCCCTGACGTCCTTTATTACATCTCTGCCTTGAGCTGCTGCTGCCTGGGCGTCGGCGGAGGCGCGCATTGCATCCTTGAGCTCAGACGTTAACATTTCTCGAACCAGTGCGCGAACACCGAAAAAACCGATAAGAACTGAAATGATCGCCACAATCCAGAATCGCGTCTGGGCCCACTTAAGCAGGTCGTCCTGGAGCTCCTGTTGAATCCGCAATTTCTGGAGGAGATATTCCTCATCAGGAGATATTGTCAGCCCAGACTTCTTGGCTGCCGGGTTCTCTGGAGCCTGTTGTTTGCTGGCGTTCGTTGCCTCACCGTTAGGCGTAGTGGACTGTTGTTTCGTCGTTTGCCCGCAGGAAACCGATACCAACAAGACGATTGTGAGAATCGCAGCATTAACCTTGTTCATTTTGCGTCCGCTCTTAGCTTCAGTAATGGTACCGCGCTTGTAGAAAATCAATGCGGGCCTCGCTGACCCGATAGACGAGCCGGTGCTCTTGCGTGATGCGCCTGGACCAGCAACCTGCCAGCGCAAACTTCAAGGGCTCCGGCTTGCCGATACCTGTGAACGGGTCATTCATCACCGCTTCCACCAGCTCCAGAGTTCGCAGCGCTGCTTTCCGGTCGGTTTTGATCCAGTACCGTAGGTCCTCGCGAAACTCAACCTGGAACACCGCCTGGCGCTCAACGGGCCGGGCCAAGTCCCATCTCCCGCCGCAGCTTGTCCACCGATTCCGGCTTGCCTTTACCTCGGGTGGCGCGCTGCAGCGCCGCCAGCAGGCGCTGGGCATTCTTAGGAGAGCGCAGCAGGTGTGCCGTCTCCAACAGGCTGGTCAACTCTTCGGCTGGGACTAAGGCGACGTCCTTGGCGTGGCGGCGGCGCACAATGACAACCTCGTGATCGTTGGCAACCTGGTCAAGCACCGAAGCCAGCCGTTCCCGTAAACTCGTGTAGGTGGTCTCGACAGGCATGAGATTTGTCCTTTCACTCAAGCGTACAGTGTTCCTGTACGTAACGTCAAAGTCCAAGTAACTGAGTGTTAACAAAACATGACGCGCAGTTCGACATCAACCGCCGTCTCCGGCTGGGGCTTGTGTGCCGTGGGAACTACTGCGCTCATCGCTGCGGCTGTGGCGATGCGTCAGCGAACCATCGAGGGGTGGCTGGCAGTCTGGCTTGCCGAAGCTCTACTCGCGTTCTCCGTCGCGCTGTTCAGCATGCAGCGGAAAGCTTCCCGGCAGGGAACGGACCTGCTGTCCACCGCGGGACGGCGGCTGTTGATGGGACTGCTGCCGGCCTTGGCGGCCGGAGGGTTGCTCACGGCGGCGATCGTGTGGGACGGATCCACGCGGCTGATCCCCGGCGTGTGGTTGTTGCTCTACGGAATTGGGGTGGTGCAAGCGGGCGCGTTTTCGGTGCGCGTGGTGCCCGCAATGGGCATCTTGTTTGTGGTGCTCGGCGCCGTTGCCCTGCCCATGCCGTGGATGTGGGCAAATATCATGCTGGCTGCCGGTTTCGGACTGGCGCACATCGGCTTCGGAGCCTTCATCGCCAGCAGGCACGGTGGCTAATCGTGCCATCAATGGGAAGGAGCGATTTTGAAGGTGAAACCCCTTGTGCTGCCGGTGTTTCAATTGACAATGCCCGCCCGCGTAGTCTATTCTTAAATCTTTCGTAGTCCTGCGTTTGCCCGCCAGCAAGTTTCCTAGCGCGTCCAGCGCCAGAACTCAGCGGCTCTTTCGCGGTTTTCAACTATTTTGGGAGATTCACCGATGTCAACCTATTTCCCCAAGGGGGAAATTGCGCGCAAGTGGTTTGTCATTGATGCCGACGGCCAGACGCTGGGCCGGCTAGCCAGCCGTATCGCACGCATCCTCTCTGGCAAGGACAGCCCCAAGTACACGCCCTTTATGGACTGCGGGGACCATGTCATCGTGATCAATGCCGAAAAGGTCCGCGTCACCGGCCTCAAGGCTGACAAAAAGGTCTATTACAGCTATTCCGGATTTCCCGGCGGCATGAAGGCTGAGGAATACAAGAAGCGTTTTCAACGCAGGCCGGAGCAGATTGTGGAAGAGGCCATCACTGGCATGTTGCCGCATACCAAGCTGGGACGTGCCATGGCCAGCAAGCTGAAGGTTTACCGGGGCGACAAGCATCCGCACGCGGCGCAGAAGCCGGAAGTCATGGCTGCGGCAGCCGCCAAGCGCGCGTAGCGCGAGAGCTAGATATCAGGCGGGCTAAAGCCCGCTCGAATTTTGGAATGAATTTTGACGGCGTGCCTGAAGGCACGCCCCTTCAGGGAAGGATCAAAGGGAGCACGCGTCTCCCGACGGACAAACGATGGCAGATCAGGTTCAGTACTACGGAACGGGACGCCGCAAGTCGAGCGTGGCGCGGGTGTTTCTTCGCCCCGGCAGCGGCGAGTTCACGGTCAACGGGAAACCGTTTGACGCATATTTTGTGACCGCGGCCCAGCGCATTATGGCCAAGTCGGCGATGGTGCTCACCGAAACCACGGCCAGCTTCAACGTGCTGTGCACGGTGGACGGCGGCGGCGTGAATGGCCAGGCAGGCGCGGTGCGCATGGGAACGGCGCGCGCGCTGCAGGAGTTTAATCCCGAACTGCGGCCCAAGTTGAAGGCGGAAGGCTTTCTGCGTCGCGACGCTCGCGGTAAAGAGCGCAAGAAGTACGGGCAGAAGGGCGCTCGTAAGCGGTTCCAGTTCTCGAAGCGGTAGAAAGACAGTGGTCAGTTGTCAGAAGACCGGCAACTGATTTTCCTGACAACTGATAACTGGCAACCGGCAACTGAATTTCATTCTTCTCGCACCCGCTGTAAGCGACGAACGGGGCGGGTTACGGGAAAGCAATCCAGAGCGATCCGGCCAGGCGCACCGCGCCGATGCCGCCGCAAAGGATGCAAGCCAACCATAGGAGGTAGCTTGGCAAATATCACGATGAAGGAGTTGCTCGAAGCCGGCGTTCACTTCGGGCACCAGACGAAGCGTTGGAACCCGAAGATGAAGGAATATATCTTCGGCGAGCGCAACGGAATTTACATCATCGACCTGCAGAAGACGCTGAAGATGTTCAAGGAGGCGTCCAAGTTCGTGCAGGACATTGCTGCCGAAGGCAAGCTGGTGCTGTTCGTGGGCACCAAGCGCCAGGCGCAGGACGCGATCGCCGAAGAAGCGACGCGCTGCGGCATGTTCTTCGTCAACCAGCGGTGGCTGGGCGGACTGCTCACCAACTGGGTGACGGTGCAGAAATCGGTGAAGCGGCTGAAAGAGCTCGACGAGATGGCCACGGACGGCCGTTACGAGCTGCTGCCGAAAAAGGAAGTGGTGAAGCTGGAACGCGAGCGCAAGCACCTGCAGGCCAACCTGGCCGGCATCAAGAACCTTAGCCGCCTGCCCGACGCGCTGTTCGTGATCGACTCCAACAAGGAGCAGATTGCGGTGAAGGAAGCGCGCAAGCTGGGGATTCCCGTGGTCGCGGTGGTGGACACCAATTGCGATCCCAGCGAAGTGGATTACATTATTCCCGGCAACGATGACGCGTTGCGCGCCATCCGGCTGTTCGCTTCCAAGATTGCCGATTCGGTGGTCGAGGGTTCGCAGGCTGCCACCGACAAGCAGATGGCAGACATCGCCTCCGGTGTGCAGTACAGCGCGGATGCCGAGGCTGCCGCTGCCAGTCCGGAAGAGAGCGAAGTCGCTGCGGCTCCCGAGGAGACCGGCGAGGCGGAAGAAGTCAGCATGGAAGAGGTGCTGGGCAAAGGCGGCCGGCGCGCCGCGGCTGAGAATACCAACGCCTAGCAACAGTTCGAGACGACGAGTGGTTCCATGGCCCGCGCGTCATTGCAGCGCGGGCTGTTTTTATAGAAGATGCTTTTCGCCCGTCGCTCTTCGCGGTGAAAAGCGAGAGGCGAATGGCGAAGAGCGAAAAGGATTTCCGAAAGATGAGCACTACAACCGTGAACATTACTGCCGCACAAGTGAAAGAGCTTCGGGAGAAGACCAACGCTCCCATGATGGATTGCAAGCACGCGCTGACCGAATCCAAGGGCGATATGGAAGGCGCCATCGTCATTCTGCGCAAGAAGGGCGTGGCCACCGCCGCCAAGAAGGCGACCCGCGCCACCAGCGAGGGTACGGTGACCAGCTACATCCACGCCGGAGGCAAGATCGGGGTGCTGGTGGAAGTGAACTGCGAGAGCGATTTCGTCGCCCGTACCGACGACTTCAAGACCCTGGTGCACGATATCGCCATGCACATCGCCGCCACCGATCCGCGCTACATCCGCAAGGAAGACGTGAGCGCCGATGCCTTCGAAAAAGAGAAGGACATCTACCGCGCCCAGGCGGCCCAGACTGGCAAGCCCGCGCCGGTGATCGAGAAGATCGTCGAAGGCAAGATGGGCAAGTTCTATGAGGAGGTCTGTCTCTACGAACAGCCCTTCATCAAGGACCAGACCATGACCGTGCACCAGCTTATCGCTACGGTCGTAGGCAAGCTGGGCGAGAACATCTCGGTGCGGCGTTTTGCGCGCTTCAAGGTGGGCGACGTCGGCGAGACCATCGCCATCAGCAAGGCGGCGGAAGCCACCACCGAGTAGGAACTCGCGGCCATTCAGCCGAGGTGATCAGGCAGGGCGGGACATGGGTTCCGCCCTGTTCATTGTGGGCCCTGCTCCCGTGCTAAAATTTGACCAAATGCTCGCGAGAGAAGTTTGGTCTTGATCGAGATAGCGCCGTCCATATTGTCGGCTGATTTCGCCCGCCTGGCCGAGGATGCCAATGAGGCGGTGCGAGGGGGCGCCACCCTCCTCCATGTGGATGTCATGGACGGCCACTTTGTGCCCAATATCACGATCGGGCCTCCGGTGGTCGCGTCGCTGCGTAAAGCCGTGGACGTTCCGCTGGACTGTCACCTGATGATCGAGAATCCCGATGACTACATTCCGGCTTTCGCCGATGCCGGGGCCAACTGGATCTCGGTGCACCAGGAAGTGTGCCGCCACCTGAACCGCACCCTGAACCTGATTCGCAGCCACGGCATGCAGGTCGGCGTGGTGCTCAATCCAGCGACACCGGTACAAACCCTCGGCGAGGTGCTCGACCTGGTGGACTACATCCTGGTGATGTCGGTCAATCCCGGTTTTGGCGGACAAAAGTTCATTCCTGGAGCGCTGGAAAAAGTCCGCAAGCTGGCAACCATGCGCGCCGCCAAGGGTTTGAACTACCGCATTGAAATCGATGGCGGCGTGGATCTGGCAACGATCGGACCAGCAGTCCGCGCGGGAGTAGAAATTTTCGTTGCCGGCAGTTACGTGTTTGGCCACGGTGATCCGGCCCGCAAAGTGGAGGGGTTGCTGAAGGCGGCCCAGGAAGCCACGTTATTGCGCGCCTAGTCGTGGAATGCAGTATTTCCCAGAGGTGTTTAGGATGTTTCGTCGCGTCATCATTGCGTTTTCGCTAGTTGCCATGCTGCTGACCCTTGGATGCAGCAACAAGAAAGTCCAGAATCCCATCGCCAACGTCAACTCGAAACAGCCGGACAAGGTGCTGTTCGATCGCGCCATGGACGCGATGAAGCACGCCAAGTATGACGTCGCCCGGCTCAGCCTGCAGACCCTGATCAATACCTATCCTGATTCCGAGTACGTGGCGCGCGCCAAGCTGGCCATTGGCGACTCCTGGTATGCCGAAGGCGGCTCGGCCGCCATGACCCAGGCGGAGAGCGAGTACAAGGACTTCATCACCTTCTTCCCCAATATGCCGGAGGCGGCGGAAGCGCAGATGAAGATCGGTAACATCCACTACAGGGAGATGGAGAAGGCGGACCGCGATCCCACCCACGCCCGTCGCGCCGAGGAGGAGTATCGCCAGCTCATCTTGCAGTTTCCCGACAGCGCGCTGGTGCCACAGGCCAAGCAGCGCCTGCTGGAAGTGCAGGAAGTGCTTGCCGAGCGCGAGTACATGATCGGGCACTTCTACTTTCTGCGCGAGATATATCCGGCGGCCATCGCGCGCCTGAAGTCGGTGGTCGATACGTACCCGCTGTACAGCGGAGCCGACCAGGCCCTGTACGAATTGGGCAACTCCTACGAAAGGGAGGTTGATCTCATTCGCCGGTCGAAACTGCCGGAAGTGGCGAAAGGCGCTTTGATCAAGCAGTACACCGAAGGAGCCACAGCCGCCTACGACCGTATCCTTACCCGCTACCCGCTGGAAGAGCGCGCCGACGATGCCAAGAAGCGCTTGCAGGCAATGAAGCAGCCGGTCCCGCAAGCCACCCCCGCCGCCATTGCTGAAGATAAGGCTGAGATCACCAGCCGCGGCTCGCTGGGACACTTCGGCAAGCTCATGGAGAACTTCCACAGAGGTCCGGACGTGTCGGATGCCACCAAGGTCGGCGACCCAACGCTGGTTGATCCCAAGCAGTCCAGCGCGCCTGATATGGTGCGCGCCGCCAATACCAGCGTCATCGGCAGCCTCATCGGTTCCAATAAAGTAGGCGTCGAACGCGTGGAGAACGGCGCCGTCCCGGCGGCGAACGCTCCCGCTCCTCGCTCTGACGCCGAAGCGGCGCCTGCCGGATCCACTCCCGCCACGGGGAACTCTGCGGTGTCGGGCGGGGCTGAGAGTGGCTCGCCCGCCAACCCAGCCTCCGACAATAGCGCAGTTCCTGAAATGAAGAACGACTTGCAGCCCGCAGTTGCAACTCCTGCGCCCGGCGCGACCGCTCCGCCGCCTGACGCGGCCATCCCGCCGCCCGCACAAGCGAACGATGCCGCTGCTTCCTCCAGTTCCGACAACAGCGCGCAGCCGGCGCCCGCGGCCAGCAGCGGTTCAGCGCAGCAGTCCGCCCCGCCGGCCGATAGCAATAAGGAAAGCTCGTCGAAGAAAAAGAAGAAGCATCATTGGCCGTTCTAACCGCGAGGTTGGTCGAGAGCGCAGCTGCGGCTGCGCTTTTCTTTTGCGTCTTGCCGGCTGACTACTGGCTACTGGCTACTGACTACTCTTGCCTGTAATATCGAAGTCGAAGCTTCATTCGCAGAACGGATTGCAATGCCTCACGATCTTCCCAAGGCCTACGAACCGGGCGCCATTGAACCGCGTTGGGCCGAATACTGGGTCCACGAAAAATTGTTCCACGTGGAACCCCCCAGCGACCCTGACCAGGCCGCCTTCACGGTGACCCTGCCGCCGCCCAATGTCACCGGTAACCTGCACATGGGCCACATGTTAGAGCACACCGAGATCGACATCATCGTGCGCTGGAAGCGGATGCAGGGGCTGCGCACGCTGTGGTTGCCAGGCACCGATCACGCCGGCATCGCCACCCAGTTGATGGTGGAGCGCCAACTCGCTGCCGAAGGCAAGAACCGCCGCGACCTGGGCCGCGAGGCCTTCATCGCGCGCGTCTGGGACTGGAAGCAGCACTATGGCGGAGTCATTCTGCAACAGATGAAGCGCCTCGGCGCTTCGGTGGACTGGTCACGCGAGTACTTCACCATGGACGAGCGCATGTCGCGCGCCGTGCGCGAGGCATTCGTTCGCCTGCACGAAGAAGGGCTGATCTATCGCGGCAAGTACATCGTGAATTGGTGCCCGCGTTGCGTCACGGCCGTGTCCGATCTGGAAGTGATGCACGAAGACACGCCGGGCAAGATCTACGAAATTCGCTATCCGGTGATCGGGCCCAAATCCAAAGACGAGTACATCGTGGTCGCCACCACGCGTCCCGAAACCATGTTGGGCGACACAGCGGTCGCGGTAAATTCCGCCGACGCGCGTTATCGCCATCTGCACGGCAAGAAAGTTCTGCTGCCGCTGATGAATCGTGAGATTCCGATCATCACTGACGACATCCTCGCCAATCCCGAGTTTGGGACCGGCGCAGTGAAGGTCACGCCGTCGCACGATCCCAACGATTTCGAGGCAGGTCTCCGCAACAAACTGCCGCAGATCGACGTGATGAACGAAGTCGCGCAGATGAACGAGAATGCCGGACCCTACAAGGGACTGGACCGCTTCGAGGCGCGGCAGAAGGTGCTGGAAGACCTTGAGCGAGGCGGCTTTCTGGTCGGCACGAAGGACTACGTTGTCCCGCTGGGCAAGTGCGATCGCTGCAAGACCATCGTGGAGCCACGGCTTTCGACGCAGTGGTTCGTCAAGATCCAGCCGCTGGCCGATCGCGCCATCGCGGTGGTGGAGAACGGCGACGTCAAGTTCGTGCCGGAGAATTACTCCAAGACCTACTTCGAGTGGATGCGCAACATTCACGACTGGTGCATCTCGCGGCAGTTGTGGTGGGGGCATCGCATTCCCGCCTGGCACTGCAAAGATTGCCCCGAAATCATCGTCGCGCGGGAAACGCCCACCCAATGCACCAAGTGCGGCGGCAGCCATCTGGAGCAAGACAACGACGTGCTCGACACCTGGTTCTCGTCGGGCCTGTTGCCGTGCTCGGCGCTGGGTTGGCCCGACAGCACGCCCGACCTCGATGCCTTCTATCCGACGACGTTGCTGATCACCGGTTTCGACATCCTGTTCTTCTGGGTAGCGCGCATGATCATGATGAACTGCCACTTCATGCGCGGACACAAGCAGGGTGACGTGCCGTTCCACAGCGTTTACATCCACGCGCTGGTGCGGGATGCCGAGCGCCAGAAGATGTCGAAAACCAAGGGCAACGTGATGGACCCCATCGAGATCATCGAGCAGTACGGCACCGACGCCGTGCGCTTCACGCTGGCCTCGATGGCAGCTCCGGGCACCGACATCGCCTTTTCGGAGAGCCGCACCCAGAGCTATCGCGCCTTCGCCAACAAGATTTGGAACGCCGCGCGCTTCCTGTTCATGAACGTGGACCGGGCGCAGGAGGCGGCCCTGTGGTCACTGGCGGATTTTCAATCGTTAACGAATTCGGGTGCCGCGAATTCGGGTGCCCCACCCTTCTCGCCTGATTTTGGGCGAGAGGCTGGGATCAAGGGTGTTCGTGGCTTCAAAGCCGAAACGCTCGACGACCGCTGGATTCTTTCGCGCTTCAATCGGGTTGCGCAACAGATGAACGAAGCGCTGGAGACCTACCGCTTCCATGAAGCGGCGCACGTGGTCTATCACTTCTTTTGGGGCGAGTACTGCGACTGGTATCTGGAGCTGATCAAGCCGCGCCTTGCCGGCGAGCGTGAGCAGGCGCGCGTAGCGTATGCGAACCTGATCAGCATCTTCGAGGGGGCGCTGCGCATGCTGTCGCCTTTTATGCCCTTCATTACCGAAGAACTCTGGCACGCCGTGTACGATGGCAAACCGCCGCTCAAATCGATTGCCCTGGCCGCGTATCCAAGGATGGACCCGTCGCAGGTGGACGCGGACGCCGAAACCGAGATGGCGATCATGCAAGACTTGATTGAAGGCGTGCGCAACATCCGGGCTGAACTGAAGATCGAACCCAAGCAGAAAGTGGCGATTGAGATCTTCGCGGACAGCGACATTCGCTCCTTGATCGAGCGCAACCGTAGCGCGGTGGAACTTTTGGCGAGTGTGGGAGCGATTACTTTCGTAGAGACATCGCTGTCGAAGTCTGCAGGCGCGCGCAGCACCGCCCGCTTCGATGTGCGCGTGCTCTATGAGCGCAAGATCGATGTGGCGGCCGAACGGGAGCGACTGGAGAGAGAATTAGAAAAAGTCGAAAGGGAATGGTCGAAGGCCGAACGTCAACTCAACAGCGAAGCATTCTTGTCCCAGGCTCCAGAAAAAGTTGTCACCAGCCTAAAGAATAGATGTGAGGAATTGGCGAAGCTCTCAGAAAAGGTATGGGAACGTCTGGACAAGCTGCCAATTGAGACGCCAACGATCGACGCGGCCATGAAGAAGTTGGAGAGATTTCTGCAACAACTGAATTCCTCCTCCATCAAACTTCGTCCAGGGCAACCGGTGACTGACAGTCTTGCGATTTTCCACAATGTAATGCTGGTGGGAGATGAGGCTGATTTCTTCGCTGACGTAATAGATAAGTTCTATGAGGCGGTGGAACGGATCGGATTTTTGAGTCGGAAAGGGGTGGCCGATCTTGTACAGGCAACCGTAGTGGCGGTGGTCGGTCATGATGATCCGAGCACGTACACGGAAAACCGCTCGGAACAGCTAATACGGTTGAAAAGGAGCCTTCACACTGAACCGACACAATGGGAGTATTACTGTCCCGTCTATGGCGCGACTCTTAGCGGCGATTCCCTCCAGACTGGCGAAGTAGAGTTTTTCAACGGAACTCCTGCACGTCTGGCAACGCTGTTTGCCAATCCTGTTCAACCTGGCGATGCAGATCAAACTAACGCAGAATTGAGGCGGGTACTCCATGAACCATGTGAAGCCACATTCAAAGGACAGCTAATCGCTCGAACCGCTGTTTCGGCGCTGGACGAAACGGCTGCGCAGGCATCCGCGATGACGAAAATTCAGGAGACGATGGATTGTGTTAACTTTTTTGGCAGCTTGAGCTTTTCGTCTAGTCGTCGCATCGTTTTTCCTTGGCAGTCACGCCCAATACTGGTCTACTCAATCTTAGAGCGAATGGACTCCAGCAGGTCGCGACAGTTTACCGGGACTTGGAAAGGGCCATACGTTCCGATCAACTTCGACGAGATCAAGCAAAATAGGCTATTTAAGAAGATTTCAGAGGTGCTCGCGGCAACACCCCGAAACTCGCTGCAAGAGCGTATCCTCGGCGCGTTCAGGTGGGCAGGAAGGGCGACCACGGAAGAGGTTCCTGAGACTGCATACCTGTTCTCGATAATTGCTCTCGAAAACCTTTTGTTGGGCGGCAAGGTCCCTTCTGAGATCGGATTTCAACTCAAGGTGCGAGGGGCACATTTGCTCGGAAATAATGTATATGCGCGCAAACGCCTATCGCGCAACATCGCACGGATTTACGGTTTACGATCAAGAATTGTCCATTCGGGCTCGGCGAGCATAACTACCGCCGATCTTTCGTTAGCGATGAGGCTTCCCAAAGACGCTGTAGCCCGAATACTGCTGACTGAACCCTTTGCTTCGATGAAATCAGAAGATGAGTTAGAGCAGTGGTTCGAGATGAACGTCTTCGAGTAACTATGGATTGGACAAGCCGCCGCATCACCGCAATCCTGGAAAACGCATTGCAGGAAGATCGCGCCACCCGCGATGCCACCACCTACGCCTGCATCGATCCCAACCAGCGCGCCTCGGGCACCATTCTGGCCAAGCAGGACTGCGTGCTCTCCGGGCTGGGCTGCATCCCGCGCATCCTGACCGCCTTCGCCGTGCTGGACGGCACTGTCACCTCGCATCCCGAGGTCACCAGCCACACCGAAATCTTCGACGGGGTGCGCTTGCGCAAAGGGCAATCGGTCGCGGTCATTGTCCACAATGCGCGGGTGATATTGTCCTGCGAGCGTGTGATCTTGAACATCCTGCAGCGCATGAGCGGCATTGCCACGCTGACGCGCCGCTACGTGGACGCGGTGGCGGGCACCGGCACCGTGATCCTGGATACGCGCAAGACTGCGCCGGGGCTACGCGTGCTGGACAAGTACGCGGTAAGTTGCGGCGGGGGCATCAACCATCGCCTCGACCTCAGCGATGGTGTGCTCATCAAGAACAACCACATTGCGCTGGCCGGCGGGGCAGTGGCTGCGCTGCAACGCGCGCTGCACAATCGGCGCGGCTCGCAGATCGTCGAAATTGAGGTGCGCTCGCTGGACGAACTTGAGGCTGTGCTGGAGCATGGCGCCGAAGCGGTCTTGCTCGACAACATGTCCCCGGAGGACGTTCGCCAGGCGGTGGAGCGCGTTCGCCAACTGGATCGGGATGTGCCGCTGGAAGCCTCGGGCGGAATCACTCTGGAAAACGTGCGCACCTACGCCGAAACCGGAGTGAACTTCATTTCGGTGGGAGCGTTGACCCATTCCGCCCCAGCGGTGGACCTCAGCATGAGGATCGCTCCGGCGTAAATAACCGTCAGCTTTCAGCCGTCAGCTATCGGCCTACAACCCTGTCATCCTGAGCGAGCCCGCTCGACGGGCGAGTCGAATGATCCCTATATTCCCTGCTGATCTTTACCGCGCCGAAGGTCTGCGGTCGGGATTGGCTGTGATATGGGCTGTTTAGAACATCTATCCGCGGAAAGCCCAACTTCCGGTTTGCCCGTCATCCGACCACGACGACTGGGCACACTATCTCAGATCACTCTTGTGTCGAGCAGCCAACTATATCCTGCAAGCGGATTGTCAAACATTGCAAGCCGCGCCAAGCTTTGGAGGGGAGCAATCATGACGCTGGAGGCGGTGGGGGGTGCAGAGGGCTATAAAGCCTCAGGGGCCGGGTTTGCTACGAATGCCTGTGCCTGGGCTGTCTGATTTGTTTGGTTCTAGTTTCTTATTCAACTCCTCTACGGTCTTGTTTAGGATTTCCACCTTCCGGGTGAGGTCGAAGTTTTCTCGAATCCGATCGTTCATTTGCGTCTGGAACCAAACGGTATAGCCGACATAGCCGGCTAAGACACCTAGGATCGCGCCAAGAACTGCACCGAAAAAAGCGTCGATGAGTTTCTTCTTAAGCGAATCCTTTTCCTCATATACCTTTTGGGCCACACTGCGAGCCTGCTTTTTAATGTCCAGTATGTCAGATGCCAGCTTCTCGATGTCCTTAGCTGCGCCTTTATAAGTTGTTTCATCCGCTGTCAACTGGCTGTAATCGATGTCAAGCGGGGACGAGACCTCAAAAAAAAGCACTGTTGCAATTAAGTCGCCGGCCTTAAGGAGGATCTCTTCGGCGCCAACGTTGATCACAGTAAAGCTCAAGTTCCCCTTAAAGCCAGAATCGATGTGTGCGATATCGAGCATCAGTAATCCTCTACGGGTCAGTCGAGCAGGAGCATGCACGAACGCCGCAATCTGCCGATGCGGACCAGTCAGGTTCAGTTCCTCTTTGGTGAAGATTCGAACACATCCGCCTACGCTTAGTGTGTGACTACTACAGCGAAGATTACCGCATTTTTCGTAAGGCTCCGTCCCCGGCAGCTGAATTTCCCCAATCGAGAGATCGACCGAGCATGGCTGAATCTTCGAGCTGATTTTTCCATGCGAGCCGATGTCGATTCCAGACACGATTGGCGGCTCCGCTGCCAAACGCAGACATATCGCGTTATCAGATAGTACGGCCATCGATCCCACCCGTTATCGGAGGAACCCCGAAAAGCCCTCCAACTATCTTCACGGCGCTGAGCATCTGCGCCTCAATCCTCGGTGCCAATCGCCAATCCATCGGTACATCCAAACTCAACGTCTCTATAATGCGCTTCCGCAAAAACTGTGAACCAAATGGTGCCCCCTCGAGCACACAGGTCTTACCCCGCGAGTCCTGCCCAACGATATACTCCGGACGTCCTCGTACGGCTTCGAGCGCGGACGCTAAGTCCGGATAATACGTTTCCACCGGTAGATTTAAAGTAGCCACCGTCACAGGATTTGGCAGAGGCACAAAGTGGAAATGGGCGTGGTAAACCCCGCATGCGCCGCCCGACGATTTAGCAGCTCCGTGCTCAAACGCCAGCACCTGCCCAAACGCAGAAGCCCTGAGCCTAACCTCGTTAAACGCTTCGGTGAACTCGCGTCTTCGGCGACCAATCACCTGGGAAAAATTTTCACAGTGCTCAAAGGGCGCGAGCAGCAAGTGTCCCAACCGAATCTGCCCGACTGTAGGGAAGGAGCAAAAGATTCCGTCATTATAGATAAGTCTGGTTGCCAGCACGTTTTCGTATCGCTCAGTGAATTCTCCGAAGGGAGCAGCGGAAAACTCCGCGCAAAATGTGCAAGAATCATCCATATTGTTTGCTCCCAGAAAGCATACACCCTCTAGGAAATTAAGTGCCAGCCCATCGCTCACGCAGGCCCATGACGTCTGGATCGTCGGCTACTCGGAGGTAATCCCTTGAGAGTAGCTGAGGGACGGACTCCCAAATAACTGTTGCAAAATGGCCATATCGTAAGTGATCCTACCCAATCTCTCCCGGTTCGCGCATAATCGTCGTATCGCCCGAACCGCGCCAACCCGCACCGACCTGCCGCCCGACGGTTCTACCGACGCGCGCCTGGGCCGTATTGTGCGCCTGCTTAGCGACAACGCCACCGTGGTCATCAGCGGCACCCGCATTGCCGAAGAGCTGGGCACCACTCGCTCCGAGGTGTGGCGCGCGGTGCAGCATCTGCGCGAGCTGGGCCTCCAGATTACGGGTCATCCCGCGACTGGCTATCAACTGGAAACTGTGCCCGACCTTCTACTCCCCGACATCTTGAGTCCAATGCTAAAGGGCACCATCTTCGCCGCGCGCATTCATCATTACTTCCGCATCGGCTCAACCAATGTGACG
>Ga0187880_1001198_pt1 | contig 21044 bp, 22 predicted proteins | sample June2016WEW_19_4_FD_132998 | JGI IMG/M metagenome (GOLD analysis project Ga0187880, IMG submission 132998) | Peatland microbial communities from SPRUCE experiment site at the Marcell Experimental Forest, Minnesota, USA - June2016WEW_19_40 | ecosystem: Environmental > Terrestrial > Soil >... | reverse complement strand
GCTGCCGGTCCCGATCAGCACGATGTCGACGGGGGAGCCTGCCTGCACCACGACGTAGGCACCGTGGGCGACACCCTCGCCGGCGAGGGCGGCCGTCTCGGCGAGCACAGGCAGATCCTGGCGGCTCAGCACCAGCGCTGTCGGCCCGTTCGAGTCCACGGCGATCTTCCATGCGGCCGCGGTCTCGTTGGCGTCGGCAGGGCGTATCACGCGCAGGCCCGGCATGGCTCGCAGCGATGCGAGCTGCTCGACGGGCTGGTGCGTCGGGCCGTCCTCGCCGAGGCCGACCGAGTCGTGGGTGAAGAAGTACACGACATGGGCCTCCGAGAGGGCCGCGAGGCGCACGGCTGGGCGGCAGTAGTCGCTGAAGACGAAGAACGTGCCGCCGACCGGCAGCACGCCCCCGTGCAGCGCCATCCCGTTCATCGAGGCCGCCATGGCGTGCTCGCGGATGCCGAAGTGGACCTGGGCCCCTCCAGGATGCGCGCGGGACTGGGTCTCGGCGCCGCCCCCGAGGTCGGTGCCCGTGTTGCCCGTGAGGTCACCAGCGCCCACGACCAGGCCCGGGATCTTCCCGCTCGTGGCCGTCAGGCACTTGTTGATGGCCTTGCGAGTGGCCAGCTTCGTGCCCGCTTCGAAGCTGGGCAGGCTGTCGGCCCAGCCCGGAAGGCCGCCTCCGCGAAGGCAGGCCTGGAACCGTTCCCGGTCGCCGACCGAGACGGCTTGGCGCTTCTCCCAGGCCTCGCGCTCGGCCCGGCCGCGTCGTGCCCGCTCCCCATAAAAGGCGGGAACCTCCTCGGGGAGGTAGAAATCCTGGTCGGCAGGCAGGCCCAGCAGGGCCTTGGTGAGGCTTATCTCCTCGGCACCGAGCGGCTCTCCGTGCGCCTCCTTGGTGTCGGTGCGGTGGGGCGAGGGCCAGCCGATGTGGCTGCGCAGCACCAGCAGCGACGGCCGGTCCGCTTCGGCCATGCCCCGGCGCAGGCCCGCCTCGAGGGCGTCCAGGTCGTTGGCCACCTCCCCGAGGGTCTCGACGTGCCAGCCGTAGCCCTGGAAGCGTTTCACGACGTCGTCGCAGCACGCGAGCTCGGTGGCACCGTCGATCGTGATGTGGTTGTCGTCGAAGACGTACACGAGGCGCCCGAGGCCGAGATGGCCCGCGAGAGAGGCTGCCTCGTGGCTCACGCCCTCCATCAAGTCCCCGTCCCCGCAGATCCCGAAGATGTGATGGTCGATCGACTCCGGCCCGAAGTGCGCACGCAGGAAGCGCTCGGCGACAGCCATGCCCACGCCGTTGGCGAATCCCTGGCCCAAAGGCCCGCTGGTGACTTCGACGCCCGCGAGGGCGTGCACCTCCGGATGACCTGGGGTACGCGATCCCCATTGGCGGAATTGCTCGATGTCTTTCAACTCGAGCCCGTAGCCATTGAGGAGCAGCATCGAGTAGAGCAGGATCGACGCGTGCCCGTTGGACAGGATGAACCGGTCCCGGTCGGGCCAGTCGGGGCGGCTCGGGTCGTGCCGCAGGACGCGCGAGAACAGGACGTGGGCGAGCGGCGCGAGGGCCATCGCCGTGCCCGGGTGACCGCTGTTCGCGCGTTGGACGGCGTCCATGGAAAGGCCGCGGACGACGTTGACGCAGAGTTGTTCCAGATCGGATTCAGGCATTGACCCTAAGACTATGCACGGCGGGCAGGCCGTGGGGTCAGCCGATCGGGGACGGTGACGACGTCTTCACGAAGCGGGTCTCGCTGTGCCGCAGGGTTGCCATGCGGGCTCGCACCATGAGCCGGATCAGCCACCACGCCGGGTCAATCTCGTGACGGCCCAGTGCCAGTTTCGCGGAGGTCGGCGCGGCGTGATGGTTGTTGTGCAGGCCCTCCCCGCTGGTCACAAAGGCGAGCCACTGGTTGTTGAAGGCGGTGTTCGGGTAGCTCTTGGTCCCAAAGCTGTGCCCGACGGCGTTGATGGCGGCGTTGAGCGCCAGGTAGCTCAGTGCGTGCACGGCGGCAGCCACAAGACCCATGCGCCAGCCGAGCGCGAGACACAGCACGGCGATGCCGATGCCGAGGCCGATGAAGGCGTGGTCGAAGAGAAGCTTGTCCCAACGGTCCGCCGGCAGGTCCTTGGCATAGCGCTCGGTCGTCTGACCGTCTCGCGCGACCTTGCGGTAGAGGGCGGCGTTGGTCAGCTGCACCCGCCAGAACCCGAGCAGCACGGGGGAGTGGGGGTCGCCCGGGACGTCGGTGAAGGCGTGGTGGCGGCGGTGGACGGCAACCCACTGGCGGGGCCGGATGCCCGTCATGAGCCAGATGAGCAGGCGGAAGACCGCCCGGACCGAAGGGCGAAGCGTGATTGCCCGGTGGGACAGCGCCCGGTGCAAGTAGACGGTCGTGCAGAAGAGCGCGAGCTGGCTGAGCACCAGTCCCACGATCACAGCGAGGAGAGGTCCTGGCACGCGTGAAGGGTATCAGTGAGGACCTACCGTCTGGTAGGTAGGCTTCAGGAATGTCGAGCCCGCGTGATCTGGCCGCGGGCGAGACCGGGCGGGGGGCGTCCACGAGCGTTCTCCCCCCGCACCTGGCCCGTCAGCCGGGTGTTTCGACGCGCCAGGCGATCCTCGACGCCGCGCTTTGGTGCTTCGCCGAACACGGCTTCGAAGGGACCTCCCTCAACGACATCGCGGAGCTCGTGGGCATCCGCCGTCCGAGCCTTCTGCATCACTTCGCCTCCAAGGACGCGCTTTATCGCGAGGTGGTGGAGGCTTCCTTCTCGGACTGGCTCGTCCGCGTCGCCGAGGCAACCGACCGGCCACGCGACGGCTGGGAGCAAGTCGACCGGGTGCTCACGACCGGCTTCCGGTTTTTCGCCGAGAGCCCGGAGTTCGTCCGCCTGGTTCGCCGCGAGGCGCTCGAAGGCGGCGGCCGCGTGGCCCGAGAGCTCGGTGTCTCCCTCCGTCCGATGCTGGAACGAGCGGTTACCTTCTTCGAGCGTGAGATGTCCGCCGGCCGGTTCCGTTCCCATGACGCGCAGCAGCTCGTTCTCACCGGCTACGGGGCGCTGCTCACGTATTTCAGTGACGTTCCTTTCCTCGAGGCCCTGCTCGGGACCGAGCCGCTCGGACAGCACGAGCTCGATCGCCGGCTGGCACACCTGCGCGAGTTCTTCCGCGCCGCCCTGGAGCCCTGAGCACGGAGCCTGCGTCGCCTCACCCGGGCCCTCGCTCCAGCCCCGGTGCCGGGCAGGCAGGCAGCGATCGCTGCAGTGGAACAGACAGATCCGAGGCTCACCGCAAACATGGCTAGCGGTCCGTCGGCCGGCCCGATAGCCTGCGGTTTCATGTCGGGAAAAGGTGACGGCAAGCACGCCAGTCCGCGGGAAGAGGGAGCCGAGCTCTTCGACCTTCTCCGTCGATACGTGATCCAGGAGACGATCACCCCCATCCGCACGATCGGGCGGACATTGCTCTTCGGGGGTGCGGCGGCGACCTTGCTCGGCATAGGTACCGTTCTGCTGCTGCTCGGGGTGCTCCGGGTGCTTCAGACCGAGACGGGCAGGGCCTTCGCGGGCACCTGGTCGTGGGTGCCGTACCCGATCACCGGGATCCTCGGACTGGTCGTCGTCGGCGGCTCCGGGTTCGCGCTCCTGCGCTCTCGGGGCAGGGCCGCGACGAAACGAGGGTAGGACGATGAAGCGATCGGAGGCAGGATAATGAGGATCCGGCTGGTCCGACAGTTGCTGCTGGCGACCGAAGACCCGGGACGCGTGAAGCTGTCCGACGTGGAGCAGAAGCTGCGCGAGCTCGGCACGAACGCACAGTCGTTGGCGAGCGACGCGGCCCCGTCCGCGATCGGCGCCATGGTGGCAGCCGGGGTGATTGCCGTGGCGGCCGTCTACCTGCTCGGCCGGCGACGCGGCGCCCGGCGAGCTTCGGTGCTCGAGATCCGTCGCGTGTGACGGTGCACGGCGGGGACCGGGGCCGGCGTGCGTAAGTATCTCGACCGCTGGGCGCGCGAGCTCATAAAGCGCGGCATTCGATCGGGCCTGATCGAGGGGAGCAACGTGTGGCTCTCGATCGGGGCCATCGCGTGGCTCTTGCGTTTCCTCGCCCGAAAGCCTTCTCCCATGGTGAGCGTCGAACAACTCCGGCTCGGTGAGTCGGTTGTCGTCAGTCATGTCCCGGCCCCTCCCCGCTCCAGGCGCGCGAAGCGCAAGGCCGCTCGGAAGGCGGCCAAGCTCGAGCAAAGCAGGGCGAAAGCGCAAGCCAAACGTGAGGCGAGTCGGCGCTACGCCCGCGCCATGAAGAAAGCCGCCGAGGCAGAAGCGGAGAGGGAGGCGAAGAGGGCACGGGTGCAAGCCCGGCCCAAGAGGGGCCGGCGGCCCGGCCCCGGCGACCAGTCCGTCGGCCGTAGCTCGGAAGGGGATCTAGAGGAGCCGGCGTGAGCCCTGAGGCGCCTCCGGCACGGGGCCGGACGCTCGCAGCCGGCGAGCGGGTCCTGTTGATCGACCGGAAAGACCGTCGCTATCTCGTCACGCTGCAGCCAGGCCGGTCGTTCCAATCGCACGCAGGCGTCGTCGAGCACGACAGCGTGATCGGCCGGCGCGAAGGCGAAGAGGTCGAGGCACACCAGCGTGACGGCCGGGTCACGAACTCCGCCCGGTATCTGGTGCTCCGCCCCACCCTCGCCGACGTCGTCGTCGGGATGCCGCGCGGCGCCCAGGTGATCTACCCGAAGGACCTCGGTGCCATCCTCATCGCTGCGGACATCTTCCCGGGGGCGCGTGTGCTCGAAGCCGGAGTCGGTTCGGGCGCGCTCTCGATGGCGATGTTGCGCGCGGGCGCCGTGATCACCGGCTACGAGCTGAGAGCCGACTTCGCCGAGCGGGCAAAGGCGAACGTGGAGGCGTTCCTCGGCCCGGACCAGTCGTACTCGGTGCTCGAGCGCGACGTCTACCTGGGGATCGACGCCGAAGGCCTCGACCGTGTCGTGCTCGACTTGGCCGAGCCGTGGCAGGTGGTGGCCCACGCCCAAAGGGCGCTCGCGCCCGGCGGGATCTTCTTGGCCTACCTACCGAGCATCAACCAGACGGCAGAGTTGCGCGCCGTACTGGAGCACAGCGGGTTCGCCATGGCGGAAACCTTCGAGATCCTGCGACGTACCTGGCACATCGAAGGGCGCTCGGTGCGGCCCGACCACCGGATGGTGGCGCACACCGGCTTCATAACCTCCGCCCGCCTGCTGGCGAACTGAGCCGCGACCGCGCGCTGCCGGCGAGCGAAAAAGCCGCCTGAAAAGGCCCCACCCGCTATTCGGTGACGATGAAGATGCACTCTCCTGGGCACTCTTCGGCGGCTTCGGTGACGGCGTCTTCCAGCTCGGAGGCGACACTCGCCATCTGAGAGGAGCCGCCGGGCTCGTTCAGGACGGTATCGCCTTGCTTGACGTAGGCCAGACCGTCATCGAGGAGAGTGAACACCGCGGGACAGATCTCCTCGCAGAGGCCATCTCCCGTGCAGAGGTCCTGGTCGATCCACACCCTCATCAGCTACTCATCTCCTCGGAGCGTTTTGCCGCCTGTTGACCGCAACGAGTCACGACCGCTCTCTCGTCTCGCGTGAAGCTTAGGGTCACCGCCGCCTCACGTGGCGCAACGTAACGACGCGCCCGGGTGTCAAACTCACCCGGCACCGGTGTAGGGTCCCGACGGGAGGGCGAAGATCGCGCCGTTCGAGGAGGTGGTGACGCCGATGGAAAGTGACGGAAACGACGGGTTCCCTGAAGATGAGGACGATCTGGAGGAACTGCACCGCCGGGCCGAGCAGGCCGAGGACGAGATCACCGAGCTCCGGCGGCGGCTGCAAGAAGCGCCCGGGAGGGTGCGCACGCTCGAGGAGAGGTTGCTCGAGACAAAGGGGCAGCTCGCGCACGCGGTGTCCCAGAACGAGAAGCTGACCTTTACGCTCCAGCAGGCGAAGGAGCACATCGCCGCTTTGCGCGAAGAAGTGGACAAGCTCACCCAGCCTCCTTCCGCCTACGGCACGTACTTGAGCGGGAACGACGACGGGACCGTCGACGTGATCTCGAGCGGTCGCAAGATGCGGGTCGCGATCCATCCCGGACTCGATGCCGAGGAACTCCGCAAGGGACAGGAGGTCGTCCTCAACGAGTCCCTCAACGTCGTGCTCGTGCGCGACCCCGAGCTGGGCGGCGAAGTCGTCTCGGTGCTCGAGGTGCTCGAGGACGAGCGCCGCGTGCTGATCGTCGGGAGGGCCGACGAGGAGCAGGTGGCCGAGATCTCCGAGTACCTGTCCGGCGTCAAGCTGCGCGCGGGGGACTCGCTCCTGTTGGACCCGCGCACGATGCTGCTCTATGAGAAGTTGCCCCGTCCCGAGCTCGAAGAGGTCGTGCTCGAGGAGGTGCCGGACGTCACCTACGCCGACATTGGCGGCCTCGACAACCAGATCGAGGCCATCACCGACGCGGTGGAGCTGCCTTACCTGCATCGGGAGCTGTTCGCGGAGTACCGCCTGCAGGCGCCGAAGGGAATCCTCCTCTACGGCCCTCCCGGCTGCGGCAAGACGTTGATCGCGAAGGCGGTGGCGAACTCGCTGGCCAAGAAGGTCGCTGAGCAGACCGGCAACTCGCGGGTCACGAGCTACTTCCTCAACATCAAAGGTCCCGAGTTGCTGAACAAGTACGTGGGCGAGACCGAGCGCCAGATCAGGCTCGTCTTCCAGCGTGCGAGGGAGAAGGCGGAAGAAGGTGTGCCGGTCATCGTCTTCTTCGACGAGATGGACTCGCTCTTCCGCACCCGCGGCAGTGGCATCTCCTCCGACATGGAGTCGACGGTCGTGCCGCAGCTCCTCGCTGAGATCGACGGGGTCGAGGCACTTCGCAACGTCATCGTCATCGGGGCCTCGAACCGCGAGGACCTGATCGATCCGGCGATACTGCGCCCCGGGCGCCTCGACGTGAAGATCAAGATCGAGCGGCCCGACGAGAGCGCTGCGCAACAGGTCTTCGCTCGTTACCTGATCAACAGCCTGCCGCTCGACCGGACCGATGTGGCCGTGCTCGGTGGCGGCGATCCCGACAAGGCCGTCGCCGTCATGATCGAGCAGACGGTCACCGAGATGTACCGGGCCGACGACGAGAACCGCTTCTTGGAGGTCACGTACCAGAACGGTGACAAAGAGACGTTGTATTTCAAGGACTTCTCCTCTGGCGCGATGATCGAGAACATCGTCCGGCGCGCCAAGAAGCTCGCGATCAAACGGGAGATCGCCGGGGAGGGTCACGGCATCCGCCTTGCGGACATGATCGAGTCGATCAGGCAGGAATACAAGGAGAGCGAAGACCTGCCGAACACGACGAACCCGGACGACTGGGCGAAGATCTCGGGCAAGAAGGGCGAGCGGATCGTCTACATCCGCACGCTCGTGGGCCAGGGCGGAGAAGAGCGCGGAGGACGTGCCATCGAGCGGGTCGGGACCGGGCAGTATCTCTGAGCTTCGCAACCGGCTTCGCTTCGGGTGCTGGCCGGTGCAGTTGGGGGGCTCTTCGCGTGCCGAGCGCGTCGCCATCTTGGCGCGGGTCGCGCGACCTGCGGATCGGCGACGGTGCTGCAGACAACGCGAGACGGTGCGGTAGCGTCCGGGAGTGGCGATAACCAAGGTCTGCGGGATCGAGACCGAGTACGGGATTCACGTGGAAACCGCGGGTGACCCGAGCCCGACGACGGCGTCCTCGCTCTTGATCAACGCCTACGTCGCTCAACTCGACCGCAAGATCGGGTGGGACTTCGAGGACGAGTCGCCCGGTCGTGATGCCCGTGGCTTCGCCCGTGAGGGCTCGATGCCGTCGGAGGTCGAGACGCACCTCGTGAACGCCGTTCTCACCAACGGCGCCCGCTACTACGTCGACCACGCTCATCCGGAGTACTCGACCCCGGAATGCTCCAACCCCCTCGAGGCCGTCGTCCACGACCGGGCCGGGGAGCTCGTTCTGCGCCGCTCGATGGAGGCCGCCAATCGTCTCCTGCCTGCGGGCGAGGAGATCGTGATCTACAAGAACAACTCGGACGGCAAGGGGAACTCCTACGGCTGCCACGAGAACTACCTGCTCGACAGGGCCCTCCCGTTCTCCAGGATCGTCCACGAGCTGACCCCGCACCTCGTGTCGCGTCAGATCTACACCGGGGCCGGCAAGATCGGCGAGGAGGTCGCCCATGGGGGTGACGCGCCGGAGTTCCAGCTGAGCCAGCGTGCGGACTTCTTCGAAGAGGAGGTCGGCCTCGAGACGACGCTCAAGCGACCGATCATCAACACCCGCGACGAGCCCCACGCCGATCCGCAGAAGTACCGCCGGCTGCATGTGATAGTCGGCGACGCCAACCTCGCCGAGGTAGCCACCTTCCTCAAGCTGGGCACCACCGCTCTCGTGCTGGCGATGATCGAGGACGGCTTCCTGGCCAACCGGGACTTCAGGTTGGCGGCGCCCGTGACTGCCATCCGGTCGGTCTCGCGCGATACGACGCTGCGAACGACCGTCGAGCTCGCCTCGGGTGACGAGCTGACCGCCGTCGAGCTGCAGTGGCAGCTCTACGACCTCGCCCGCAAGTACACCGCCGAACGCGGCACCGACGCTGTGGGCAACGAGGACGTGGCCCGCCGGGTGCTGGATCGCTGGGAAGCGGTCCTCCAGGGCCTCGAGAGCGACCCGCAGTCCTTGGCGAGCCAGCTCGACTGGGTTGCAAAGCTCCGGCTGGTCGAGGCGTACCGTGAGCGTCACGGCCTCGACTGGGACGACTCGCGGCTCGCTGCGCTGGATCTTCAGTATCACGACCTGCGGCCTTCGAAGTCGCTCTTCGCCCGTCTCGCGATGGAACGGCTCACTGACGACCAAGAGGTGGCGCGGGCGACCACGGAACCCCCCGTGACCACGCGGGCGTACTTCCGCGGCCAATGCCTGCAGCGCTTCTCCTCGGCGATCGTCGCGGCCAACTGGGACTCGATCGTGTTCGACATCGGGGAGGACTCGCTTCGTCGCGTCCCGATGATGGAGCCGTTGAAGGGGACTGCACTCCATGTCGATACGCTCTTCGAGGGGTGCAATACTCCAGCAGAGCTGCTCAGGCGGTTGGGCTCATAAGGAACGGTGATGGCAGAGCGCGAGCTGAAGAAGCGACCGACGACGAGCCGTGAGGCGGCGGCGGCCGAGACCGAGACCGAGGCGCCGGCGACGACCGAACGCGGGGACCGGTTGAAGGCCGAGATCGACGACCTGCTCGACGAGATCGACGAGGTCCTTGAGAACAACGCCGAGGAGTTCGTCCGCAACTACGTCCAAAAAGGCGGCGAGTGAGCAGAGCCGCGTCTCAACAAAGGTGGCGCATATGAGCCTGCCCCTGTTCCCTTCGGGCAGCGACCCGGGGCCGAGCTTCGTCGAGCTGCTCCGCCGGACGCGCAACGCAGGGGCACAAGTGCCCGCCGGGGGTTTGGCGGACATAGTGAGCACCGCCGGTCCCCCCGGCGGCCTCGCGACGACGTCGTTGCCCGGGGTGGCGCATGGCACGACCATCGTGGCGCTCCGCTACGACAACGGCGTCGTCGTAGCGGGAGACCGGCGCGCGACCGAGGGCAACATGATCGCCCACCGCAGCATCGAGAAGGTCTTCCCGGCGGACCGGTACTCGGCCGTCGCGATCTCCGGTGCAGCGGGCGCGGCCGTCGAGATGGTGCGTCTGTTCCAGACCCAGCTCGAGCACTACGAGAAGGTCGAAGGAACCACTCTTAGCCTTGAGGGCAAAGCGAACCAGCTGGGTCAGATGGTCGGCGCGAACCTGCAGATGGCCATGCAGGGGCTGGTCGTCATACCGCTGTTCGCGGGCTACGACCTGCGCTTGCAAAAGGGGCGGATCTTCACCTACGACGTCACCGGAGGCCGATTCGAAGAGACGGACTTCCACGCCACCGGGTCCGGTGGGCGCGACGCCAAGAACACCGTCAAGCTCAGCTTCCGCGAACGGCTGGGACGCGACGAGGCGGTGGATCTCGCCGTGACCGCGTTGTACGAGGCGGCCGACGAAGACACCGCCACGGGTGGTCCGGACCCGCTCCGGGGGATCTACCCTGTCGTCGCGACGGTCGACGCCGAGGGTTATCGCCGCCTCGAGGACCCCGAGGTCGCCGAGCACTTCCGCCACATCCTGCAGCGCCGCAGCGAGCGGGACGAGGGAGGCGCGTCCTCATGACGATGCCGTACTACGTGGCTCCCGAGCAGGTGATGAAGGATCGCGCGGAATATGCCCAGAAGGGGATAGCCCGGGGCCGCGCACTTGTCGGGACCACCTATGACAAGGGCGTGGTCATCGTGGCCGAGAACCCCTCGAGCACCCTTCACAAGATCAGCGAGATCTACGACCGTGTCGCGTTCGCGGGCGTGGGGCGTTACAACGAGTTCGACCAGCTTCGCGTCGCGGGCGTACGCCATGCCGACACCAAGGGCTACGCGTACTCGCGGGAGGACGTCGACGCGCGCTCGCTCGCCAACGTCTACGCGCAGTACCTCGGCCAGGTGTTCACCCACGAGATGAAGCCCCTCGAGGTCGAGATCCTCGTCGCGGAGCTCGACCCGGTCGGCACGGCGCACCAGCTGTTCCACATCGCCTACGACGGCACCGTGGCAGACGAGCAACGCTTCACGGTGCTCGGTGGGGAAGCGGACGCGATCGCCCACCGCATGGCGGCGAGGTTCCGTCAGGGCTGGACCCTGGACGAGGCGGTCGTGGCGTCCGTTTCGAGCCTGTCGGGGCCGACCCGGAGGCTGCGCCCCGCCGATCTCGAGGTCGCGGTGCTCGAACACGGGCCCTGGCGTCGGTGCTTCAGGCGTGTCGAGGATGACGAGTTGGCCGAGCTGCTCGCGCGTGGGGAGCCGGCCGAGATGGCCGCGGAGTCCTCGGCGGGGGAGGATGCGGGCCCCGGCCTGGCGACCGAGGAGACCGGAGAAGGCGCGCCCGGGCACGCCTAAGAGCGGGCTCCGGCGCGGCAGCGAGCGCATCGTGGCGCGCTGGAAATTGCCGCCGGGCGGCAGTATCTGCGTGCGTTCAGTGAAAGGACGCGACGACGCCGACCAGCAGGACCAGGGCAACCATGGTGAGCACGAGAAAGGTGCGCGCGCGTCGGGGCCGGGCCGTGCCGGCGAGATCGACCGGAGGCAGGTCCAGCACGCCGGGATCATCGGGGCCCAACCCGTCGTAACGCTCATCGAAGGCGGCGTCGACGGCGTCGCCGAGAAGGATGGCCTGCGCCAGCTCGAGTTGGTCGGCGTGGACGAACACCTCGATGTTGGCCGGAAGTGGATAGGGACCATCACTCAGGCCGCGGAGTTCCACCGGGATCCCTTCCGATCCCAGTCGCGCTGCGAGGACGTGGCCGTGGAACGAGCCCACGACAGTGGTCAAGTGGACCATGCGGTCGGATGGCTGCATCCACTTCGAGGCTACCGTGGACTTCGGTGGACCGCAGGATCTTCGGGCTCGAGAACGAATACGGCGTCACTTGCACCCTGCGCGGCCAACGTCGCCTGAGTCCGGACGAGGTTGCCCGTTACCTGTTCAGGCGCGTCGTGAGCTGGGGACGTTCGAGCAACGTCTTTCTCGAGAACGGGGCGAGGCTGTACCTCGACGTGGGCAGCCATCCCGAGTACGCGACGCCGGAATGTGACTCGATAGAGGACTTGGTCGCGCATGACAAGGCAGGTGAACGGATCCTCGAGGGCCTGATCGCGTCCGCCGAGGCCCGCCTGAGCGAAGAAGGCATCCGCGGGGTGATCTACCTGTTCAAGAACAACACGGACTCCGCCGGGAACTCCTATGGCTGCCATGAGAACTACCTGACGAGCCGGCGGGATGACTTCTCACACTTCGTCCAGGTGCTCATCCCGTTCTTCGTGAGCCGTCAGATCTACTCCGGAGCGGGCAAGGTGCTCCAGACGGCCCGTGGCGCGACATTCTGCCTCTGCCAACGGGCCGAGCACATCTGGGAAGGGGTCTCCTCGGCGACAACCCGTAGCCGGCCCATCATCAACACGAGGGACGAGCCGCACGCGGACGCAGAGCGCTTCAGGCGACTGCACGTGATCGTCGGGGACTCGAACATGAGCGAGTACGCCACGTTCCTCAAAGTCGGGGCCACGGCCATCCTGCTGCGCATGCTCGAGGACCCGAGCGTGGTCATCCGCGACCTCACGCTGGAGGACCCCATCAGGGCCATCCGCGAGATCAGCCACGACATCACGTGCCGGCGCGAGGTACGCCTCGCCAACGGCCGGGAGCTCAGCGCACTCGACATCCAGCGCGAATACCTGGACCGGGCGCTGCGCTACCACGAGCTGCGCGGCCTGCCGCCACTCGAAGAGCGCGCCCTTTCGATGTGGCAGCACTGCATGGAGGCCATCGAGAAGGACCCGCTCAGCCTCGATCGCGAATGCGACTGGGTGATCAAGTATCGCCTCGTCGAGGCCTACCGGGCGCGCCACGAGCTTCCCCTCGGGCACCCGAGGGTGGCCCTGTTGGACCTTCAGTACCACGATGTCGATCGCCGTCGCGGTGTCTTCTACCTGCTCCAGGCCAAAGGCCGCGTGGAGCGCATGACTACCGACGAGGCCATCACCAAGGCCATGGAGTCACCTCCGGCGACCACAAGGGCCCGGCTGCGGGGCGAGTTCATAAAACGGGCCAAGGAGAAGCGGCGCGATTTCACCGTAGACTGGGTGCACCTGAAGCTCAACGACCAAACGCAGCGAACGGTTCTGCTGAAGGACCCGTTCCGCTCGCACGATGAGCGCGTCGAACGGCTCATAGAGTCGATTTAGGCTACAGGCCGGTGACCGACGCAAGAGAGGCTTCGATGAACGCGGACAAGTTGGGCGAACCCTCCGCGCCGTCGGTGCAAAAGTTCCCTGTTTTCGGCAATGACGGGGCTTACCTGCCACCCGATGATCAGGTGAAACCTGCCGTTGAGGCACCCCGACCGACGACCCCCGCATCGAAGAGGAGGCCCGGCAACAGGCGACGCATCGTCGAGTGGGCGGTCGTGATCGTCTTCGCAGTGCTCGTTGCCGGTGCGCTTCGCACCTTCGTCGTCCAGGCGTTCTACGTGCCTTCGGGCTCGATGCTCCCGACGTTGCAGGTCGGTGACCGCATCGTCGTCACCAAGTTGGGATACACGATCCACCGTGGTGACATCGTGGTCTTCAAGCGGCCCCCGGCAGATACCGGCACGCAGGACAAGGATCTTGTCAAGCGCGTGATAGGACTGCCCGGCGAGACGATCTCGTCGCGTGGCAACACGGTCCTCATAAACGGACGGCCGCTGGCAGAACCGTGGTTGCCCCGTCTCACTGGGATCTGCGCCGAGAGTGCCGAGAACATCCCCCGCACGAAGATCCCGCCTGGTGACTACTTCGTGATGGGCGACTGTCGCGGTGACTCGGCCGACAGCCGCGTCTGGGGGACGCTGCCGGGCTCACTCGTGGTGGGCAGGGTGTTCGTGATCGTGTGGCGTTTCGGGCACCCGTATTTCCACTGGTTCTGAGCCGCGAGGGCGTGGTCGCCCCGGACGGGCGGTCAACCTCCCCGCGCCATGAGGATCGCGAGGGCGGCCGGAGTGCTTGTCACGTGACCGCGACCGGGTCCCGTCGGGTCGCCGGGCCCTGAGCACAGTAGGATCGCCCGCATGGGCGGCCTCGACCCGACCAAGATCTTCCTGATCCTAGTGATCGCGCTTATCGTCGTCGGGCCTGAGAGGTTGCCCGGACTAGCGCGTCAGCTCGGCGGGATGTGGCGCGAGCTGAACCGGATGCGGGAGAAGTTCGAGCAGGAGGTCCGTGCCGCTGTACCGGACCTCGACCTCCCGAACATCCCGACGAGCCCGTCCCGGGCGATAACGGGCTACCTGACGGGGCTCATCTCCGGACAGGACACGACGGTCGCCAGTGCCGCCTCGGGCGTGGAGGAGGCTGTCGGTGAGCCCGCATACGGCACCGAGAACGCCGCCGCGAGCCGGGGCAGGAGGGTCTCCCGGTACGCCCAGGGCGTTCGCGAGCCAACCCGGTCCACCTGGCAGCCTCTTCTCGCAAGACAGGACTCGGCCTCGACGCGGAGGCCCCCTTCGATGCCGTCGTCGTCATGGGCGGGCTCGCTTGGCGCCGACACGGTCTTCGTGGTCGACGAGCCGAGCATGAACTGAGCGATGGCCGCACCGGCGAGGCTTGCAAGGCTTCGCGCCAGAAGAGAGCACCCGCGCCCGAGCCCGGACGCGATGACGCTCGGCGAGCATCTTGGAGAGCTCCGCCGCCGCCTCATCATCTGCATCGTTGCGGTCGCTGCGGGAGCCGTCGTCACCTACGTGCTCTACGACCAGATCCTTGCCGTGCTGCAGTCGCCGTATTGCCAGGCGGTGACCCATACGGGACGCCGATGCCAGTTCTATGTCACCCAGCCCCTGCAGGGCTTCGCCCTGCGCCTCAACGTGTCGGCATACGGGGGGCTCCTCATAGCGCTGCCCATCACGCTGTACCAGCTCTGGCAGTTCGTCACCCCGGGCCTCAAGGCGAACGAGAAGAAGTACGCCCTCCCGTTCACGTTCGCCACGGCCGGGCTGTTCGCGCTCGGCTCGTACGTGGCGTACCTCACCTTCCCCCACGCCATGCGCTTCCTCTTGGATGTGAGCGGTCCGAGCAAGACCATCGTCGCCATCATGTCGCCGAACTCCTATGTGCAGCTGATCCTGTTGCTGATGGTGGCCTTCGGGGTGACCTTCGAGTTCCCGGTGGTCCTGGTCGCGCTCGAGATCGCAGGGGTGCTCACGCCCGCGAAGCTCTCCAAGTGGCGGCGCTGGGCGATCATCGGGATGGTCCTGTTCGCAGCTGTCGTGACCCCGAGCTCGGACCCGTTCTCGATGCTTGCCCTGGCGATCCCGTTGTTGTTGTTCTACGAGGCGTCCATCGTCGTCGGCAAGCTGCTCGGCAAGTGAGCGGCGGCCCGCGAAGGAGCGCATGAAGGCGCCGGACGCCCGCGTAGCGTCGCGCGAGCAGTTCGTCGCGGAACACCCTTACCCCCTTGACCGGTTCCAGCTCGATGCCCTCGACCTCCTCGACGACGGCCAGTCGGTCCTCGTCAGCGCGCCCACCGGTTCCGGCAAGACCGTCGTCGCCGAGTACGCCGTCCACCTCGCCCTCGCCGAAGGGGCGAAGGCGTTCTACACGACACCGATAAAGGCGCTCTCGAACCAGAAGTACGGTGATTTCCGGCGCAAGTACGGCGCTGATCGGGTGGGGCTGTTGACGGGGGACAACTCGATCAACGGTCAGGCGCCCATCGTCGTGATGACGACCGAGGTACTGCGCAACATGATCCACGCGGAGCCGGGTCGCCTCGCCGACCTGCGCTACGTGGTGCTCGACGAGGTTCACTACCTCCAGGACCCCTACCGAGGAGGCGTCTGGGAGGAGGTCATTCTTGGCGCGCCCTTGAACGTGACGCTCGTGTGCCTGTCCGCAACCGTGGCGAATGCCGATCAGCTGGCGGCATGGATAGCCGCAGTCCGCGGAGCCACGGGAGTGGTGATCGAGTCACACCGGCCGGTCGAGCTCAAGAACCTGTTCGTGGTGGGCGACCGCTCCGCAGAGCATCTCCACCTGCTGCCCACCTTCGTCGACGGCCGGCCGAACCGTGAGGCCATCCGGCTCGACAGCCTCATGGCCCGCCCCGGGTCCGGGCGACGGGGCGGCGTCGGAACCGCGCCCGGCGGGGGAGGGGGGACGGGTCCCGGGGGCCGGTCGCGCATGGCGCGCGCCCAGCTGTACCGGCCGCGCAGGGTCGAGGTGGTCGACCGCCTCGCCAGCGAAGGGCTGCTGCCGGCCATCTACTTCGTGTTCTCACGAGCCGGATGTGACGAGTCGGTCCGGCATTGCCTCGACGACGGGTTGCACCTGACCACGCCCGAAGAACGGCGCCGCATACGAGGGATCGTCGAGTCGTACGTGGATCCGCTCACCGATGACGACCTCGGCGTCCTCGGCTACCCGCTGTACGCGGCGGGGCTCGAGGCGGGCGTGGCAGCCCATCACGCCGGCATGGTGCCGCCGTTTCGGGAAGCTGTCGAAGCGTGCTTCGCGGAGGCACTCGTCAAGGTCGTGTTTGCCACCGAGACGCTCGCTCTCGGGATCAACATGCCGGCGAGATCGGTGGTGATCGAAGAAGTGACCAAGTTCGGCGGCAGGGGTCACCAGGAGCTGACACCGGGCGAGTACACCCAGCTCACAGGTCGGGCGGGCCGGCGGGGGATCGACGACATCGGATACGCGGCCGTCCTGTGCTCCCCCTTCCACAGTTTCGGCGACGTTGCCCGGATCGCCGGAGGACGGCCGCGAGCGTTGTCGTCCTCGTTCCGGCCCACCTACAACCTTGCGGTCAACCTCGTCCGGCGTCACAGTCGCGAGGCTGCCTACACGCTCGTGAGCTCCTCGTTCGCCCAGTTCCTGACCGAGGAGGACCTGGTGGGCGAGCTCGACTCGGTGCTCGGGGTACTCGAGCGCCGCGGCTACCTGGACGGTTGGAGGGTCACCGAGGCGGGGGAGCGGCTCGCGGGCCTCTACCACGAGGCTGACCTGCTTGTGGCCGAGGCACTCGAATCCGGCCATCTCGACGGTCTTGACCCGGCGAACCTGGCCTCGGTCGCTTCGGGCCTGTGCTACGAGGCCCGGCGCGAGCGCGAAGCGCCTCTGCCTGCGCCGAATGTCAAGGTGGCCGGGCGTCTGGAAGCGATCGGGCTGCTCTCCGAGGCTCTCTCCGAAGAGGAGAAGAATGCGCGCCTGCCGGTGACGCGGGGCATCGACTCCGGGTTCGCGTCGCTCGCCTACGAATGGGCGAGGGGTCGCGACCTGCGCCAGGTCCTGCAGCCGGGCGCGGGACCTGGCCGGAGGGGAAGGAAGGCCGCGCCGGTCATGTCGGGGGGCGACTTCGTCCGCAACGTGAAACAGGTGATCGACCTTCTCCGCCAGGTGGCGGTGGTCGCCGCCAGTGCCGAGACGGCCAAGAGCGCTCGGGTCGCGGCCGAGCGCCTCCTCCGTGACGTTGTCGCAGCCTCGTCGGTGGTCACCATCCCCGTCGAGCACGGGACCATCCGCGCCGGGCACCAACCCGCACCGTAATGTCGTTTGAGCATGTCTATCGCGGGCGTTGAGCAGTTCACCGCCGGGGAGCGGGAGCTGCTCGGGAGGTATTTCACGAATCTCGACGGGCCTGTGTTCGCGCTCGTGAACCTGCCTGAGGTCGTCAAGGGCGCGTTGTTCGCGCGCTATTCACGGTCCTCCAAGAGCTTGCGCCGGCTGTTCCTGGACGAGTTCGTCGACGAACTCGACGTGGCCGGTGACACCAGCCTTGACGCCTCGGTCGGCCTGCGACGCGCCGAGGAGCTCTACTCCAGGGTGTTCAGTGAGTACGGGGACGACTCGGTCGCTCAGTTGGGCGGGGTGCATCTCGCGTGCGAGCAGTCGTCGAACGTGTTGACCAAGATCCTCGAGCGGGGGCGGCTCATGTCCTACCTCGAGCAGTCGACGCGCTACATCCCCTACGACAGCCGCCTGCCCTCGGGGCACTACCGCTATCACCGCGACCCAGCCGTCCTCGAGTCGCCCCTCGGTGCCCGCTACGTGGGCGAGATGGACCGCATGTTCGACACGTACGCGGAGCTCCTGCCGGCTCTGCAGTCCTTCGTCGCCCGAGAGAACCCCAGGCACGGGGGTGTCTCCGAGCTCGCCCACCGTCAGGCTGTCCGGGCGCGCTGCCTCGATGCCCTGCGGGGCCTGCTGCCGGCCGGCTCGCTGTCCAACGTGGGGATCTTCGGGTCGGGGCAGAGCTATGAGCAGCTGCTGCTGCGCATGCGGGCGCACCCGCTGCCGGAGGCCGGCAAGTACGCGGACCTCATGCTGGTCGAACTTCGCAAGGTGATCCCGTCCTTCCTCGCCAGGATCGACCGTCCCGAACGCGGCGGAGTATGGACCGAGTACCTGCAGGCCCGCCGCGATGAGATGGACCAGGTCGTGCACGAGCTGTGGCCCCCCTCAGTCCCCCCACCTGGGAGATCGGTGACCCTCACCGACTTCGACCCGGTCGGTGAGGACAAGGTGCTCGCAGCCATGTGCTATCCCCACCTGAACCTCTCCGAGCAGGAGATTTCGCGGCACGTGTCCGCCCTCGGCCCTGAAGAGCGCCGGAGGATCGTGCAGGCGTACGTCGGAGACCGCTCCAATCGTCGCCACCGCCCCGGCAGAGCCCTGGAGTGCACTTCCTACCGGTTCGACATCGTGGCGGACTACGGAGCCTTCAGGGACCTCCAACGCCATCGCATGCTCACCGTCGAGTGGCAGCGGCTCGGTACCGACCTCGGCTTCGAGATGCCCCCGCTCGTGGTGGCGGCGGGCCTCTCCGATCGGTTCCTCGAGTCGCTCGAACGCTCAAAGAGCCTGCACGAGGCCCTTGCCCCTTGTTTTCCGGAGCAAAGCGCGTACGCGGTGGCGCTGGCTTTCAACATTCGCTTCGTGTTACAGCTGAACGCCCGGGAGGCGATGCACGTCCTTGAATTGCGGTCCGGTCCCCAGGGCCACCCCGCGTACCGCAAGATCGCCCAAGAGATGCATCGGCTCATCGCCGAGCATGCGGGGCACCGCGCCATCGCCGATGCCATGACCTTCGTGGACCACAGCGAGACCGATCTCGGCCGCCTCGAGGCCGAGCAGCGCGCGCAGGACAGGCGCGAGCGTCCGGTGCCGAGCCTCTGACGGGGGACTTCTCTTCTCCTCTTGACTAGCGGTGCAACGGTGGTAATAACTAGGGGGTCCCCTCAAGCCGAGGGCAATGACCGGTACCTCCGGGAGTTGCTCGAAAAGCATCTGGGGTGTTGCGAGTAGTGGGGACCCAGGAGTCGAGTAGAGAACGCCCCCGTCGACACCTCATGTCGGCGTATCGCCCGGGCAGGCGAGAAGGGTGGCCCCAAAGGCTTCCTGGGTCCTACCGCACGATTAGGGACACTGAGTTCTGGCTCGTGGGGGAAATCTCTCAGAAGTCGCCGCAACGAAATCATTGGTGCCGTATAGTCCATCCGGCCGCGACCTCTGCACAGGTTCGAGGTCAGCGTGACTGTGGCTCCGAGGACTTGAAGGACGTTGATGCGCAAGGACACCAAGGACACGGCAGACCTGGAAGAGCCCGTCGAGGTCGATGATCTCGAGGTGCCTGACGCGGACGAGGCCGACCTCGAGGACCTCGCGGACGCGGATCTGCTCGAAGACGACGATGAGGAGCTCGGCGAAGTCGCGCTCGTCGATGATCTTGACGATGACGATGAGGTAGTCGGCCCTGGCGGAGTCGGCCTGGAAGTCGAGCTGGTGCCGATCGAGAGCGAAGACGAGGACGACGAGGACCTCGACGACGACGACATCGAGGCCAGCCTGGATGTGATCTTGAAGGAGCGACTGGTCGTCGTCGACGACGAGGAGGACGAAGAGGAGGAGGCTCCGGACTCCGAAGAGCGCGGCGAGGGCTCCCTTCGCGTTCTGCCCAAGCAGCCAGGGGAGTTCGTCTGCCGATCCTGTTTCCTTGTGAAAAGCCAGACTCAGCTCGCGGACAAGAAGCGGCTTCTCTGCCGAGACTGCGTGTGAGATGACGCGGCAGGCCTCGCTGAGCCTGCGGTAGCGTCGGGTCGTGGCTGAAGATCGCCCCGCTTACGAGACACTGCTGGACGCCTTCGTTTACGCGCCGCTCGGAGCCGCCCTCGTGCTCGCCGACGAGCTGCCCCGACTGGCAGACCGCGGCCGTGAGCGTGTCGAAAAGCGGGTCGCCGTCGCTCGGGTGGTCGGCAAGTTCGCCGTGGCGGAGGCCCGCCGGCGACTCGAAACGCTCGGAGGCGACCCCTTTGGCGGGCCGTCTCGCACGTCGGGGGAGAGGGCACGCGACCGCAGGCTCGAGGAGGACGCCACCGCGCCAGCACCCGCTCCCAAGACGGCACCGGCTTCCCGCGAGATCATGGACCTGAAAAGGGAGCCGTCCGGTTCCGAGGCTGACAAGACAGGCGCTGGCGGCCCTGCGACGATTCTCGCAAGAAGTGAACTTCCGATCCCCGCCTACGACACGCTTGCCGCATCGCAGGTCGTCGAGCGGCTGGCGTCGCTGACGGCTGGCGAACTCGAGGCTGTACGAAAGCACGAATCGGCCACCCGTCGTCGCCGCACAGTGTTGCACCGGATCGCTCAGCTGAGCTCCGAACGCAACGGCGCCACGGCGTGAGCCGTCCGAGCGCGAAGAGCAAATCGACGGCATGAACATCGGGGCCCGCGTCGGCACCGAAGCCGACCTGCGGACGCTTGCGGAGCTGTACCGAGCTTGTCGGGCAGCGCTCGCCGGTGAACGAGGTGGCAGCGTTCACGTGCTGAAGGAGGCCTTTGCGGACCCTCTCGAGCCGCACTTTCGCGCCATGGTCCACGACGACCGGAGGCTCGTCCTGCTCGGGACGATCGACGATGTGGCGGTAGGCCTAGGCGTCGCCCGGCTCGAGGAGATACCGGAGTCGGCGCGTCTGGCGACTGTGGAAGTCCTCTACGTCGACCCGCCGGCGCGCGAGGTGGGAGTCGGTGAGAAGCTTCTCGCCGAAGTGACCGACTGGGCGACAGGGCGCGGTGCCACTGGGATCGACGTGCCGGTGCTGCCGGGGATGAGAACGTCGAAGAACTTCCTGGAAGGCTCTGGTTTTGCCGCGCGCCTTCTCATCATGCATCGCCGGCTGGCGAGGTAGCTGGTTGCGCCTGGCGAAGTAGCGGGTGCGTCAGACGGGTGAGTCTGCAGCCGGGGACTGACTCTGAGCCTCAGCCTCAGCTGGAGCGTTGTCAGCCTCAGCTGGAGCGTTGTCAGCCTCAGCTGGAGCGTTGTCAGCCTCAGCTGGAGCGTTGTCAGCCTCAGCTGGAGCGTTGTCAGCCTCAGCTGGAGCG
>Ga0187880_1001186_pt1 | contig 21184 bp, 21 predicted proteins | sample June2016WEW_19_4_FD_132998 | JGI IMG/M metagenome (GOLD analysis project Ga0187880, IMG submission 132998) | Peatland microbial communities from SPRUCE experiment site at the Marcell Experimental Forest, Minnesota, USA - June2016WEW_19_40 | ecosystem: Environmental > Terrestrial > Soil >... | reverse complement strand
GAAAATGATTCCGGCTCGATTACGGCCGCGGCTTATCAACAGAGCAGCAGGGCAGTAACGTAAATGGGCGATCAAGATGCGCCTTGCACAGGCACACACACGGGCTCTGGAGCGCCGGAAGAACTCCCCTCAAAGTCAAGCATGGGCCTGTTCCGGCTCCGGAACTAGTGCGGAAGTCACAAGAGATTGTGAGCAAAGGCACAAAATAGTGGTTAGTTGCCAGTGGATAGTGGATAGATGGAAACCAATGCGCCTCAGGAGAATGCCGGCAGAAAAGCGCCTTTGCGTAGTTATCGAGAACTGGTGGTCTGGCAGAAAGCGATTGCCCTGGTAATCGACGTGTATTCAATCACCAAGGGGTTTCCACGCGATGAAATCTACGGCCTGACCAGCCAGCTGCGAAGATCGGCTGTATCCATTCCGAGCAATATCGCCGAGGGACAAGGCCGGGCGACCAAGGGCGAGTTTGTTCAATTCCTGTGTCACGCTCGGGGATCACTTTTTGAGGTGGAAACTCAGATCGTCATGGCAAAAGAGCTGGGCTACATTGCGCCGGAAGCCGAAGAGAGAGTAACTGTGCAGGTTACGGAAGTGGCCCGCATCCTCAACGGGTTGCTAACATCGCTCGGAGTCGCCAGCCGCAAGAGTTAGTGCATAGTGGCTAGAGGGTTGTGTTTCCAAGAGATTGCAGTGACTCGGAGACCGTTACGCAGGCAGTGGAAAACTCGCTGGCGTCGCTAGAAATCTTCGGCTATCCACTATCCACTATCCACTAACCACTGCTCAGCAGAATTCCTACAATGCTGGCCGACATGAGATTGGCCAGCGTGCCTGCGATCATGGCGCGGAAGCCCAGCTTGGCAAGATCGCTCCGCCGGTTCGGAGCCAGCGCGCTGAGTCCGCCAATCTGGATGCCAATGGAGCCGAGGTTGGCGAATCCGCACAGGGCAAACGTAGCGATCGTGAACGACCGCGGATCAATCGCCGCCTTCTGCGCGCTCAGCATGGTGAAGGCGACCAACTCATTCAGCACCATGCGCGTGCCCAGCAGGTTGCCGATGGCCAGACAATCATGCCAGGGCACGCCGATCAGCCACGCCACGGGTGCGAAGATCACGCCAAAGATCGACTCCAGCTTCGACGGGAACCAGGGAAAACCGTGCGCCGCGAGTAAATTATGAGTTCCGCCCAGAACGCCATCCAGCAGCGCAATCAGCGCCAGAAATGAAATCAGCATCGCCGCAACGTTCAACGCGAGATGCAAGCCATCGGTCGTACCTTTCGCAGCCGCGTCCAGAACGTTGCTGGCGCGCTCGCCAAATTCGACGGAATCGATCTTGGCCGTCCCGGCGGTCAAGGGCTTTTCGGTCTCCGGCACCAGCATCTTGGCGATCAGGATGGTTCCCGGCGCGGTCATGATTACCGCTCCCAGCAGGTGTCGCGCCTCGATGCCGAGCAGGATGTAAGCGCCCAGCATTGCTCCGGAAACGTGGGCCATGCCGCTGGTCATGATCGTCATCAGCTCGGAGCGCGTGACCTTGGGCAGAAACGGGCGAATGGTGAGCGGGGCTTCCGTCTGTCCCATGAAGATGCTGGCCGCGACGTCCAGCGACTCGACACCGCTCGCGCCCATGAAGCGCATCATGACCTTCGCCAGTTGCCGAATGATGAACTGCATCACGCCGTAGTAGTAGAGGATGGCGAAGAACGCGGCGATGAAAATGATGATGGGCAGCACCTGGAAGGCGAAGACCACGCCGAAGCGTGAGAGCTTGGCCCCGAACTCGCCAAAGACGAACTGCGATCCGGCGAAGGAATAGCTGAGCAGACGGTTGACCGCGTCGCCAGCGATGGTCATCACGCGAACGCCGAAGCTCACGCGCAGCACGAGAATGGCGAACACAAATTGCAGGATCAGTCCGACGAATACCGTGCGATAGCGGATGGCCTTCCGGTCAGTCGAGAAGAGGTAGGCAAACAGCAGGATCGCGAGGATGCCGAGCACGCCGGTCAGACGCACCATGCCAACTCCCGCGTGAGTCGCGAACCAAGCTTAATTGTTTCCATTGGGTCGATCGTCCGCAGCGGCGCCCAATTCGCGCACAATCTCGACACTGGCGCTGCTGCCGATGCGGTTGGCGCCGGCATCGAGCATGTCCATCAACTGGGCCGCGGTCCGAATGCCGCCCGCCGCTTTCACGCCCGCCTTGTGTCCCACCACGCCGCGCATCAATACCACGTCAGCGGCCGTCGCGCCCGCATCCCCGAATCCGGTGGATGTCTTCACGAAATCCACGCCCTCTTCCAGAGCCAGCGAGCAAACCAGGATCTTCTCGATGTGGTTCAACAGACAGGTTTCCAGAATCACCTTCAGGATGGCTCCGCGATCGTGCGCCAGGCGCGCCATACTCCGCATTTCCTGCTGCACCAGCATTCGATCGCCCGACTTCAGCGCCCCGATGTTGAGCACCATGTCCAACTCATGCGCACCATTGCGCAAAGCGGCTTCCGCTTCCGCCAGTTTGGTCAGAGTGAGATTTGCGCCCAGAGGGAAGCCAACCACCGTACCCACCTTCACCGGCGAGCCGCGCAGTCGAGCCGCCGCCAGGGCCACGTTAGCGGGATTCACCATGACCGCATGAAAACGATACTGGACGGCCTCGTCGCACAACGCGGCCACCCGGTCGCGCGTGGCATCGGGCTTAAGCAGGGTGTGATCGATGAGGCTGGCTGCGCTGCGCCAATCGCTCACGAGAATGGCGGGTGCGCCGTTTACGACAGAGAGGTTCGCAGACATGAGCACGAGAGATTCTATCCCGATTCGGGGCCGGACTCCAGCACACAAATGTCCGGCAGGTTACGATAGTGCTCGGCAAAGTCAAGCCCGTATCCCACCACAAACTCGTCGGGAATCTCAAAACCCACGTAATCCCCGCGGATGGGCTCGGTGCGCCGCGACACCTTGTCCAGCAGCGCCGCAATCTTCAGCGACTTCGGCTGGTGCGCGCGCAACATGTTTTGGATGAACGTTAGGGTCAAACCGGTGTCCAGAATATCTTCCACCAGGATAATATTCTTGCCCGCCATCGAGCCGTCCACATCTTTCACCAGTTTGACCTCGCCGCTGTGCTGCTTGGCGTTTCCATAGCTCGACACGGCAATGAAGTCGAAGCTGACGTCGAGCGTGATCTGCCGCGCCAGGTCGGCGAGAAAAACGGTGGCGCCCTTCAGCACTCCGATCAGCACGACCGGCTCGCCGGCAAAATCCTGGCTGATGCGCTGTCCCATCTCGGCCACCTTCGCCGCGATGCGTTCGCGCCCGATCAGCACCCTGAGCTTGTCCACCGGCCTTCCGCCTGATGAGGGATGAAGAACTCTGGATGGTAGAGAAAGCGGGGAGGAAACTCAACTGAGATGTCGGTCGTGACAGGCGTGCCCACCCTCTCGACAAAGACGGGCGAGAAGGATGGGGCACCCGGCAGCCACACTGAGACGCCGCGCTGGTTCCACTAGGATGGTCCGCAGGATGGTCCGCCGGGGCACAAACTAGTTGTACAGCGGAGGGGAACATTCCCTGGCTTTTAAGGAATTACTTTTCCCCCGCGATCATTTGCTCGAGTTTATATCTGGCCAACGATAGCGTCTGCCTTGCCTCGCCAAGCTTCTCGACCCACTTCCGGTCTGGGGTTGAGGTTCTGCGAATTGTGAGATGAGCCGCCGTCCGCTTGATTGCTGGCTCAAATATTTTCGCCTCGAGCGGCGAAAAATCGCGGCGCTCACGTTCAGCGCGTAGCTCATCCTTCAGTTCTCCGAGCAGTTCTTGCGAGGGTCTGTGGTCCGACCTAGGCATCGGCCTGCCATCCTGGGGGAACATGTCCAGAATGCGCCGAATCTTCGCTTCAAATTCATTGAAGCGCTCCACAACATCACTCTCGTGGCTTTTCGTCATTACTCGATTCTAGATCGTTGGGGTAATCTGGTGACGCGAATTCATTCAATTTGCGCAAAACGCGACAAAGCGCAACCAGCACAACCAGCTTGGATGGGGCACCCAGCCTAACAGCGATCACACGGATTAAGCTGACCCTCCTCTACTCCACACTTATATCAAACCTCCCGCAATACTTCGTAGAAACAGCGTTGTACCATTCTTGTGCCCGTGGGTCACTTTTTGCCCTCAACAAACCCCGCTGAACATAGGGCCAAATCTTCTCCATTTCCTCCCAGAACAACATATTTCTATCAAACAAAGCATGATGATTAGGGCATAAATCTAATAAGTTGTCCCTTGTAGCTGGGCCGCCAACGGCTTCAGGAACGATATGGGCACGTTCTACGATACGATCAAAACCACAAACCTGACACACGCCGTAATATGGCAATTTCATCTTTGCCGTATGTTCGCATGTGCGCAGAGGATCAGTATAAGAACTGGCAAGGGGTTGAAGAGCAGCCCCACGCTGCAAATTATTGGGAAGAACAGGATCGGCTTTATCCTCACCAATAAGGTCACGCGCCTCTTTAGGGGTAAGATAAACCAACTTCTTCCCAGTCTGATCGAATAACTTCACCGATAAATGACTATTTCTCATATCGAGACGGCGCCTCCAACTCGAAAGCACCAGGGTTAGTTGTGATGTTAAGCTCCCTTTTTTCGCTGTCAAGGAATTTTCTCCTAGCGGCCACCCAAGCTTCTTGCGTTTGGGGCACCCCAGGTTAGGACTTGCTTGGAAACGGCAGGCCATCCGCCCAGTCACAATCGGTCGTGACGCAGGTCATCGCCATGTCACTAGGAGGTGGGAAATACTGAGTTCGCGACCGGCGGTCTTTTCTTTGGCGGTACTGAGGGAATTCACCAAGTAAGGTCATATTCGACGCCAAAGGTAATCTTTACGGCACAGCGTCAACAGGCGGCACAAAACAAAAAAAACCTTGTTGTCTGGGAGATCACACCGTAAACTCGGCACGCCAGAGAAATTGGCTGCTTGCGAGCTCCCGAGGAGCGAATGTCCGGGGAGCGCAACTGAGAATGGGTGAAGGGGACAGCGCATGAACATCTTCAGGTTGGTTGGCAACCATGGCAAGGTCACCCGAGTTTTGCTTTCCGCTTTGCTTTTGGCGCTGCCACTCCCCGCAATGGCAGTGCTGGGCGACAACGCCGCGTCTGTGCTGACCGACCAGACCCGCATGAAGGGAACTTTGCGCAGCGTGGACAATCGCACTTATGTGATGCACGAAATCACCTCGGCCACCGGGACCGTGGTGCGGGAATTCGTGTCGCCGGCGGGAGTAGTGTTCGGCGTTGCCTGGGAAGGACAATTTCCGCCTGATCTGCAGCAGCTCCTTGGTCCCTACTATCAGCAGGCGCAGCGGGCGGAGCAAGGGGCAACGCCGGAGCAGCAACCGCGCCGCAGGGGCGCTCCGGTCGTGGTCGAGACCCCCGGTCTAGTGATGCACGAGACTGGGCACATGCGAAGTTTCCACGGACAGGCCTACATTCCTCGACTCGTGCCACACGGTGTTCAGGTCAGCGAAATCCATTGAGGAGACGACGCCGCGCCAAGGTTGCAGGGCCAGCGACGATTGCGATGGCCCAGATCGCGAGCAACTCTAGAAAGGAAGACATCGAATGACAGGCCGCTCCGGTTGGTTTCTTCCAGTTCAGAAATTTGTGTGGTGGGTCGCACCACTCTTGGCCGTGTGTATGGCCGGCTGCGGCGGTTCCGAATACCGCTTTCCCGGTCATAAGCCGAAACCGGAGGTCACGGGTGTGACGGCAGTGTGCTCGCCAGCAACCATCCAACCCAATCAAACCAGTCAGTGTACGGGAACGGTGGTGGGCCAGGGCAGTTTCAATCCAGCGGTTTCATGGAGCGCAAGCGCGGGTCAGATTTCGACGGCAGGCTTGTTTACGGCGCCATCGTTGCCGACATCGGTGACCATAACCGCCACCTCACAATGGGATCCGACCCAGTCGGGGACGTTCACCATCACCGTGGGTAATTCGACGACCAGCAACGTGGCGCCCATTGTGGTGGACGCGGGGCCGGCGCCCCAAACCTTCATCACTGCGAATGTAGCCTTCGTTACGGTGACGGTTTGTGTTCCGGGGACCACCACCTGTCAAAACATTGACCACGTGCAGGTGGATACAGGATCTTCCGGACTGCGCCTTTTGTCGTCCGCAAGTGGCGGGGAGTTGGGCATCGCGCTCCCGAATGAACCAGGCTCCAGCGGGAATCCGCTGCTCGAGTGTGCGCTGTTTGGGAGCGGCTATACATGGGGAAACGTAGCTCAAGCCGACATTACAGTGGCGGGCGAAGTGGCGTCAGCGGCTCCGGTGCAAGTAATCATCCCCTCCACCAGTTCGCCATCGGTGCCGACCAGCTGTTCCAGCCAAACCACTCAGCCGAACATGGGCGACAGCGTGCAAGCTATGGGTGCCAACGGCATTCTCGGTGTTGGACTGTTTCAACAGGACTGCGGTCCGGCCTGTACCACAGCCAATAGGACCATTCCAGCGGTTTATTACGTTTGCCGGTCTATCGGCTGCAGCCCCACGTATGTCACGCTCGCACAAGAGGTGACGAACCCGGTCATTTTATTCGCCACCGACAACAACGGCGTGCTGATCACATTGCCCGCCGTGCCTAACGGCGGTGCGCTGAATCCCAATGGCAGTCTGATCTTTGGCATCGGTACTCAAAGTAACAATGGTCTGGGAAGCGCCACCGTTTACACTGTGCCGGACAGCGGGACAAACGCCGGTGACATCACGACCACGTTTAGTGGGACGAGCTATCCGGCAAGCTTCATCGACAGCGGTTCCAACGGGATCTTTTTCCTCGACACCGGAACCACCGGCATTCCGCAGTGCACCCCGCCCAACGACTCCTGGTATTGCCCCACCAGATCCCCGGATAACCTCTCGGCGGTGAACCAGGGCGTCAATGGAAATCACGGCACCGTCAATTTCGCTGTTGAAGATGCGATCACGCTGTTTAGCGGCGGTAATACAGCCTTTAGCACTCTGGCAGGACCAATGACCGGTTCGTTCGATTGGGGATTGACGTTTTTCTTTGGGCGCAACATGTTTACCGCAATCGAGAACATGGACACCCCCGGGGGCCCCGGGCCGTACTACGCATATTGACTTGGGGATGGTGGCGCGCGAGAGCTACAGCGAGAACGCAGCTCTGAGCAAGGGCCAACCTTTGGCTGGGTTCGCCAAGTTTTTCCACGACTAACGGGGCCTCCGGTTTTCTTGCCGGAGTGGTGGTGATCACGACCACGCTGACCAGCACCAGCAGCGTCCCGAAGATGGTGCGTGCGCCGATCGTCTCTCCCCCCAGGAAGTAGGCCACCAGCACTGCGACGACTGGATTCACATAAGCGTACGTACCTACTGCCGACAAGTCATGAGCGAGCCGTCGCGCATTGCACAGCGTGTCATCGCCTCCATCCGCACGATCCCGAGGGCATCCCTCTGAAATGGATTGTTATTTTTCCTGTAGATCAAGAAAGCCGCCCCGTCAGGGCGGCTTTAGCGTAACAGCGTGTTTGCGGAGGCTTTTAGAGGTGCAGGCGGCGACGAACGACTGCGGCGACGCCGAGCAACCCAGATCCAAACAGAACCAGCGAACCAGGCTCCGGGGTGGTGCCGCCACCGCCGCTGACGTCGATGATTCCGTCAAACGGGTCGCCGTTGAGGTTGGAGACGATGCTGTATGTCCATGTACTGGGGTTAACCTCGTACAGCTTGCCGTTCCAGTCGTCAACGAAATAGACGCCCAAAGCGGGGTCCCAGGCCACACCGTTGTCGTTCAGGAATCCCGGGCTGCCCAGCAGGGTGGCTGCGCCCGTCGCTGGGTTGATGGAGTAGAAGCTGCCGCTACCTCCTGCCATGGTCAGAATAAGCTGACCCGTAGTCGAGTTGTAGGTCATGCCGCCGGGGTACACGCCGTTATTGCCGATTAACGTGGCAGCTCCGGTGCTGGTGTTGAGGCTGTAAAAGTTCCCGTTGGTGGCATCCCCATACAGCTGATGGGTCACTGGGTCGTAGGCCAATGAGAACATGTCATTGATACCATGCATGCCCACCTGGGTCACCGCACCAGTGCCGAGGTTTATGGTGTACAGGGTGTCATTGCCCCGGCCTGGAATCCAGTAGGCAGTACCAGAACCGGGATTGTAGGCAAGGTCTCCGAAGTCACCATTGACGCCTGTGCTGCCCACAAATGTCAGGGCGAGAGTATTGGGATTGATGCTGTACAGCGAGTTGGTGGCGTCGTCCATCGCGTACAAGGTGGATCCGGCCCACGCCGCAGCGGGAGCGACGCAAATCGCCAACGCCAGAACCAGCAGAAGCAGGTAAATCCGCCGCATAGCTATCTCCTTGAGGTTTGCACCTTCATGTTATGGCTGGCTTCCAAAGGAAACCAAGCGGGGCCCAGAGATCGCGGTCGCGGTTCGGTTCCGCGAAGCACCGGGAGTACTAGCACAGTAGTGCCAATTGAAGCTGTGCAATTATTCGGCCAATTTCGATTGCCTTTGTGCTTAGGAGTAAAAAGGCCTGCTGTCGTTAACTAACAAGTAACCATTGCAAGACATTGCAACTATACGGACAATGTTTTCCCATAGCGCAATTGCGTGTGCAGATGCCCCCTACAAAGCTTGCATTCAGTCGAGGCGGCCGCTCGGCATTCCTCAGATATTCAAACGGGGCTGAAGTCAGCACTAGGTCCGTCCACGACTCCCGCATGGCGTCCCCGCGATCGGACCATCTGGCAACATCACTTGCTTGCATCCGCCGGTTTAGCGGGCTGGGAAGGTGTCGCGGCTTTCAGCTTGGCCAGCGCTTCATCCACACGCTTCTTAAAGTCACCCTGGTCGTTGTGCGAAAGCCCGCTATACATCGACACAACACTCATCTCGCATGTCGTACCAGTCGGCAACAAGCTGACGCGGTTTTTGCCCTGGTTGACCGCTCCGATAACGGACCAATGAATGGAGTGTTTTACATTGTAGTCCGCAGCCATTTTGTCCTCGTCACTCTGCACGTCTTTGTAGTTGTCCGGATTACCAAGTGCAACTTTGACCGCGCTCCACACTTCACTGCAAGGAACGGGATAGGTAGTCTTGTAAGTCTTGTCGCCGGCGCCGAACGCCGGCATAGCAACAGCAAGCGCCAGCAAAGCAACAACTGCAAATTTCATCTTTGTTCTCCTTGGCCGCGCACCAAGCAGCGGGCAACCTCTTCGGGTCACTCAGAGATTCTCAGTCCCGGGATTGCGTTTGTCAGTGACCGCTAACGCACAAAGAAGTGACAGCCAAGTCGCCAGGAGGCTTGCAGGGTGTGCGCAAGAAGGTGGCTTGAAATCAAAATGCCCTCCGAGCAAAACCACAAATGGATGGCGCACCTGGACGATAGTAGCTGGGGACGTGCGCCTACTCCGCGGTGGTGGGATCAATCGCCGATCGAATTTGCGAGACGCGGTTGGCGGGAAACCCGCCCTGCTGGGCATGCTTGCGAACCGCTTTTTCATTTTCGATCAGCTTGGATGACCTGCTGTGCCGGTATCGTAGAAGCCTAGGGGCGGGACGGGTCTCCGTTTTTCTTTGTGCGCTCGGGTCTGCCCCGCTACACTTGACGCGAGAGAACCGTGAGCAAACGTCTGCCTTTGTTGCTTCGCCACGCCATGTACAACTTGCGTGGCGGCTTTTTGATTCGCCCGCTCACCATCGCGTTGTCGCTGGGTTGCGCGGGCGCATTCCTGTCGTGGTCGGAAGAGGAGTTTCCGGTTGTCAGCGCCTGGGTCCCCACGGTCCTATTCCCCTCGCACGCCGACCCGCAAGTCGCCCAGGTCATCTTGGCGTGCATCGCCGGCTCCATCATGACGGTGGTGTCCATCGTGTTCGCCATCCTGTTGATGACGCTCACCCTGGCCTCGATGCAGTTCTCCCCGCGCATCATCGTCAGCTTTTCTCGGGACCGCGTAACGCAATGGACGCTCGGCATCTTCCTTGGCACTTTCTCGTATTGCATGGCGGCCCTTCCGACGGCGCGCTCGTTTCCCCACCCCTTCGCCCCAGTGGCCACCGTCCTGGGAGCCATGGTGCTGGCGCTGATCTGCGTCGGCTTGCTGCTGTTTTTCATTCACCACATCTCGCAGGCCATCAGTGTCAATCACATTGTCGATAGAATCGCGGAGGAAACCGAGGCCATGATCGACGAGATGATGCCCCGGCCGCACCAGCCGACTCGCATGACGGACGCCGCACCGCTCAGGCCCAACCCGAGCGAGGTGCCCGTCTTGAGCAATGTTTCCGGCTACATCCGCTTCATCGATAAGCGCCGCCTGGTAGCCGTTGCCAAGCACTATCACGTCAGCATACGGGTCCTGCGGAGGGTCGGCCACTTCGTTCCGGCGGGAATCCCGCTGATGATGGTCTCAAAAGGGAACCGTCTGCCCCCCGAAGGCGCCGCCGAACTGCTGGCCGCCTTCGATTGCGGCCCGACTCGGACCTTGCAGCAGGATGTGGAGTTTGGCGTCCTTCAGATTGTCGATGTGGCGTTGAAGGCGATCTCGCCCGCCGTCAACGACCCCACCACTGCCATTAGCTGCGTCGATCAGTTGAGCCGCATTCTGATCCGCTTCGCCTCCCGCGAGCCGCCCGAGGAGCTGCTCTATGATCCGCCGGGCATCGTGCGCGCCAGCATTGGATGGATCCACTTCGAGCGCCTGCTGGAGGCGGCCTTTGAGCAGATCCGCATGTATGCGAAGAGTGACGTGGCGGTTAGCTTGCGGTTGCTGCGGGCCCTTGGCGACATAGCCGCTTCGACACCCGATCCGGAGTTCCGCCAGAAACTTGTCGAGCAGGGAATGCTGACAGTGGCAGGCTGCTGCGAAAAGCTCGGCGAAGTGGAGCTGGGAGAGTTGCGGTTTCGCCAAGCCGCTCTGGAGACCTTCGCCCCGATCTCGCAGCTGTAGGTCAAGATAGCTGAGTGGCCGCCGGGGGACAGCTCAGCTTCATCAGAATGCAACAGTCGAACGCTATTTCGCGGCTGCTACCTCCACTCGCGCGAGCGCTTCCAGCCGCGACAACCGCTGCTGTAGCGTTGCATTCTGCACTTGCAATTGTTGTTTGAGGTTCTCGATCTCCTGCTGCTGCGCTTTGATCAGCTCGGCCTGAGCGTCCGTGCGGTGATACTGCTTCTGCACTTCGTTCAGCAGCATGGTGGCCAGATACTGATAGCGCACGGTGTACGGTTTGCCGTCGTTGTCGTAGGCGACAAGGTCGGGATAGACCTTGGCCACTTCTTCCGCAATCAGACCGTATTGCAAGGTGCGTTCGCCCTTGTCGTACTCGGGTTTGTAGAGGAAGGTGACCGGCCGCAGCTTCATCAGGGCGTTGGTGCTGTCGCCCATGTCACGGACTTGCTCCTTAAAGCGTAGCGAGGAGGGCGAAGTTCCGAGTTGTCCGAAGGAGTTGATGTACACCGGAACTCCTGAGGATGCCGTTGAACCATAGATGCCGGCAATGTAAACGACGTTCTGCTGGCCGCTGCCGGTACCCTGTGTGCCGAGGCGGATAGTGTTGGATTCGGTGCCCGAAGTTGGGCCATCGTTTCCAATGTAGATGTCGCTGCTGCCGGTGGTGTTGTTGAAGCCAGCGTTGCCGCCCGAGAAGGTGTTGCCGGAACTCCAGATGATCGTCGACGAAGTGAACCGTCACCTCAGCGGTGGGGCTGCCTTCCTCATATCCAGAAGGTTCTTAACACGCTTCTCCGTGATTTGCTAATCGCTCCTTCAAGGACTTATCTCGCTTTCCATAAGCGTAAAGGGAGAGGATGATGACTCCGACGCCGAGGAGGGCGACAGTGGATGGTTCCGGAACTGGAGATTCCTCGTACTCGGCTACAATGGGCTCCACGACGCCTTTGTAGTCGACGTCAAGCATACCGGAGTCAGAGTCAAGCGCGACATCGAGCTTCGACGGCAATCCGGTAAGCGGGTCGATGACACTGATGGTGCCCATGCCATCGCCGGCGTCCCAGTAGATGCCTGTCACAGAGAGGTAGTGGCCTTTGGAGGATGGAGAGTCTGGAGGCACAATCAAGACCTGAACCGCCTGTTTTTCCGTCAGGTAGAGATATAAGAACTGCCACGTGGGCGTATGCCCGGGTGACTTGATGACAAAATGGTCGGATGTCTTACCCGGCACTTGGGCATTCATGAAACTAATGAGGCCGTTGATGAAGTCCGTGTCCGTAGTGCCGTTCTGTACAGTAGTGTGCATGTAGCCCACTAGGAAGAATGCGCCTGTAATCCAGTCGAATAGGTGATCCCCGACCAAGTTGCTGCCATAGATGTTGGGATACTGGTTTTGCAGAAAAACCAAAGAGTTCACGGCTGCTACGGGGCCACAGGCCTGCGCGGCTAAGCCTGGTGGGAGGACGTTCAGCAGGTCGTCTTGATCCAAGTAGCCGAAATAGGCGATGGGCAGGTAAGCTTGGTAGATTGGCTGGGCAGGGCTGCTCTGGCCACCGGAGACGGTGGGCATTTGAATCCAATAGAGGTCTTGCCATGTGATGGGGCCGGCATGGGCCCAAGTCGAAAATGAGGCGCAAATGCAGAGTGCGAGGACGATTCGAATCGGCGTGGAAGCCGTGAACAACCGTTGCATGGAATCCCCTTTCCCGCGAGTTGATGATCGATGGTCAACGAAGTTGGAGTCGGCGCGGGCTCGACAACTGGGGACGGTGAGCCGGCGGCAGGTCGATCCTTTCTGCCGTAGCTTTGCCCACTCACCAGCGCACGCGATAGTCCAGAAGGGGTCTCGAAGCGTGCACTGTTACTAAGCTAACTGTAGGACGAAGCTGCGGCAGGTCAAGACCAAAATCGGAATTTTTTCCATTTTCGTCCACAGGTTCCCGAATTGGAACCGAACGTCCACGGCGCAGATCAGCAGCTGCCCTTGAGACCCCGGCCCGCTGGCCCGGCTTATCACTCCGAGGGGCTCCCAGCCAGGCTTCTTGTGCTTGGGTGAGGTAGTTCTGTAACTTTCACGAACAATAGAAACGAATTCCGCGAGTACGCCGCCCGATTGACTCATCCTCACGTCGCACGCCATGACCTCAAAGCAAAATTCCCATCCAAGCAATACCAGCTTGGATGGGGCACCCTCGCGGTGGTAGCTGGGGCCGCCCTCGACTGTTATCATTTGCAGTTTCCTGAAACTCTCGCCTTACTCGGTTTTGAGGAGTGCGCATGAAGGGTCGTTCCCGCCATTTGTTGCTGAACCTGGCATTTCTTGCAGTGCTAATCACGCCGCCAGCGACGATTGCGGCCAATCGCCCGGAGATTTCCCAGTCCGACGAGGCCCGCACCGAGCGCTACTTCCAGAGCATTCGCAAGAATCCCAACCTGCTGCTGGTCTTTCTGCGCGAGATGCCCAAGGGAGGCGATCTGCACAATCATCTCTCGGGCTCAGTTTATGCCGAGTCGTACATCCAATGGGCGGCGCAAGAAGGCGATTGCATCGATCCCAAGGGCCTGTGGTTTAGCGCCCCTCCATGCCAGGCGCCTGCATTGCCGATCGCGAGTGCCTTCAACAATACCGACCTCTACGCCAACATTATTGATGCCATCTCCATGCGCAACTGGCAGTACTCGGGCCAATCCGGACACGATCACTTCTTCGCTACCTTCGGCAAGTTCGCGGAAGTCATCAACGGCACCACCGACAAGGAGCTGGCCGAGACCGCGGCGCGCGCCGCTTCTCAGCACGAGATCTATCAGGAGCTGATGCTTACGCCGGCTGGCAAAGATCTGGAGACGCTGGCCGAGTCGGTTGGTTGGGACGAGGATTTTGGCCGGCTGCAACAGAAACTGTTGTCCGGAGGATTGGCGCAGATTCTGGCTGCTGCCAGTCAAGAACTCGATGCCGCAGAGGTGTCGCGCGACAAACTGCTGCACTGCGGCGTTCCCGCCGCCGATCCGGGATGCCAGGTCGTGCAGCGCTACATAGCGCAGGTTTCGCGGGGCAAGCCGAAAGAGGTGGTTTTCGCCCAGATTCTTACCGGCTTCCTGCTGGCGGGGGCCGACCCCAAACTGGTTGCGCCCAACCCGCATCTGGTCGGCCTGAACCTGGTGATGGCGGAAGACTGGTATGTCCCCATGCGGGATTTCTCGCTGCACATGCGTATGCTCAATTACCTTCACGAGCGCTATCCGCAGGTGCACATCGCACTGCACGCGGGCGAGCTGGTCGAGGGCCTTGTCCCTCCCAAGGACTTGCAGTTTCACGTGCGCGATTCGGTCGAGATGGGTCACGCCGAACGCATCGGCCATGGCGTGGACGTGATGAACGAAAGTCGCCCATTCGAGCTTTTGCAGGAGATGGCAGATCGCAATGTGATGGTGGAAATCTGCCTCACCAGCAACGACGTTATCCTGGGCGTGCGCGGGCCGCAGCATCCCTTAAGCGAGTATCTGCGCGCTGGCGTGCCGGTCGCGCTGGCCACCGATGACGAAGGCGTCTCCCGCTCCGACATGACCCACGAATATCTGAAGGGCGCGGAGGAGCAGAATCTCAGCTACCTGCAGTTAAAGAAGATGGCGCGCACCAGCCTGGAACACGCCTTCATCGGCGGCGCCAGCCTGTGGCGTGACGGCAAAGCGTTCGCCGTAGTAAAGGAATGCGGAGCGGAGAAGGCCGGCGTTGCGCAACCCTCGGCGGCGTGTGGGAAGTTTCTCGCTGGCAGCGAGAAGGCGCGCTTGCAATGGAAGTTGGAAGCCGAGTTCCGCCAGTTTGAAGCGAACTCGTGGGCGACTTCGGATGATCGCAATACAGCCGCGGCGCCGTCGGAAACCATTCACCACGTAGCACACTGAGTCTTGGTCTCCATCGAGTTTCTTCGTGATCTCCGTGATCTCCGTGGTTGATTTTCGTCCCTATCGGCGCGCCACCGGCCAGCCCTTACTCCGCGTCGGCAGGGCAGGCTGAGCCGAGCCACTTGCCGGTGTAGGACCCACTGACGGTCATAGTCTGGCCGTTGCCGGTGGCAGTGCCCTTTACCGACGCTTTGACGTTCTCGGAGTCGAGGGCATGGATCTTCATGTCAACATCGGTCTCCATGCCCTGGTTCTTACCGGCCTCGCACGAGGTGCCCCGCATTTCCATCTCGCTGCTGTTGGAATTCACCAAGGTCCACCTACACTTCTCGTCACGTCCAGAGAACGGGTCCCTTGCCAAATCTTCTTGCTTTACACATTTCTTGAAGGTCCTGGTGTGTGGCGTTGCCCCAAACTGGGCCTCGATTCGGGCGCGCTGCTCGGGCGTCATTTGGTCCAACCGGGCCTGGAGGTTCGGCGGAAGCTGTCCGCTCATTGTGGTGGTTATGGTCACTTGCCAAAGACCAGCCTTGACGTTAAGAGCTGGGTAATTTCGACTCTGGGCAAATACAACAGTTGCCAACAAACCAATTGCACTGACGACGAGTATCTTTCGCACTTCAATCCTCCATTAGAATTTGTTTCCATTCACACCTGGGCCATCTCCCATTGGAGCGTGTGATATTAACCGAAAAAATCCCCATCCAGCAACACCAGCGAAAATGGGATGGGCCGGCTCTGGAATCGGAAACCTGGGTTGTCGAAGCTGCCTACGGCCCGGGCGGAGCGCCCACAAAGAATCGCCGACCCCGCTTCTCTTGGGGGTCGTCAGTCCACGGTCGAGAATTTACTTAGTCACAGGAGAGGGCTTAGGTAACGTCGCCCGCTTCCAGGTAGGGGTAAAGCTCAAGAATCTCCGCGGTGCTTTGTCCTTCGGCGAGCGCGCCAACAATCTGGAAGAAGTAAAAGGCACGGACTATTGGCCAGTCCTGCTACTCCACCGTAACCGACTTCGCCAAATTGCGCGGCTGGTCCACATCGCAGCCGCGGCGCACCGCAATGTGATACGCGAGCAACTGGCAGGGAACCACCTCCAGAATCGGGGCGAGCAGTTCGGGCGCATCGGGAACGTAGAGGACGTGGTCGGCGGCTTCGCGAATTTCCTCGTCGCCATCGGTGGCGATGGCAATCACCGTGCCCGAGCGCGCTTTCACTTCCTTCAGGTTCGACAACGTTTTCTCGTAGCGCAGCACCGAGCCGGGATCGGTCTTGTCGTGCGTAGCCAGAATCACCACGGGAAGATCTTCGTCAATCAATGCGTTGGGGCCGTGCTTCATCTCGCCGGCGGGATAGCCCTCGGCGTGAATGTAGGAGATTTCCTTCAACTTCAGTGCGCCTTCCAGCGCGATCGGGTAGTGAATGCCACGCCCTAGAAACAGGAAGTCGTGGGCGCGGTGATATTCCTTGGCAAGGTCTTCGGTCTCTTCGTCGCGCGTTAGCAGCGTCTCCAGCTTGCCGGGCATGAGGGTGAGGTCGGTGAGGAGCTGCTTGGAGTGGTCGAGGTCGAGTTTTCCCCGCACCAGGCCGAGGTGCACCGCGAACAGGAACAACGCGGTCAGTTGCGCCGTGAAAGCCTTGGTCGAGGCCACGCCAATCTCCGGCCCGGCGTGGGTGTAGATGGTGCCGTTGGCTTCGCGCGCGATCATGGAGCCCACGACGTTGCAGATGCCCACCGTCTTCGAGCCTTTGGCGCGCGACTCCCGCATGGCCGCGATGGTGTCGGCGGTCTCGCCTGACTGCGTAATCAAGACGGTCAGATCGCCGGGTCCGGTCAACGGATCGCGATAGCGAAACTCACTGGAATAATCAACCTCTACCGGAAGCTTGGCCAGCCGCTCGATCATGAACTTGCCCGCCAGCCCGGCGTGCCAACTTGTGCCGCAGGCTGCAATGTACACCTTCTCCAATTTGCGGAAATCGTCGTCGGTGATGTCCATCTCGTCGAGGAACACCTTGCCGGAGTCGAGCGAGACGCGGCCCAGCGTGGTATCGCGCACCGCTCGCGGTTGCTCGTAGATTTCCTTCAACATGAAATGCTTGAAGCCGCCCTTCTCCGCCATGATGGGGTCCCAGGTGATGTGCTGCACCTGGCGGGTGATGGGCTGGCCGTCAAAATCAGTGAGCTGCACGCCCGAGGGCGTGATGACGGCCAGATCGCCGTCAGCGAGAAAGAACAGGTCGCGAGTGTGGTACAGGATGGCGGGCACATCGCTGGCGACGAAGTATTCATCTTTGCCCAGACCGATGACTGCGGGCGGGCCATTGCGAGCGGCGACAATTTTGTTGGGCTCGTCGGCCGAGATGACGGCGATGGCGAACACTCCGGTCAGCAGCTTCACCGTCTGGCGCACCGCTTCTTCCAGCGGGACTTTGCGATCCGCCGCGGAGAGGTTTTTCTCGATGAGGTGCGCGATCACTTCCGTATCGGTCTCGGTGCGAAACTTGTGGCCTTCGTCGATCAGCTTCTTCTTCAGGGCGACGTAGTTCTCCACGATGCCGTTGTGCACCACCACGATCTTGCCGGTGCAGTCGCGGTGGGGATGCGCGTTCTCTTCGGTGGGACGGCCATGGGTGGCCCAGCGAGTGTGGCCGATGCCGTAGGTGCCGTCGAGCGGCTTGAGGCGGATGACCTCTTCCAGGTTGCGCAGCTTGCCCTCGGCGCGGCGCACCTGCAAACCGTCGCCGTTGCCGCCCACGGCAATGCCGGCGGAGTCGTAGCCGCGATATTCCAGGCGGCGCAAGCCGTCAATGATGACCGGCACCACCCGTTTTTTTCCGACGTATCCAACAATCCCGCACATAAATGTCAGTTGCCTGTAGTCAGTTGTCAGTAGTCAGTTAATCTTAGCTGATTTGATGAGTCGGTGGGAGTTCCTAATGCGAAAGGGCCTGGCCTGCGAATTTGGGCCGCTGGATTCTGCGGCGGTCACTTGCGATAAGGCCTGGTTACATCAACTACGGCGGCGTAATTTCCGCAACTATCTCATCGAAGATCGGTTCCATCCCTGTGCGACGTCGAGCTGATGATGTACAACGCCTGACCCGCGACACTTTTTTCACTCACTAGGCCGAATTCCGGCATGCGGCTATCAAGGCTTACGTCTCGATTGTCGCCCATCACAAACAGTTCGCCTGGCGGAATGTTCACGGGGCCAAACTCGGTCAACTGCAACGGAGGGCTCCCAAGGTGCTGTATGTATGTCTCTTCTAGACGATTACCATTCACAATAATCGCACCACCTTTGCCCTCAATTGTGTCGCCACCTACCGCTATCACGCGCTTAACAAAGAATAAACCATCTTTGTGAATGACAACTACGTCGTGGGATTTTGGCTTCGAGTCGCGGTACTGTCTGAAATCTACTACTATACGATCTCCTTTCAATATTGTTGGCTCCATTCCGGTGGATGGCACGCCGAACGGATGGACTCCTGCCGCACGAAGGAGCCAGTTGCCATGTGCGAGGGTAAGCAACAACGCAACCGGTATTAGCAAAACCAGCCAGACGCGAGATCCCTGCGAGGCTCGTTGGCTCGGTGTACGCAGGGCGTGCCACCCCGCTATCGTGCATAGCCCCATCAGAGCAAGCATTAAAACCTGTAACGCCACGTAGGATCTTGGCAGACGCAGGGGCCAAAACATGAAAGTAAGAGTGCAAAATGCACACAAAAAACCGATACCTGCTTGTGTCTTCCCTAATGACAGGTGCCCTGCGCCAGGAAGGGCCGCTGACAGTATGGCCGAATAGATGCGCCGTTTCCGTGCGGTCTGGCCAGGATGGGTAACGTTGGGTGGGGCTTCCGTGTTTGAGAGGGAATCCATTTTCGCTCGGAGGCCATGATAACCCGTCGCCGTAGGTTGGCGAGAAATCCCCATCTCACAAGCTTGGGCGAGCTAATCCTCGAGTTTGAAGCTGTATTCCTCAATGACGGGATTGGTGAGCACTTCACGCGCGATGCGCTCCACCTCCGCCTGCGCCGCTTCGCGGGTGACGCTGCTGTCCAGAGCAATCTCGAAGTACTTGCCCTGGCGCAGGTCGTCGATGCCGCGGTATCCCATCTTCTTCAGGGCGCCGTGGATGGTTTTGCCTTGAGGGTCGAGCACACTTTTCTTCAGCGAGACGTACACGTAGGCTTTCATGGGTGAGCTTCATTATAACGGGTAGGCGTTCGTCCACACATGGGCGAGCCGTCAGCCGTCAGCCATCAGCTTTCAGCCACTGCGTGCTTAAACGTGCTTACACGCTGGATGCCCGATGCTGGATCCTCTGCCGGACAAATTCGATCAGCTCAGGCGTCACATACTGCGGTGGGCGGATGTAAAACCTCGGGTTGGCGGCGACTGGCTTGAGTGAGACGCTCGTCCAGGCGACATCGCCACTGCCGTCGTGCACGATAATGGCGTCGGCGCGATCGAGAAATTCCTGCGCCGAGGATTTGAAGTCGGCGGTCGCCGGGTCGAGCACCGTCAGGTAAAGGTCGGGGCGCAGGAAGCGCATTACCGAGTTGGATTCGACGATCGCGTTCTCGGCGCCAGCGAGTTCCTGGCGGACGCGCGGCATGGCTTCAGCCAGCATTCCCTGTCGGGTCCGCACCCAGAGCGAGCGAGTTGCGCCACAGACGAGAAAGCGCGAGGTGTCGCTCTCGCCGCTGCGGTCACGCTCTTCGGTCACCGCCCAACTGTGGTCGTCGGTGGCGCAGTCGCAGAGTTCGCCATTGGCCGAACAAATCCCATGTCCGTATTGGGTGATCTTGATGGCCGTCCAGTGAAACTCGGGCAGCGCGGCGATGAGACCGGCGACCACGCTGGTCTTGCCAACGCTGCGAGAGTGTCCGCCGATGACGATGAGGGCCATGTGTAAAGCGCAAATAGCACTTAGCAATTAGCATTTAGCAAAAGCGTTAAATGCAGAATACTAAATGCCAAATGCCAAATGCCAAGTGCCAAGTGCTAACTGCTCTTTTCGCTTCTTCGTCCCAGCCGCGCGAGCGCTGCCAACTGCTTCAAGTATTCGCTAAGCGGACGCGCCGGTCTGCCCCAGAAAACCACGCCTTTCCCACGAACTATCTTATTGGACAGCACGCCGCTGCCCGATCCGAGAATGACGCCCGGCTCGACGGTGGCATGGTCGCCGATGCCAACCTGGCCTCCCACGACCGCGCCGTCTCCGATCTCGACACTGCCCGAAACGCCGGTCTGGGCTGCGATCACAACATTGGCGCCGACGGTAACGTTATGCCCGATGTGGATCAGATTGTCCAGCTTCGTCCCCGCGCCGATCACGGTTTTGTCTAGCGCGCCCCGATCAATAGTGCAATTGGCGCCGATCTCGACGTACTCGCCGATGACCAGCTCGCCGATCTGGGGAAACTTGTGATAACGGCCGAATTGTTCATCGCGCACAAATCCGAAGCCGTCAGCGCCCAGCACTGCGCCTGCGTGCACCACCACGCGGCGGCCCAGCGTCGTGCCCGCATAGATGACGACGCGTGGATACAGGTCACAATCGTCGCCGATCACGACGCCCTCGCCGATGCAGCAGCCCACTCCGATGTGCGAGCGCTCGCCTATCACGGCGTTGGCCTCGATCACCGCGTACGCGTCAATGGCCGCGCTGGCGGCGACGTTCGCCGAAGCGTGGACGACAGCCGTGGGATGAACGCCGGCAGCGTAGGTCCTGGGCGGATGGAGCAGCGCTCCGGCCCGAGCGAAAGCCAGCCGGGGCTGGGCTGCGATCAGCAAGGGTTTGCGTCCGGCCGACGAGGCCGCGAACTCTCCAGCAATGACGGCGCTCGCCGGAGAAGCCAATGCCTGCGCCAGGCGCTTCTCGTCCTGCACAAATACCAGAGCGCCCGGTTGCGCATGGGCGATGCTGGCGACGTTCATGATCTGGAGGTTGCCGTCGCCGATCAAGCGGGCGGCAGTGAATTCCGCCAGCGATTGCAGAGTTTGGTGCATGAGGCTGTTATAGCAGTGCAGAGTGAATAGTGGATAGTGCATCGAGAAATCGCACATCCCAGCCCGCACAACGCCGGGACTTCCGGCAATGCGACTTCGCAGGCACGTCACCGCATCTCACAAAGGTCATCCTCTGCGCTTGGGGGACTGTTCGTAGCAAGTCAAAATGTCCGCTTTTTGTAGCAAGTGAAATGTCCGGTTTTGATTCTTGGGTTTACTCATATAGCCGTCGTGGTCGCTGTGGGAAAGTGGGAATTCCGCGCACTTT
>Ga0187880_1001185_pt1 | contig 21210 bp, 11 predicted proteins | sample June2016WEW_19_4_FD_132998 | JGI IMG/M metagenome (GOLD analysis project Ga0187880, IMG submission 132998) | Peatland microbial communities from SPRUCE experiment site at the Marcell Experimental Forest, Minnesota, USA - June2016WEW_19_40 | ecosystem: Environmental > Terrestrial > Soil >... | reverse complement strand
GTGACCACAACCCTTAAACCGGTCGACGCGGCGCTGGTGGGCTTCGGATGGACGGGTGCCATCATGGGTCAGCAACTCTGCGACGCCGGCCTGGAGGTCGTGGCGCTGGAGCGGGGCCCCTGGCGCGACACCGCAACGGATTTCGCCACGGGATTCGCACAGGACGAGCTGCGCTATATGTGGCGCCACCACCTGTTTCAAAACGTCACCTACGACACACTGACGATCCGCAACAACACGAGCCAGGAGGCGCTGCCGATGCGCCACCTCGGCGCCTTCCTGCTCGGCACTGGCGTCGGTAGCGGCGGCGTGCACTGGAACGGCCAGATCTGGCGGTTTTTGCCGTCCGACTTCCTTACCAAGAGCCACAACCAACAACGCTACGGTCAGAAGGCCGTCTCGGACTACGATCTCACCGTCCAGGACTGGGGCGTAACGTACGACGAGCTCGAACCCTACTACGATCAGTTCGATAAGCTGTGCGGGACGAGCGGCAAAGCAGGAAATCTGAACGGAAAGATTCAGGCAGGCGGCAATCCCTTCGAAGGCCCTCGGTCGAGCGAATATCCGACGCCGCCGATGATTCAAACCTATGCACCAACTCTATTCGGGAAGGCGGCGGCGGAACTTGGGCGCCATCCGTTCCCGCACCCGACCGGCAATCTCTCCGAAGCCTATATAAACCCCCTCGGCGCGCAGCTGGGCGCCTGTACCTACTGTGGATTCTGCGAGAAATTCGGCTGCGGCAACTACTCCAAGGCCAGTCCGCAGACGACACTGCTGCCGTATCTGATGGCGAAGCCGAACTTCACCCTGAAGACTGAATGCGAGGTCTTGCGGGTGGAGCTAACAGCCGACCGCAAGCGGGCGACCGGCGTTACCTATGTGAACAACGCGGGCGAGGAGTTTTTTCAGCCGGCGGAGATGGTGATCCTGTCCGCCTACGTCCTGCAAAACGTCCGTCTGCTGCTGCTTTCCGGAATCGGCAAACCGTATGACCCCAAGACCGGCGAAGGCGTCGTCGGCAAGAACTACGCCTACCAGACCATGTCGTCGGTGAATGTCTTCTTCGACGACAAGATTCTGAACCCGTTCATCGGCGCCGGCGCCATGGCGACCGTGGTCGACGACTTCAACGGCGACAACTTCGACCACTCGGGATTGGGCTTCATTGGCGGTGGCTACATCGCGGGAATGGTCACCGGCGGACGTCCGATCGAAATGATTTACACGCCTCAGGGCACGCCGGCCTGGGGGCTCGAGTGGAAGCATGCGGCCGCCAAGAACTACTTGCGATCATTTTCCATCAGCGTGCACGGCTCGTGCATGAGTCATCGCGGCAACTACCTCGATCTGGATCCAACCTATCGGGACATTCACGGCCGCCCGATGCTGCGCATGACGTTCGATTTCACCGGCAACGAACACAAAATGTCCGACTACCTGACCGACCGCGCGGCCGAGGTCGCCCGGGCCATGAACCCGCGTGAGATCAAACTGAATCGGCGCACGGGCTCGTTCAGCGTCGTGCCCTATCAGACCACGCACAACACCGGCGGCGCGATCATGGGCGAGAACCCCAAGGACAGCGCCGTCAATAAGTACCTCCAGTCTTGGGACGTGCCGAACGTCTTCTCGTTGGGCGCAGGTGCTTTCCCACAGAACGCCGGCTACAACCCGACCGGCACCGTGGCGGCGCTCACGTATCACGCCGCTCACGAGATCACGACGCGCTATCTGAAGAACCCCGGTCCCCTAGTGCAGTCGTAAGCGATGAGCCGCCTCTCCCGCCTGCGCAAATCGGTACTCGACGTCGGGGCCGCCCTCACGATCCTAGGACTTGCCCGGATGGCAGCGAGCCAAATCCCGGCGACGCTGCCCGCACACACCACCTGGGCGCTCACTCCGACGGGGCTGCTCGCCCAGCCGATCGCCGACTCCACGCCCAACGCCGCTCAGCTGCGTCGCGGGCAGTATCTCGTGGTAGCGGGGGATTGCATGTCGTGCCACCTACGTGACGGAGGCGAACCCCTCGCCGGGGGGCTGGGGCTGAAGACGCCGTTCGGCTTGATCTACTCCGCCAACATCACCTCTGACAAACAGACCGGGATCGGCGCTTGGACGAGCGATCAGTTCTACCACGCCATGCATGACGGGATCGGCGTGCACGGCGAAAATCTCTACCCCGCTTTTCCCTATCCCTGGTTCAGGCGCGCCAGCCGCGAGGACATCGACGCGATCTTCGCCTATTTGAAGATCACGCCGGCGGTCAATTACACCCCGCCTGCGAACGATCTGCTTTTCCCGCTAAACTTTCGCTCCATGGTGAAGGGATGGAATCTACTCTTTCTCAGTTCCCATGATTTCCAGACCGATTCCAGTCAGTCGGCCGAATGGAATCGCGGCGCGTATATCGTCAACGGCCTCGGTCACTGCGGAGGCTGCCATACGCCCAAGAACGCGCTCGGCGCCGACAAGTCCAACCAGGACTTCCACGGCGCCAACCTCGACAACTGGGTCGCGCCGGACCTGACGAGCAACGAGCGCACAGGCCTCGGCGGCTGGAGCATCGACGATGTCGCCGAATACCTACGGAACGGCCGTAACGCCCGCGCAGGCGCCAGCGGCGCCATGGCCGACGTAGTCACCTATTCCACATCGCTGATGAGCGATGTGGATCGACACGCGATAGCCGTCTATCTGAAGAGCCAAGCCGCGAGCCCGAGCATCGCCCACACGCAACCCGATCCGGGCGCGTTGCGCCGGGGCGCTGCGATCTACTCGGACGCGTGCGCCTCCTGCCACCTGGAAGACGGCGTCGGCCAACCGAGGTTCTTTCCGCCGCTCGGGCACAGCGCCATGCTGCAGCAGGCGGACCCGACCGGGCTTGTGCACTTAGTCCTTGCCGGCGGGCGCATCGGAACCAGCCCGTCCCGCCCGTCGCCTCTGACCATGCCGAGCTTTGCGTGGAAGCTCTCGGATAACGAAATCGCCGACGTCTCCACCTTCCTTCGCAACAGCTGGGGCAACCAGGCGGCAGCGGTTTCGGTCGCCGAGGTTCGTAATATCCGTCAGCGCCTGGGATTAGAGACGGTACACCTGACGGTAAATTCGGGTGATCAGAACTGATGCGGTGTTCGCGCCTCGTTAGCTGAGGTCCGCCGATTGATTTTGCCTCGCGCTACATTGCGAAAAACTTGCGCCGCATTGAAATCGCGTTTTCATTCAAGCGCCGAATGCTCTAGCGTAGTCTGTCGTCCTCAAGCGGGAGTAGCCGATAATTCCAGGCCTTTTGTGAATGGGTGAAGTTTTGGAGACAACTTAAATTCTCAAAAAAATAAAAACCGAATCGAAAGAAAATCGTAGTCGATCAGTCACGGTGCCTCCCTGCCAATGGTTAAATCCGGTTCCTCTCCAGCGCGATCTGATCGTTCTGTCTTTCTCTCGGATACGCGTTGCTGCGCGCTGTGGCCGATTAGATGCTCATTGGGGATCTCAGCGATGGGTATGTACGGCTGCGCGCACCTTGGCCAGAATGGGCTTGAAGATGGCATGCCGTGGACGGTCGCGAGAGGGCCAGTCTCTATGTTTGCTGGCGCACATACGGGATACGACATTATCGATAGACTGACCCGAGTATGAAACCGATACCGGTGGAAGCCGCAGGATTGTCTCAGCCTACAGCCCGAGACCTCGTATTGTCGGGATTCTGGACTGCGCGCGGCATTGGCCCAATTGAGCACCAGCTTGAATCCATTCGTCTTGCTTCCAGAACGGATGCCATCGCGGATGGGACGCGCATCGAGGCGTTGGACACGGCCGGAGCGTGGGTACTACACAAACTGCTAATGCGGCTGCGCGGCGGCGACGTCATCGTGACCGTGCGCGGCCTACGTCCACGCTTCGCAAAGCTGCTGGAGGTCGTCGCACAACAGATTGCCGACGAAGCGGCCAGGCCCATGCCGGCCCCGATTCCGCCCTCGACGGCAGTTGAACGCATCGGCCGGAGTACCGAAGCGGGCTTGTCACAGGCCGTCGCGTTACTCGCCTTCATCGGCGAAAGTGCTTACGCGCTGGCACGCTGCTTCAGGCAGCCGGCGCGTTTCCGATGGCGCACCGTCCTGTACAACATACGCACTGCTGGAATCGATGCGCTTCCCATCGTTGGGCTGCTGTCGTTCATGCTGGGCATCGTTGTCGCTTATCAGGGCGCCGATCAGCTTCGCCAATACGGGGCCAATATCTTTGTTGCCGACCTTGTCGGCTTGTCTATGCTGCGCGAGTTTGCACCTTTAATCACAGCCATCATTATCGCTGGGCGCTCCGGCTCTGCCTACGCAGCGCAGATCGGGACGATGGAGGTGACCGAGGAACTCGACGCCATGCGCACGCTTGGCATCGAGCCAATGGAGCAGTTGGTTCTGCCCAAAATCATCGCGCTGGTAATCGCGTTACCGCTGCTAACTGTGTTTGCGGACTTCCTCGGTGTGTTCGGCGGCATGCTCATGGCCCAAGCGCAGCTCGGTGTAGGCTTTGACGAGTTTCTTGATCGATTCGTCAAGGCCGTCAGCATCACAGCCTACATGGTCGGCATCGGCAAGACTCCGGTATTCGCCGGCATCATTGCCGTGGTCGGCTGCTTTCAGGGCTTTCGCACCAAGGGGGGTGCCGACAGCGTCGGCCGCCAGACCACGCGCGCGGTGGTTCAATCGATCTTCCTGGTAATTCTTACCGATGGCTTGTTTTCTGTCGCTTTCAGCGTACTGGACCTCTGACGTGCAAGGCAATGAGCAAACTCCTGAGTCGGTTATCGAGATCAACAAGGTGTCGACGCACTTCGGCGCCCATGTCGTGCATTCCGAACTCGACCTTCAAGTGCGCCGCGCGGAAATCTTCGCGTTAGTCGGCGGCAGCGGCTCCGGTAAATCGACGCTGCTGCGCGAGATGATTCTGCTGCACCGTCCGGACTCCGGCTCCATCCGGGTTCTCGGCGTAGATCTGCACCAACTCGGAGACGACGGGGCTCTCGCGTTGCGTCGGCGGTGGGGCGTGGTGTTTCAGCACGGTGGCTTGTTCGGTTCCCTGACGGTGATCGAAAACGTTGGCCTGCCACTGCGCGAACACACCGATCTTGAGGATGCGTTGATCGATGACCTCTCCGCCTCAAAGCTCGCGATGAGCGGCCTGACGCCGGAGGTTGGGGCGCAGTATCCGTCAGAATTGAGCGGCGGGATGATGAAGCGCGCCTCCCTCGCGCGCGCTCTGGCACTCGACCCGGAGTTACTATTCCTCGACGAACCGACCGCCGGACTCGATCCGCTGAGCGCCGATGGCGTGGACGAACTCGTACGCAAGCTGCGCGACCTATTCGGTCTGACAATTGTCATCATCACGCACGACCTCGACTTACTGTGGCAGGTAGCCGACCGCGTCGCCGTCCTCGCCGAAGGCAAGGTACAAGGCGTGGGGTCGATGTCCCAGCTCTCGCGCGTGGACAACCCCGCCGTTCGGCAGTTCTTCGACGGCCCGCGGGGCAGAGCGGCACATGAACAGGGAGAGCGGCGGGCCAAGGCAGAGGTCGTAGACAAGACCGAGGAGTCCTCATCGAAACCAAGGTGAGCTATGTGCTCGTCGGCGCGTTCGTGCTCGTCCTCGGCGCCGGGCTGATGGGCGTAGTGCTTTGGCTCGCCTCAGGGGGAGCACTCCAGAAAAAGTACGACTTGTATCTAGCGATCGAAACTGAGCCCGTGGCCGGGCTCAATCTGAACGCGCCGGTCAAATACAACGGTGTCGATGTGGGCAAGGTCCGCACCATTCAACTAGATCCCGCAAATCCAGAGCGCGTGCGGCTCGTGTTCGCGATCGAGCGCGGCACGCCGATCAATCAGGACACCCTCGCGGTATTGAAGACACAAGGCCTAACCGGCATTGCCTATGTCGAACTCGAGGGTGGCGGACGGGAATCGGCACCCCTGCGCGCCTTTGCGCCCGGCCAATATCCAGAGATTCGCACAAAGCCCTCGCTTAGCGCCCGACTGGAGAATGTACTCACGTCCGTTTTGGCGAAACTGGACCAGACTTCGAACAACATCAATGCCATGCTTAGCGATGACAACAGAGCCGCGTTTACCCATGCCCTTTCCGACATTGCGGCGGTCTCGCACACGCTTGCTGCACGCAACGCTACGCTCGACGCGGGCATCGCCAGCGCAGCTCAAACATTCGACAACGGCGCCCGCGTGACCGCCCAACTGGGCCCGGTCATCGAACAGATCAACCGCAGCGCACAAGCGGTCGAACGAATGGCGAACGAGACTGCATTGGCCAGCACAAGCGCGGGAAAGACGGTCGACTCCGTTGGCACAGACGTGAAGCGGCTCACGGCGGAGACCGTCCCGGAACTGCAACGGTTGCTAGGCGAACTAAGTGTCCTTGCAAACTCATTGCGGCGCCTCAGCGACCAAACCGAGCGCAATCCGGCCGGCCTCCTCTTGGGTCACGGCCCGGTGCCTGAAGGGCCGGGCGAATCGTCACAAGGGCACCGGCCGCCATGAACCGCCGGTGTTTCGCCCGATTGTTCTGGTTTACTGCTGCCGGTCTGGCTTTGGTTCTGAACGCTGGTTGCGGCGCGCTGTTTCCGAAGGCGCCGCTGCAACCGTCCTTCTATACCCTCGACAGCGCGCCGGCCGCACCCCACGCGGCAACAGGTGGTGTCCCGCGCGTGTTGAGGGCGGCGCCCACGCTGATCATCAATCCTCCGGGTGCGGCATCCGGTTTTGACAGCCCACATATTATCTATTCGCGCGGGTCCCATACGCACGAGTATTTTTCTCACAGCGAGTGGGTCGATACGCCGGCACGCATGCTCGCGCCGCTCATCGTTGCCGCTATCGAGAACGGGGGCGCGTTCCGCGCGGTCGTGCTGACGCCTAGCGTCGCGGCCGGCGATTTGAGGCTCGACACTGAGATAATGCGGCTCGAGCAGGATTTTGTTGACCAGCCAAGCCGTGTCCGCTTCACGCTGCGAGCCTATGTTGTGGATGACGCTACGCGCCGGGTGATTGCATGGCGCGAATTCGATGAGACCGTTGCAGCCACGAGTGAGGATCCCCTCGGAGGGGTAGTTGCTGCCAATCGCGCGGTGCAGATCGTGCTGGAAAAGCTTGCGAGCTTTTGTGCCGAAGCGGCCGGATCCTGGCAGCCTCCAATACCGAAGCTCTGAGGCGCGCCGAAGGATGTCCGCGAGGGGCAATACGCTGCAGTTCGAGGATTGAGCTCGCACCCACCGCAACCGACGGACGAGACACCCGCTCTGGTTTGGATTGAATAACCTCTGGTGTGTCAGCGACTTGCACACTTGCAGCCCGCAAGATCGTGGCGACGATCAGCGGAAATGTCCCGCAAGGTTCGCTCCGCCACGTCCTCTAGACGGGAGATTCGGCCGCGTGAGGGAATTTGTCGATAGATCATGTTGAGCGGGACCCCAGTTTCGGTGCCAGTGCAGGCTATTGACGCTGACAACTATTCGGCGTTAGCTATCGTTCAGCAACATAGCCGCGTGGCAATCAGATCAAGGATGAAATGATTCATTGCTGCTCCGTCGAATACCATGGGAAGGGGTTCGCCGAGATCCAATCGCTACGGCGATCTGCAGTTATTCATCCTTCGTCATCCGGCACGATCGTTCCCGTGGGGAGATTCAAGAATCCCTGTGGAATTGCGTCAACGTCTTCTGAGGAGGATTACGAATGAGCGACACGAATCCCAGAGCATCCATCAAGCTACCCAGTGACTTCGTATTCGGAGAGCTGCGACCGAATCATGCTGCGGCGCTCGCACCTGCGCCGCCCCCGCCGCTTGGTCCACTCTCCGCATTTGCCGGAGATTGGGTCGGCCATGGATTCAACACCATCTTTCGGCCCGATAGTGCAGTGACGCCGACACCACTGCCGAATCCAGTTCCCCCGCCCCCAGCTCCCCGCGACAACATCTTGGAACTGAACCTTACCTCCGAGCGCCTCGCGTTCTCGCCGAGTCTGGGCTCGGTTCCGAACCGCGGCACGGCGGCGCAGCAAGACATTTTCATGAATGGAGTGCCTTATCTGCAGACCATCAGCGACATTACGATCCACGGCGAAAGCGTCGGGATTCACGCCGAGCCCGGCATTTGGATTCACGTGCCCGCAACCACCGTTCCACCACTCGGGGAGTCGGTTGCGCGCATGGCATCCATTCCGCACGGCACGACGATCGAGGCTCAAGGCACGTTCCTATCCGTCGCTGGGCCGCCGAAGATAGACCCCGTCGACATCACGCCATTCGTCACGAGTAACCCTCTCAAAAAGATCAAGTTTGCCAGCCAGACGGCTGCTGATCCGAACACGCCGAGAATTCCCCAAAATCTGGGCCCCTTCATCACTCGCGGCACGATCACGCAACCCCTGTTGGACGATCCGAACAGTCTCCTGCGCAGCCACATCAGCAAACAAAAGATCACCAACACGATTGCCATGATCATTTCCACGGCCCCGCCGCCTCCCCCTCAGCTGCTGCCGTTCGGGGGCGGGGTCGACAACATCGCTTTCCTGTTGGGCCAAGCCGCGGCTAGTGCACCGAACGCCCAAGCACTGCAGATGTTCGCGATCTTTTGGATCGAAACCGTCGAAGAGATCATTCGGGTACCACCCTACAAGGTCGGCGGCCCGCCCTTTGTGATCAAGGCCAAACCGAGTGTGCCGGGTCAGCGCGTGGCAACCTTCTCCGTCACCCCGCCGTATGATCTGGATGCGCCACGCGAGCTCACGGTTAATTTCACGCAGATTCAGTACACCCAGACAGTCCTGCTCAATTTCGCTGGTCTGACCTGGCCGCATGTCTCGGTGAACACGCTCGTGCCCGCCGATGACGTCATAGTTCCTCCCTCCGCGTGGAAGTGAGCCGGTAAGCGCAAGAGCCCCTCATGGATATCGAGTCGGATTTTGAATTTCAGCCGGTCCCCGCCGTCGGCGGCGCGCTTCGGTGCGCTCGTGAGGCACGCACCGCATCAATCCGCAATGTGCTGAACCGCCATGTTCATCCAATCGTGGATGAAAATGGATTCCCAATACTGCGCGGCCGCTTCGTTGAATATCACCAGCGTCGCATCGCGGTTGGTGGTCACGCCGGGCGCCGACCAATTCTGGCTGCCGACGGCGACCACCGAGGAATCCACGATGATGCCTTTGTTGTGCAGATTGTTTTGTATCTTGACGAGGGAGCTGTCGATACCGGCCGCTTGCAATTGTTCCAGGGCGCCAGCCTTTTCGAACGAGCTCATGATGACCCGGACGTCGAGCCCGGCCCGTATCTTCGCGGCAATGGCCTCGATGAGTCCTTGGAGCACCAGGCCCTCGGGTTTGTCGGTGGGCGTGATGTAGGGAACCTGCACGTACAGCTTCTCGGCGGCGCTGTTGATGAGCTGCAGGATGACGTTGGCGTAGTTGTCCGGCGTCAGTACGGGCTGGATCTTCATCCGGGCGGTGATCGTCTTGGGCGCGAAGAATTGCACCGGCGTGCGTGAGGCCACCACCATGTCGGGCAAGGCGAGGCTGCCGAGGGCATCCAGCGCCGCTGCGCTGGGAGAGCTGCCTGCTTGGTGCTGCAACGCCACCGACAGATCATTCTGCAGGTATTTTTCGAACAATCCGGCCAATGCCGCGTGCTCGACGATGACGTGCCAGTCTCGATCGCTCGATTTGAGGGTTGCACCGGCGCCGGCGAGGTCCGTGACCGGATCGATGTCCGGTTGATTGGAATTGTTCCAGTTGCCGCTCGACAGCCAGAACGCCGTCCCGTCGCGCACGGCCACTTTGATGTGGTAGGCCGACGGGTAGATCCACGCATCGATCTTGGGATCGTGTGCCTCCAACGCCCACGCGAACTTGAGCCGAGCGGCGAGTGCGCCCTGCAGCGCGTCGTGGGTTTCTTCGTCGCTTTGATCGAGCGTACGGTCGGGAGCGGGGTGGTCCAGGACCAGGTTGAGGTTCTTCCTCGCGCGCATCGCCGTTTGCACCGTGTCGAGAATGTGTGCCGACGTGAAGTCGTACATGCCGACGGTGAGGCGCGACTTGACCCCCTGAAGAAACGGTTTCAATTGCGTCCAACCGGCGTCGGGACTCGCATGGCAGGTAATGGTGAAATCGTCCACGATGGGCTGCAACGGTGCGTTCGGCGGCGGCGCGTAGTCGAGCTGCGGCTTGGCGGACTGCCGTGCGGCCGCCATCGAGTCATCGAGGGACGCAAAGCCATTTCCTTGCAGATCGCGCTCCAGCGCGAACTGGGGCAACTGCAATTCCGGCGGCGCCTGCGCCGCCACGGCGGCATAGAGTTGCGGATTGGAGGCGCGCAATCGTTGCAAGGGTCCCGCTTGGCGGACATCCACGGCGTAGCCCGAGATCGTCTCCGGCAGCCGATCCTCCGGAGCGAAGTCGTCAGTCTTCCTGTCGACGGTGACCACGATGGCCGGCTTCTTGGTGAGCCACCCTCCGGCCATTTGATAGCCAGGGCGGACCGAGAGCACGCCGGGTTTTCTCAATTGACTTAAGGACTGCGTGATGACGCGGTCGATGGCGAGCGACGAGGGCGGCGAATAGGGGCCCCTGCCCGGGGGAGGTGACGGCAACGCCGCCGCAGCTTGAGCCGCGGCGTTGGCAGGTGCGTCGCTCGGGCCTTCGGCGCCATGCACGCGATTCGAATACATGAACTGCACCGGAATCTTGCTGCCGCCGTCGCTGGCCACGACTTCTTGGAACACTTGTGCCAGGGACGTCGCGACGGCGATGGGTTGGTCGCCGCATTCACGCCCCTGGCGCGACATCCAGCCGAGCAAATCATTGTTGGATTGGGTGATGGCGTCGTTGACGTCGGCGTCGGTGCGGAACTCGTTGAGTTCATGGTAGAGCGTCGCGACCACGTTCTTCCAGGATTGATCGAAGGCGACAATGCCGTTCTGCGAACCATCGGGCATCATCTGCGAGTAGACGCTCGCGGAATAGTACAGGGTGATGTGCTTGCCGTTCTGCTGGGTATGCACCGATCCGTGATAGCCGCCGAGGCCGTTGGGGGAGGACGCCGTACCGAGATTCAAGACGGTACCCGGCGGCAACAGCAGATTGAAAATGGTGGCGCCGGTATCCTGTTGACCCAATTGACCGGCGTTGAACAGCGCTACGACCTTGGCCTGGACGGCCGGCTCGTCGAGTTGCGCGGGCTTGGCATCGGTGAGCACGAGCGAGGATAGCGCATCGCATGACAGAGATGCACCGGGAAAGTATTGTGCCATGATGGCGTTCAAGCGCAGGTCCTGCATCGCGCGCTTGATAGCCGAGTCGATGAACGTAATGTCCGAACTCGACCAATTGGACTGTGATCCCAAATAAATGTTCCGGAAGCCCATCTGCGGCACCGTGGTACCGCCGTGAAAGATCAGGTCATCCAGCGGCGAGGGATTGATGCCCTTCGCGATCTCTTGCGGCGACGGCCACGCGCGGCCGGGTAGATCGCTGTTGAAGTAGAGATCTCTTTCAACCGGTGATCCCGGGCGCGCCTGAATGCGCATCGCGTACTGCGCGGCCGAAGTCTTCGAGCTGACGTGACTTCGCGTAGCGACTTTGGTCTTCTTAGCCATGATTTACTCCCTCGTCCCTGATGGTGGTAAACGCAACCGGCCGTAACACTACTTGGGTTGCGTGCGAAGTGCCACAAGCGTCGCAAAATCTTCACATTGGAATGCGCAAATAATCATCGTGATCGCCGCGCGTGAGGGTTCGACACATGGCAGCATCCGTGGGTGCGCGTTGCAACTGGGCTTCGATTGTGATCAGAATGTTACGCGTACGGCTGTACATGGACCCGCAGCAGGGCACACGACCAAAGAATGGAGGCAACTCATGGGCGTACTGCTTCAAGGCTTCTACAAGACGGCATCGAATCAAGCCGTGCCTTCGCCCGCTGACGGCGACGCCACGGTTCCGTGGTGGTGGGACCGCCTGGCTGCTCAGGCCAATAGTTTTCGTCAGGCAGGCTTCACCGCCATCTGGCTGCCGCCGGTTTTGAAATCCGCATCCGGCAGCGGTCCCGGCGCCGATGGCTATGGGCCATTCGACGATTACGACATCGGCTCCAAATCAGAGAAGGATTCACAGACGGATTCCACTCACACGCGGTTTGGAAACCGCGAGCAACTGCAGCGGTGTGCCGCCGTCTTGCGCGCGAATGGTCTGGATGTTTATCTCGACATGGTCGAGCACCAAAGGATCGGCGACACGCAGCCGTTCATCTTTCGTTACCTGGGTGCCAATGGCGCGGCCGGCGCGGGCCGGTTCCCCAAAAATCCGCTCAATTTCGTTCCTAACGTACCCCGCGATCCCCGTCTGGGCGGTCCTCCGTCCAGTGATATTCCCTTTGGCCGCGAGTTGGCGCCTATCAATGCGAAACCGCCGCATTACGTTTTTGACAATCTAATTTCTGCCGCGGATTGGTTGACCCGCGCCTTGGATGTTCAAGGGTATCGAATCGACGATGTCAAAGGCATCTCAACCGACTTTCTGCTGCCGTTCCTCAATGCCAAATCCATGGCGCAAAAATTTGCGGTTGGCGAGTTCTTTGATGGAAACCGCGTCTTGGTCAACGGCTGGATTTTCAACCCGTCGGGGATGCAAGGCCGCGTGAGCGCTTTTGATTTCCCGTTGAAGTTTGTCCTCACCTCCATGTGCAACAACGCCGGCCGCTTCAACATGGCGGATCTTGACCATGTCGGACTGGCGGGAATTTCTCCGCTCAATGCCGTCACCTTCGTCGAAAACCACGACACCGACCTCAACGCCGGCGAGAAAATCATCTTCAACAAGATTCTCGGTTACGCCTACATTCTGACGTCCGAAGGTTACCCATGCGTGTATTACCGGGACTACAGTACCGACCAGAATTGCTTCGGCCTCAAACCTTCCATCGACAATTTGATCTGGATTCACGAGAACCTCGCCGCGGGTCCCACGCAGCAGCGCTGGAAGGACTTCAACGTATTTGCGTATGAGCGCTTGGGCGGCCCGCGTCTGGTGGTGGGGCTGAACAACGACCCCGGCACGGCGCGAACGATCACCGTTGCCACGGGATTTGGCTCGAATGTTACGCTGCACGACTACACGGGCCACGGTCCCAACGTCATCACCGACGGCACGGGATCGGCGACCATCACCGTTCCCGCCAACCGCAACGGATTGGGATACGTGTGCTATAGCCGCGACGGCCTCGGCGGCGCATTCGTAATCACAACCCACGCCGTCACGCAAGACTTCGACGGCGCCGCGGATCTCGACATTCCACCGGCGGCCAACGGCAAATCCGTGCAAGTCGGTCAGGTCTGGTGCGCCGCCAATTCACCGGTGAGCGCGGTCCTCAAGCCCGACGTCACCAATTGGGCGGCTGCGACCTCGATCAAAATGGAACTGATGGATCCCGAAGGAGCCCTTCTCGCCAACCAGACCTTCGACCGCGGGCCGCCGCCGGGCACGGCGCTGCGCGCAACCGCGCCGACAAGCGGTTTTTACGCAATTCAATTGCAGGCGTCCAACTTGCCGGCAGAGACAGCGTCCTACTCGCTGTCAGTCACCTATACCGCGCCCCAAAATTTTGTTCCTGGGGCCGCCGTGTCTTCTGCGGCGCTGGCCGCACCCGCGAAGGATGCCAGCGAGATCGGGCAGTGGTCTCAAGTGATTCCCCTGCCCAATGTCCCGATCCACACGCACGTGCTTCCCAGCGGCAAGGTGTTGTTCTGGGGCCGGCGTGAACAGCCGGGTTCCACGGTGTTTGCCACCCTCAATGAGCATCAGTGTTTCCCGTTCATCTGGGATCCCGCTCTGCCCAACACCGCCAAGCAAACCGGCAATCAACCCACGTTGGCCGACGGTAAAACCGGCGTCAATCTGTTCTGCTCCGGGCACACATTCCTGCCCGATGGACGTTTGCTGGTCATTGGCGGTCACTTGTTCGACAGCCAGGGTTCGAATCAGGCCGCGATTTATGACTCGACGACGGATCGTTGGACTGCGACGCAAACGATGAATAACGGTCGATGGTATCCCACGGCGGTGACGCTGCCCGACGGCAGCGTACTGGCGTGTTCAGGAACTTTCGCCACCGGCCCGCTGCAGCCGCCGCAGAATAGTTCCACTATCAACACCGTGCAGCAGGTCTGGAGCAATGGCACGTGGAATTCGATCGTGAATTTCATCGGACTGCCGCTTTTTCCGCGCATGCAGGTCGCGCCCGACGGCCGCGTCTTCATGTCCGGCGGTCTCGCCGAAAGCTTCTTTCTCGATGTCCACCAGGGCGGAACCTGGACTCCGGGCCCCTCTCGGTCAGCCGGCAACCGCGACTATGCTCCGTCCGTCACGTACGACGTCGGCAAGATCATCTTCATCGGCGGCGGATCGGATTCGGACCCCCAGGACCGCGATCAAAACGGCCCCCCGACCAATGTTGTCGAAATCATCGATTTGAATTCGCCCACACCGGAGTGGCGACAGACGTCGCCAATGAATTTCCCGCGCCGGCAGCACAATGCGACGATCTTGCCCGATGGTACAGTCTTGGTCACGGGAGGAACTCAAGGCGACGGCGGACCGACGAATGGGTTTAACGACGTCACTCCCGGCAAACCCGTCCATGCCGCTGAACTTTGGAACCCCGTCAGCGGGAAATGGACCAAGATGGCCACGGAGAGCGTCGATCGATGCTACCACTCCAGCGCCGTCCTACTGCCCGATGGCCGGGTGTTCAGTGCCGGTGGCGGGGAATATCAGCCGGTCCCAGGGAAGTTGCAACCCAACGATCCCTCCGAGACTCACAGCAATGTCCAACTCTTCTCTCCGCCCTATCTGTTCAAAGGCCCACGGCCGGATATTCTCAACGCGCCGGAGGTGATCAATTACGGTCAGCTGTTTGCCGTCGGCACCTCGCAACCTGGCCAGATCGAAAGAGCCAGCCTCGTGCGTCTTGGATCCTGCACGCATTCGTTCGACCAAAACCAGCGCATCAATTTTCTCGCCGCGACGGCAGCGGACAAGTCGGTCCGCCTCACGGCGCCGGCCAATGCCAACGTTTGCCCGCCGGGTCACTACATGTTGTTCCTGCTGGACAAGAACCTGGTTCCCTCGGTTGCCAAAATCGTCCGAGTCGGAGCGAGCGTCGCCCAGGCCGCCGCCATCCAACCGCGTACGGTCAGTGTTGCCGCCGTCACGCCGAGTAAACCCATCGTCGTGCCCAACCGCCGCCCGGTCGTGGTGGGTGTCACGGCCCTCTGTCCCTATGGAATTTCCGCGTGCTGGGGCGGGGCATACCATGCGCTGACCAGCCTACACGGCGTAGAGATGGTGAAGGAGACTCCCAACGCCGACGATTCAACCGCAGACGTGTATCTGAAACACGACGGCCTGCCGGACGTTGACCTGTGGCCGGAACAATTCGTGCGCATCGCCAACGGTACGCATCATTTCCGGGGCGTCGAAGTGACGCTCGAAGGATTGGTGAGAGCCGACGGGGGTGTATTGATCCTCGCCGGAGACGACGTTCGACCGCCCGTGATGCTCGCGCCGACTCAAGCAGCCAACAAGATCCAATGGGACCATATGACGGGCGCTCGAAAACCGCTGGATTCCAGCGAGGAAATCGCCTTCGAGCAACTGGCGGCGAGGAGCCAACGCGCGGCCGCTTCCTTCAAGGTCGAAGTCACCGGTCCCCTCCTGAAAACTCACGCGGGGTTCGCGCTGCAAGTGCGTCAGTTCCGCGAGATAGCTCCGTGACCGCCCAATCCCCGTTAAAACAATGCCTGGCCTCAAATCGGTGTTGGGAGAACTCCCTCCTCGGCATGATCCCGCTTTGGGCGATGAGACATACGATCTGCCTTGGCTTTGGATCGCGTATTCGCCGTTGAAGCAGCGGCTTGTACGCTTGCAGCCTGCAAAATCCCGGCGACCGCGTCCGAAATGTCCCGCAGCGTTCGCTCGGCCACGCTCTCCAACGGGAGGACCAGCGCCACCGCATCGCGTTGATGCCGGATCCGGAATAATGTCGCGCCGTTCTCACCGCGCACGACCACGTCGTGATGCCGCGGCTTAAGTCTTCGGCCCTTGGCGGACGCGGTGAGTAATTGCCGGTACACGTCTTTGACGGGCGGCCGGTCTTTTTGCGCGACGATGGAGCGCGCAGTGTCTATCAACGCCTGTCTCGCGCCGGGTTCCTCGAGTTTGCTCAAGAGACGTCGTCCCCAATTCTCGCGAATCTCGGTGGGGTTATCGAACGCCTCGACAACGACGGCCGGGAGCTGCGCCAACTTGAGCACCCGGGAGACTTGCGACGGGGAGATCTTCAACGCCCGCGCGATATCATCCTGGGAGTTGAAGTAACCGCTGCGAAGCCAGCGCGAATAGCTCAACGCCCGCTCATAGGGAGTGATGTCCTTGCGCAGGCGGTTCTCGGTGTCCATGGCGATCAGCGCTTCTTTGTCGGACAAGGTACGCATTTCCACCGCGAGCGGTTTGTTGAGGTGCCTGGCGACGAACAGCCGTCGTGCACCCGTGATGAGCTCGACATCGTGACTGGCATTGCCCTTCAAGGAGCGGCCGAGCACCGCAACAAACTGCCCATGCGCCGTGAAACTGGCGATTTCGGCACGGCAGGTGGCTTCGCTGATGTGGGCTTCCAGACGATCGTGGAACTCCCACATGCGGCACCGAAACGGATTCATCATGGTTATTGATGGCATGTCACGAACGCTCCCTGTGTTCATCGTTATTGGTCGATCCCAGCTAGAACTAGCGACGTTTCTTCGTAAAAACTGTCACGCCATCGAAGAATCTTTTCTCTCTGGTCCCATGGCACGTAGGCGGCGCCTATTTGGCGGTCACACCGTCCGCCGCGATCGCTGCCCGGTAACGTTTGTCCAATTCCGGCAGCAAGATCTCGGCGGGCAGCCATTCCGAGACCGGCGGCGAGTCTTGCGATGGCGTTGCCGGGCCGCGGGTTCGCTCCGAGGCGCGGCCCGCCTCGACGAGGGCGCGCAATTGGGGTTCGAGTTCTCGGTACTCGGCGCCGCGCAGCCTGATGCGTTGGTAGCGAATGTCGGATTCGTTTGCGAACTGCTCGCACAAAAAGCTATAGGCCGCGAGTTCGCTGATGAGAATCACGATGGTGCGCTCGATGAGCTCCGGCCTGAACTCCACCAGATCGTTCACCGATTTGCGGGCGCTTTCCAACGCCAGGTACAGCATGTAGATGACGTTCCGGGTGCCCTCGTGCCAGGGATCCGGGGAGCCATCGGGCGGCGCCCCGGGGGATGGCGGCGGAGCGATCGCAGCCAGCGAGCGCATCCCATCGCGCATCGCCTTCATATAGGTGTAGAAGGCGGTGATGTTGACCACCACCCGCGCTTCCAAGGTCTGCAAATCGTGCCCGCTGCTGTCGAACACCGGGAAATAATTTTCCTGCGAACTGAATTGACTAGTGGGCGTCGCTACGCTGCCGGCGGCGGAAGGCTGTGGACCTAGATTGCACTTGTCCACCAAGCGTCTGACAGTGTCGAGGACGGTGGTAATGCGGCACAGCGTACTGATCTCACAGGCAAATAAGTCCACCACCCCCAGCCGCGCGCTGCCCACCTGGTAGGCCCATGCGAGAATGCCGCCGAACACGGCGAGCGCCGGCGTCACGAAGACGCCGAAATTGGCGAGCCCCGCCAGTGCGATGCGCAGAAAGATCCAATCGGATTTTCGGGTGTCGATGTCGTGCCATTGGGTCACCGCCTGTGCCCACACGGAGACCACCGGCCCGAGGATCAGGATGACGATCACCGCGATCCACGACGCGGCGAGGATCAATCGTAAGTCATTCACATGCCGCGAGACGAACAACCGATCGACAGTGGCGTGGGCGTCACCGGTGAGCACTCGGCGGCCGATGAAGCGCAGCGGGTGCATGGGCTCAGCGGCCCTTGCCGGCGGCCGTCGCGGTAAACGGCTTGGCGCGTTTGGTCATGCAGATTTTGTCGGCATAGGTGCCTTCCGGGTTGGCGCGGCCTTCATGGGACGCACCGCACCGCCACGTCGCGCAGGCGGCCGGCGGCAACGGCCAACTGCGCCGCGGCGGGCAGCGCGCCGGCCAGGCGCTCGGCGACGGCGCCGAGGTCGCCGAGGCGTTCGCGGATCAGCGCGATGGCGAGCGGGGGATCCGCGGGCAGCGCGATGAAGCGCGTAAGTCCGAAGGCGGGTCCGCCATTTAAGTTGTCGACGCCGGCGGGGAGCGTGGTGAGCACATCGCCCACGGGGCGAATTACCGTGGTCATCAACTCGATGGCCGCGGCGCAGGCGCGCGCCGCTCTCGCGGCATCCAACGAGGGCGTGAAACCGAAGGCGAGCGACTGTAGCATCAGGAAATACACGGCGTCGAAGAGCTGCGCCGTGTCGCGCGTGAGAGCGTCCTTGATGGGATGAGCGGCCGCACCGTAACCATTCGTCGACGTCGCCACCGGATTTTCCATGACGCGCCGCACGGGCTGAAAACTCGCGCCCGCGCCCGCTTGGGCGCGCTCGAAGTCCGTGAGGATGCCGAGAAAGATGCCGTAGTGGCAGTCCGCGCGATCCGCCAGCGTGCCCTCGCCCTGGTGCGTGATCTGCTGGATGGCCGTGAGCGCCGAGGCGGTGTCGCTCACCTGAACTAAATCGGGGAACTGCACGCTTTGCTCATCCACTTGGTTTCCGCGGTTGCCGTCGAACAGGCCCGTAATGTTGCGGAAGCCGTCGGCGATGGCGCCATATAGCTCACCGATGGTCACGTGGCCGCGCTCCACCTCGGCGTGACTCAAGGCGGCCTGGCGAGTCACCCAGGGCAGGGCGGCATTCGCCGGCGTCTCGTAGACGATGAAGCGCTTCAGCGACTTCACGCCGAAGGGCTCGAGCGCAATGCGCGCGTGCAGCGGATAGTAGCGGCTCTTCTGCGGCAGGTTGGGGCGCAGGCAGTAGGGCGTTCCGCCGATGGCGCTCAAGAGATTCCACGCCTGCGCCAGGTGCAGCATTTCTTGCGAGGCCACGAAAAAAATCTGCGAGGCCCAGAATTTGACCTGGTGCGCCTGGTCGGTGGTCACCCCACCCTCGATGGGCCGTTGCTTCAGCGAGAAGGCAGCGAACAAATAAGAACACGCGAGCCCATGTTCCAGCTCGCAGGCCTCGGTGAGGAGCGAGGTCAACTCCTCGCGGGTCTGAGGTGTGGGCAGCGCGGTCATGGCGACAGCGGCGGCAGCGTCCGTTTGAATTCAACGGACGCAATGTGGTCCGCGGCGCGCAGGCTCAGGGCTGCGACGGTGAGGGTCGGATTGGCGGTGCCGCAGGTGGGGAGCAGGCTCGCGCCCGCGACGTAGAGATTGGGATGATCGAACGTTCGAGCGTCCGCGTTCGTCACCGCCTCGGCCGCATGCGCGCCCATGCGGCAGCCACCCATGACGTGGCCTGCGCCCTTGTAGTGACCGGGGTCGATGGAGGTGTCCGCTTCGACGATGGTGCCGTGCATGGCCTGGGTGAGTTGATCGATGATTTTGAGCGCAGGCCCGAAGGCATTGCGCGTGTACGTACCCACGCTGAAACCGATCCGCGGGCGGGGCAGGCCATCGCCGTCCTTTTTATCGGACAGCGTCACGCGATTGTTGGGATCCGGCAGCAGCTCCGTCGACAGACTGAAGCGCAATTGGCGGGTGACCGTGTCGAACAGGGCAGTGCGCAGCGCCTGGCCGAAGAGACCTTGCTCCACGGCTGATTGCACGTCCGCGGCGGGCGAGGACACGCTGCGGCTCGCCCAGCCGTCATTGTTCAGCGAGAACCGCATGGCGCTGCGCTCGCGGCGAAACGCACCGTCGCGAAAGGTTTCGATTCCCGACGTCGACGGCGGCCCGCGGAATGGATAGAGCGGATCGCGCGCGCGCACGAACACCGACTTTTGCATGTGGTCCATCAGATTGCGCCCGACCTGGCCGCTGGAATTGGCGACGCCGTTGGGTGCGCCGGCCGCATCGGCCGACATCAGCAGCAGCTTCGATGACTCGATGGCGTTCGCCGCCAGGATGACCACCGTGCCGCGCAGCACCTGTCGCGTGCCGTCGTTCCGCCGGTATTCGACGCTCTCGATGCGCCGTGATGCTCCCACCGTCAGCCGCGTGGCCACGGCATTGGCAATCACGGTGACATGGCCGGTGGCAAGCGCCTTCTGCACATGCACCTGGCCGTCGTACTTGGCGCCGATGGGGCAAATCGGAATACAGCTCGCGTTGCCGGCGCACGGCGGGCGGCCGTCATAGGGGCGCGAGTTGCGTGCCGCCGGCGTCGCCAGCACGCGCACGCGCAGGCCATCGACGCTGAGCTCATTCACGGCGCGCCCGACATAGTTGTCGGACCAGCTCGGCCAGATCGGCGGCATCGGGAAGGGCCGGCTGCGAAACGCCCCGTGAACGTCGGCCCATTCGGCGTCATCGCCGGACACTCCCAGAGCAGACTCGGCGGCGCAGTACCAGGGCTCGAGGGTTTGGTAGGTGATGGGCCAGTCGACGCCGACACCATAGTTGGACTGCATCGCAAAATCCGCCGGCAGAAGACGCGGCGTATGACCCAGCCAATGCCACGTGGTGCCGCCCGCGATGCGTTCATAGGTGCTGAGATAATCTTCGGGGCCTACTTGGTCGTAGTAGGTGTCCATCGGTCCCGGATGCTCCGGTCCAATCGCACCGCCCCCGTACGGCGAGCCCAACGGCTTGCTCGCCGAGGCGCCCCAGGCCGCCAGCGCCGCGGCGCGATCGACGCGCGCATCCCCGGCTTCCAGCAGCGCCACGCGCACGCCGGCGCTGCCCAGCCGCCACGCGAGCAGCGACCCGGCGACGCCGGCGCCGATAATCACGGCCGCGAATTCTTTGTCGGCGGCCGCGATCATGGTCCCCCTTCGTCCGGCGGATAACGCCAATGACCGAAATAAGCATCCGACAGACCCGGCGGGTGGGCGCCCACCGCGGACCACATCAGCGCTTCGAAGTAATCATCCTGGCTCGCGGCTGCCTGTGTGCCCGGCGGCGGGATCTGCCCGGTGAACCAGAGAAGGAGGATGTTTTTGACCAGCGGACCCAGAGACGCGTCATTCACG
>Ga0187880_1001179_pt1 | contig 21254 bp, 17 predicted proteins | sample June2016WEW_19_4_FD_132998 | JGI IMG/M metagenome (GOLD analysis project Ga0187880, IMG submission 132998) | Peatland microbial communities from SPRUCE experiment site at the Marcell Experimental Forest, Minnesota, USA - June2016WEW_19_40 | ecosystem: Environmental > Terrestrial > Soil >... | reverse complement strand
TCCTCCACACGCTTGCGGTCGGTGATATCACGGGTCACAATGAGAATCTCAACAGGCTTGGGGTCATTATCACGCAAAAAGGACATGCTGACCTCCACCCAGACAGTGGAGCCGTCCTTCTTGTATTCTTCCAACTCCAAGATGCGCATTCTATCGGGATCAGCCGTTCCACTGGCCTCCAGTTCCATCTCTTTTTCAAAGACTGTAAGGGCGAGCCGCATGGATTCAGGGGTTAAGACCTGCTCAAGGGGCTGTTCCATGGCTTCCTCAACGGTAAATCCACGGAGACGCATACTGGCCGGACTGACATAGGTAACGTGCAGATTCATATCCAAGGTCGATATCAGGTCAGCCGTGTTTTCCGTGATTAAACGGTATTTTTTTTCGCTCTCCCGTAGCGCCTCCTCGGCCTGCTTGCGGGCGGTGATGTCATTCAGAAAACTCAGGGTAGCGGGTCTTTCCTTCCATTGAATAACAGCCGTATTAAATTCAACCCACTTTATGGTTCCATCTTGGCTAATAACCCGGAAAGAGTAAGCAAGGGGAACTTTCTCACCTTTCAGCCTTCTTATATGATAATCGACGACCATATTACGATCATCGGGATGGATAAAGTCTATGAAAGGTTTCGATACTAATATCTCTCCGGAATATCCCATCATGTCCACAGCAGCACGATTGACAAAGACCAACTTCAAATCTTGTGCGATGATGATAGCTTCCTTTGCATTCTCTACGACCAGACGATACTTCTCTTCGCTTTTCCGCAGCGCCTCCTCCGCCGTTTGACGATCGGTAATATCACGCAGTATAATCACACGGCCGGTGACCTCATCCCGCCTGTGTTGAGTGGGAATGATGGATAGATCATAAAACCGCTGGCTTGTCCCCTCACTGATTTGTACTGCCTCGTTGACGCATTGTAATTTCCGGCAGTGGAGGAGTAAATCGGGCCATCTGCTCAGGAGGATCTCCAACGGCCTGCCGATACTTTGCGCCGATTGCAGGCCAAACACCTCATGCGCCGCCGCATTGAAATCAACAACACGGTTGCGCCCATCCAAAACTATCATGCTGTCATTCATTTTCTCTAAAACCACACTGCGCGCGATGGGAACGATGTTTAACATGCCGTAGTGAAAGAGGGCCCAGACAATCATCGTTCCCGCGAGAAAAAGAATACTTGTGGAGATGATATATCCGGGGAGCTGGGGGATGCTCGTATGAAAAACAGCGTCGGCTATCACCGGCAGAGAAGCGCCGCCGATGATCATCAGGCTTTGACGGCGGTAAAAAGATTGGGCGTTGCGCAGCGAAAGGAGCAGCAGGATCAGCGAAGCCACAAATAAAACATACGAATAACAAATGTGAATCCAGTACCAAGGGCCGCTATTCCAAAGTAAAATCGGGAAAAGGCCGGAGTCATCCAAGCGATAGTTATAGCGGAACAGCGTGTGGTGATCGCTGGTCCAAGCCAAAACGATAGTAATGACCGGCACCACGAACAATAGCACCAAGCGACGACGAGTTATGAGATACTCTTGCCCGATATAACGAACGATCATCACCAGCCATAACACCGGCGCAACCGCTATAAATAAAAACCGCCCTTTCATCCAGAAGAGTTTATCCGGGAGGCTGAAACTGGAAAGATCGAATACATAATCCAACGCCAGGCCGGAGCACAAGAACAGCAGTTGGGCGATGGACGCCGTTACCGGGGCAGTCCGATTGAGCCAGAGATATACCCCTAGGCCACCGAGAAACACAGCGGAAATCAAGTGCAAGAAAACGTAGGGCGACAATTGCATCTATCTTCCCCAATAACGTTGATTGCTAAGAACTTCCTTTTTCAATGTGGGAGTATATGAAGAAGGATTTTGTGTGTCAATGGATTATTGACAACAAAATGTGAGGTGTGGTGTCGATGTTTGTCGTCAGGCGTTAATTGTGTTTATTACCGATTGTAACCCTTGATTTCTATCTTCATAACTGATTTATCGAGTACAGGAAGAAGTACTTGCTGACTTCACCTACAAGTCAACAGATTTATAAAAAAAGGAAAACTGAAGATTACCAATTGAAAGAGAGGATGCTTGGTTTGTGCAGTGTCATTGATTATGTGTGATAATGTTATTATATCATCAAAATTGTTCCTAGCCCTTTTATTATCATGGAATCCGAAGGATATGAATTGTGGGGGAGTTTTTAAGCCTCTATCATAAAGCATCCTTATCGTTCACGGAGAAAGGTACCTGTTATACCCTGGCACATTTCAACAGTTATGGAATAGCCGTCATCGCTAATCCTTCCTTTCCAGTGTGGCCCGTTTCCGTTTCCCCCAACAGTCTTTTGGAAATATAAACTCATTACCATTCAAGGTTGTTTCATCATTTCGATACCATTGCCCAACTGGAGCTGGTCCACACCAGGTTGTAGGTGCATTGTCACACCAGGTAGTAACCGAACCCTCAATTAGTTTATTCCCTTGAACCTCTAATGTGGAATATCCTTTTGTCTTTGATTCACCCCAATTCCACACAAAACGCACTCCATTTAGTTTCTTAAGCCAGCTTTCGTACTCACTTTGTTTTTTTGCTGCGACTGCCTCCGGGCTAGATTCCTTTGCTGTTTTTTCCTGACGGTATTCAATTTCGTAGACAAGCTTCTCCACACTACTAGCATCAGGAGCATTGGGCGCGGCTAAAAGATACAACTTTAAATTTTTGATGGCAGTATCGTATAAGCCCGCCTTGTCCTGTGTCACGCCGAGGTTGTAATAAGCATTAGCCAGCCAGGGCGCGGACAAAGTTGCCTTTTCGAATTCCGCAGCCGCATCCTTAAAATCATTGGCGCCTTTTGCGCTTTTCACTGCCGCCGCCCCTCGGACCATAAATCGCTCAGCTTCTTTAGGCACCACTGGCGCTGGCTTCATGGTCTGCACCAGCTTTATGATTTTCTCCCGCAGGGCATTGTCATCGGGATTCTTCTGGAGGTCGGAGATATATTGATTTAATACTTCGCGCGGTGTCTGTGCTTGAGTAGAAAAAGTCATTACGACAACTTCAATAAAACATAAAAATATCAGGATTATGTTTCTTTTATTAAGCATTGTTGCCTCCATGTGATGACGTTGTTATATCATCAAAATTGTTCCTATCCCCTTTATTATCATGGAATTCGAGGGACATGAATTGTGGGGAAGTTGTGACAGACTCTGTCATAAAGCATACTTATCGTTCACGGATATAGCTTGTTATTATGCCTTGGCACCCTTCCAGAGTTATAGAATAGCCGTCTTCGCTAATTCTTCCTTTGGGGTGGGGTCCCTGTGGTCCGACTCCGTTTATCCAACAACCTTTTGGAAATATAAATTCGGTACCATTCAAGGTTGTTTCATCAATACTAGACCATTGCCCAGCCGCCATTGGACACCACTCCTTCACACACCGAATTAAAACACTACCCCAAATTAGTCTATTTCCTTGAACATCTAGCGTGGCATATGCTGGTCCCCAAGGACCATTCTCATTATACACAAAGCGTGCTCCATTTAGTTTCTTAAGCCAGGCTTCGTATTCATTTTGTTTTTTTGCTGCCACTGCCTCCGGGCTTGATTCCTTTATTGCTTTTTCCTGACGGTATTCAATTTCGTCAATAAGTTTTTCAACAACGTTTTTGTCCGGCGCAGCGGGTGCAGCCAAGAGATAGAACTTCAAGCTCCTCATTGCTTCCGCATACAGACCCGCCTTGTCCTGTGCCACGCCTAGATTATAATAAGCATTGGCCAGCCACGGCGCGGATAAAGTTGCCTTTTCGAATTCTGCAACCGCGTCTCGAAAATCATTGGCGTCTTTTGCACTTTTCACTGCCACTGTCCCCCTATTCATAAACCGCTCTGCTTCTCTTGGTATCGCCGGTTCTTGCTTCATCGTCTGCACGTGCTTGATAATCTTCTCCCGCAATGCATTGTCATGGGGGTTATTCTGAAGATCAGATATATACTGGTTGAGGGTTGCTTGCTGGTTTTGCGCGTAAGCCAGAGTTGTAAAAGCAATGAGTGCGAAAGCAAAGACCAGAAACATGGCGATACTTGCTTTTAAAAATTTCATACTCAGGACTCCTTAAATGTATTTGTTTCCTGTGCTAAACTCTATTGTTCGGCAGTGTTGTTTCAATCGGTTATCAAATTATCGCTAGTTTTTTTGGGGTGCTTTTCCCACAAAATAACCTCTGTTATAGCTTTCAATCCATTTAACCCGGCAAGGCCCTTCGGCATCCGGATGATTGAAGGACTGATTTTTCTTTCCATCTTCCTTGTCCCGTTTCCCATAAAAAAGTGCTGCTTTCAGAAGAGTCTTTTGATATATCATACCGGCGCTGAATCCTGTCTGATATAATTCAGCACACTTATTCTGCTCCTTTGCAGGCACAGATAGGCAATACACTCTGGCGGTTGATTCATAGCATTGGCTGGCATCATGGAGGCCCTTTTGAAAAGGAGCCGATTGCTGATTTTTTTTATCTATTTTTATTTTATCTGAGTCTTTCTTCTTATTTAAATCCTTGATATCGTAGCTTGCGGCATCCTTGAGCCCGGATTTATCATCGTTAATATCTTTCAAGCCTAAAACACCGGCATCGGTTCCCTTAAGGCCAAGCTCGCCCTCCGTAATGCCTTTCATTCTATTCAGAGCTTCCTGCTTGTTCTGTTCGAATTCCTCCTGTCTCTTTTTTGCTTCTTCCTCTTCTCGCTTTCGCTGTACTTCTAGCTCACGTTGTCTCTGCTGTTCAATTTCCAATTGCCGCTGGTGCTCAGCTTCATAATCGTATGACGGAGCGGTAGAGGTCGAACCGCCTTGCTGCCTGCATCCCCAATTGGACCCCGGGTTGCAACTTGGTCCACTCGACGAATAGGTGCCGCAACAGCTTTCGCACCACTGCTTATACTGTCTTGCCCAGGTTCCTCCAAAGCCTTTAGGTGGGGATGAGCAATCGGCAAAACATATTTGGGGTAATACAATAATAAAGGCGGCTGATTTCAATACAAGAGATTTAAACATTTTCATAATATTTTCTATACCATCCGCTATAATATAAGTACAAAAAACCCTGTCTCATCTGAGAAAGGGTTTTTTAATCATCACATGTTGCCCCACCGAGGTTTAACCATTCGAAATTAATTATTGCAACTACTTAACTTTTGATTATCACTATTTTAGAAATAAATCTATGTAAAGAAAAGAAGTTGATGGCTTTTGAAAATAATTCAGTCAACATTGAATATCGTTTGAAACAAAGCATACCCATCATAATCAGCCAATGCTTGACTACAGGAAGAAGTACTTGCAGAAAATATCTTGTATTTAATTCTGACTGTATTCTCTAACACAGCTCATTTGGAGTCAGTTTTTTGATGATCCGCTTTATCTCCTTGTTGCGGCAAGGTATCAGCCCACTCACTCACGGTTAAAACATCCGCCTGACGGGGAAACAACTTCTCGACCAACACGCGATGGACTTCCGGATCGGCATCTAAACACGCGTCAGAAAGAACGACAAGCCCGTAATCCTTATCCGCAGCTTCCCGCAGAGTTGAAAGGACAACGCCGCTTGTTGCAATACCAGTTAGAATCAGCTTGTCGATCCCACGGGCGCGGAGAATAACCTCGAGATCACTACCGGCAAAAGCGCTCACGCGTAATTTCGTCACGACAGGTTCATCCGGAAGCGGCGCTACCGAATGATGAATTTGCGTCGAACTATCAGAAATTGTCATGTTTCCATGTTCTGTGATGGCCGAAAACATTTTGTTTTTTGCGCTTACTTCCGGATAGCCGTCACGGAATGCAACACGAACAAAAATAACCGGAATTCCAGCACGCCGGGCAGAGCTCACGGCACGTTGAAATGGAACCATGACTTCTGGTTTTTCAGCGAAACGCTGAACAATTCCATTTTGAACGTCCATCACTAACAGTGCCGAGTGATTAGCTTGCATCATATCAGCACTCTTTACTATAAGAATAGGTTTGGCCACACAAGAGGTAAGAAGGAACAGGCAGATAAATTCCAAAATCTTCTTAGTGCTTTTCATAATTCCCTCCTCAAACACAAAACTCCGCACTCTATTAGGAAACGGGAGTTCGGTAATCAGTTCATACTGCCCTCACTCATGGTTAAAGGGTTCATGAATTTTATTCTCTGAGATTATATATTTTAAAAATATCACTATTTCCAGAAGAAATCTATTACGAAAATGAAAACTATTCGGCTTGGTGCTTTCAGGAAGACAGGTTGCTGTTGCCACCTACAACTGCTCAAAAGTGGGCACTTGCCAGAATTGAGGATTACAGATGGAAAGAGAGCAACGTAAAAAGCAGCCGCGAGTGGAACTGTAGCGTTTCATGATGCGATTTAAAGATATTACCCCCTTTTACCTATGTTCAACTACCTCTGAGAGTTCAAGGTCTTTTGTCTCCGGACTATATAATAGACTTATGAAAGTCATCATGGCGCCCACGGTTAAAATAGCCGCAGGGGAAAGCCACATATCCTGTTTCTCGATGGCTGCTATAAAGGGTATACAATGGGCCCACCATACATAGATACTGAACCCTGCTCCCAAAAGTGCGCCCGAAGAATAACCCAATCCAACCCCTGCTGCCCGCCGTTTTGTCGGAAAACGTTCAGAGAGGTAGGCAGGTACGATGCCCCAGGCCAGCTTCAGCATTGCCGCCATTGTCGCGCCCACAAGGGCGAGTTTTATATTACGAGTAATTGCGGCATTATAAAGGACATAATAGACGGGAACGCCGAATAAAATCAGAAAAACACAATAATACATCGTCAGTCTTTTTCTCCCGGCAAAGTCGGAAATCCAACCATAAAAGTTATAACCGAGGAATGCCATAAATAGGGCAAAACCGTAGATCAAACTGTATGTCGTAGTGTTGAAACCCCTTCCGCCGAGTGTCAGAATATTCGGCAGGAAACCGTAAACCGAGTAATCCGCGAGGAAAAGTCCTGTCATAAAAAAGAAGACCTGCACAAAATCCCATAGGGCAGGGCGTTTGAACAATCCCATAACCGGCGCCTTTTCGATATTACCTTCCTTCTTGGCCCTTTCAAATTCGGGAGACTCCGGCAGCAACTTTCTGATATACAGGGCCAGTAATACAGGCAACACTCCTGACGCAAAGACAATGCGCCAGCCGTAGTCAAGCATGGCCTTGCTGCCCAGGGTAGAGGAGATCAGGGCAACCGCAAGGGAGGCAAAAACATACCCTAATGGGAAACCTGACTGAATGAAGCCGCCTATTGCACCACGCCGCTTTTGTGGAGCATGTTCGATGGCAAAAGTATGCCCTACCGCATATTCCCCTCCGAAAAAACATCCCATCATAAACCTCAGGACACAAAAAAGAACGTACGCCCAAATACCAATCTGATCATATGTGGGAAGGAAGGCAGACGCAAAGGATATCATACCAACTCCGCCTATGGTCAGAACCAGGAGAAAACGCCGGCCAATCTTATCGGCATAATGTCCGAAGAATACTGAGCCAAACGGCCTCGCTGCCATTGTGATCGAATAAGTGAGGACGATCGTGATATACCGCCAAGCCTCACTTCCCGCGGGGGACGAAAATATCTTGACGAGAATTGGAGCCATGACAAGTACGATCGCCATGTCGTATGCATCCAGCATAAAACCCAAAAACTGCGACCCCATCGCCATTTTTGTATCTTTGCTTAATTTTAATTTTTCTTGTATGGCCATGATAATTCCCTTCCTTTCAAACGACTTCCCTCGCTATCTCTTGTCTTCAGGTACTCTGGTTGTTATTTCACTTTCCATCTCCATCTCGGAATGGAATAGACATACTCCTTGGTTGCATATTTTTGCAGCGACAGTGACCTGCCACCGATAGCTGTACCACATGTTAAGTTAGAGTTCAGCTATTTTTTGATTATTTCCGATTGAAATGTTGTGTGAATTGGGAAAATAAGAAAAACAACATTACAGGAAGAAGTGCTTACTGACTACACCTACGACTGTTCAGTAGTCAGCAGTTGTCAGAATTGAGGATTACGGATCGCAAGAGAGTACTGTTATGTATCAGCAATGCGAGCGACAGGTAAGCGTTTCCGTCTTGCCAAAACAACATGATTGAACAATATTTTCAATCATACTCGTCGATCTTTCGTCATACCTATCCAGTATGTCTGGTTGAATTCCTAATTTGATTGCAGCCTGCGATAATATTCCCCTCATGCCCACCTCCCCGGTTATCTATTCGTTAATGATTTCCGTTTTTAGTTCTCTTCTTGAATCGTTTATTAAAAATATTAAGGGTGTGGAAATAACGAAAATCACTGCAATCAGGAAAAATACATGATTGAAAGAAATCATACTGGCCTGCCTCATCACGATTCCTTCAATTGCTTTCAGTGCCTTATTTTGGGCATCAATAATGTCCATACCCTGGGAAGAAAAATATTGAGACAGAGAGCGCAGAGTTTCTGCGCTGGTATTGCCAAATGCGGTTATGTGTTCCATTAGCAGTGCCCTGTTGGCTTGTTCTCCATGGGTTAATATTGTAGTGGCCAGAGCAATGCCGACACTACTAAACACCTGCCGCACAACGTTATAAAGTCCTGCCGCAGCAGTCAGCATCTGTTTTTCAATGGTGGAAAGTGCTGCCGTGCTTAAAGAAACAAAAATCAATCCGAATGCGACTCCCTGCAAAAATTGAGGTAAAAATATGTCCCAAATACCAATGCTCAGGGAAAGAATGGAAAGTTGATAAAATGAAACAGCATTTAGAAATAGCCCTATTCCTATCATCAGCCGGGGTCCTACTCGATTATAAATTCTCCCGGCAAGCGGCATGATCATGAGCATGGCTACAGATCGGGGAATCAGCGCCAGTCCCGAATCGAAAGCCGGATAGCCCAAAAGCTGCTGCAAGAATAACGGCAGGATAAAGAGACTGCTCATCAGCGCCAAGCCAAGAATGCCACTCAGAAATGTCGCTGAGCTGAAATTGATGTCTTTTAAAATACGCAGATTTACTACCGGGTTTTCCACCTTCAATTCCCGCCAAATAAATAATATCAGCCCAAATGAGGCAACTAAGGAAAGATAAATAATAAAATTCGAAGAAAACCAATCGTTTAGTTCTCCCTCCTCCAGCATCGTCTGTAATGCTCCTAGGCCAACCATCATGAGGGATAGCCCGAGAACATCAACCTTGCCGGTTTGCCGGACAAGATAGTACGGATCCTCTATAAACTTCATAATCAGCAGGACATTGATAATACCAATCGGAACATTGATATAAAATATCCACGGCCAGGAATAATTATCGGTGAGCCATCCGCCAAGGGTGGGGCCAATTGCCGGCCCCAGCATTACACCCACTCCGAAAATTCCCATAGCCATAGCCTGTTCTTTAGGCGGGAATGTTTCTCGCAGTACTGATTGCGAAACCGGTATCAGCGCACCTGCACCAATACCCTGCATTATCCGGAATACCACCATGGAGGTAAGGTCCCAGGCTATTCCGCAAAGCATGGATGAAGCGGTAAATAATAAAACGGAAAAGATATAAAAATTCTTGCGGCCGAAACGTGAGCTTAAAAAAGCGACTATGGGCATAATGATGACATTGGACAGGATATATCCGGTGGAAACCCAGGTAATTTCTTCCACGGAAGCGCCCAGTGTGCCACGCATGTGCGGTAGGGCTACATTGACAATGCTTATGTCCAGTGACGACATGATGCTACCGGTCATGACTGTCAGGGTGATTAACCATTTATGTGGACCGTGGCTTTCGTCCATGGAACCTCTATTGTTTCAACAATTTTGGTCCGGTCTGGCGTGTTACATCGACAATGGGAACAACCGAAAGGCCCGGCCATAGAGGATGTTTTGGATCGAATTTGAAATCGATAACTATTTTAACCGGCACCCTTTGCACAACTTTTACAAAATTGCCTGTCGCATTCTCCGGGGGCAGTAAACTGAAGACGGAGCCGGTGCCGGGCTGGAGACTGTCGACATGGCCGGAAAATTTTATTGAGGGATATGCGTCAACTTTGATCTCTACCGGCTGGCCAACCGCCATTTTTGTAATTTGTGTTTCTTTAAAGTTAGCAATTACCCAGATGTCTTCTTTAACAATAGAAAGTAGCGTCTGCCCCGGCATCACATACTTCCCCGGGTCGACATTCTTCATGCCAATTCTGCCGCTGATAGGCGCGATAACAACAGTTCTTGTCAAATCACGCTCAGCCAGATTTTTTGTTGCTTGTGCTTCCTTGATCTTAAAAGACTGAGTTGCGTACTTTGCTTTGATAGCTTTGAGAGCAGCATCAGCCTCATCAATAGCAGCAGCGGCTGCCTGACGGCGGGCAACAGTTACCTGCCAGCGCGATTTCATTTGATCATACTGATTTTGGGATACGGCATCTTTTTTCAGCAAGCTTTCATAACGTTGCACTTCCTTTTGCGCCAGGTCTTCTTCACTTATTGCCACATCCAGATTAGCTCGCGCTTTGGTCAGAGTTTTTTCTTTTTCCACAATAGTTGCTGCATGCTCATTTTCTTCAGACGTTAATCTGGATATAGCCTCTTTTTTTTCTTTCACCAGATCGAGATAATCCTGCTGGTAAATTTCCAGAAGGGGCTTTCCGGCATCGACATATTGATTGTCGTCAATATACACATTAATCACCTTACCCCTGACTTCAGCGGCGATGGGAACAACCGTACCCGCCACATATGCATCATCAGTACTTTCATAAGAAAGGGAGTGAATGAAATACACAATTCCATATATAACCGCTGCTACGATTACAGTAACAACAACTATTCTAAATCCCCGTTTTTTCATATTCTGCCTACTGAATTGGAACTACCTTATTCATTTGCATCAGCTTGAATTTCTCTATTCCGATGCATCATTTATCATAATTATGAACGTCGCAGATTATTAACTATATGTCCAAGATAAGCACGAATCTTCAGCAAATCATCTTTACTAAAACCCTTACACACTCGATCACGGTGCTTCAAGACTACAGGTTTCAATTCCTTTAAAATACTGCGCCCAGCCGGAGCTAAATAAACGTGAAAAGCACGTTTGTCTTTTTCATCATGTAGTTTTTCAATATATCCACGCCTGTTCAGTTGTTTGAGAATGCGGGTAATGTTGTGACGGTCTTTGGAAGTTTTTTCTCCAAGTTGACTTTGATTCAGTCCCTCTTGTTCCCGCAGACGTAACAAAACTGCCCATTGTTCTGGCGTTAAATCATAGCCTGCATCCTGAAAAGTCTGTCGTAAAGCAGCGGATACTTGAATATGGCTGCGATATAGCCAGAACCCGAGCGATTCATCCAAAGAAAATGTTTCGATCTTTTGTCTCATTAAAACAACTTTTTTGTCTTTATAAACATGTTGTCAAGACAACAAAATATATTTATCCGTTCAATCTGTCAAGATATAATATTGTAATATTATTTTAGGTGAATAGGTTAAGGGGTATTTAACTATTACCAATTGCAGTATTGTATATTTGCATTAATTTTAAGATTCACGACTTCAGGAAGAAGTCGATTATCTGCTTCACCTACAAACAAATAACCATGTTGAATAAATATTTTAATGATTTGCGTTTGAAATGTTTGATCCACAACGCGAAAATTAGCAGCGAGTGCAACTTACCCCTTGGGGGTCAGGTAAGTGGTAATTAATTTGTTTTTTATTTGAAATTTTCGTGCAACACCAAATGGTCGAAGACAAGTCTTATTGATGATCGCCATGCCGGAAACATTGCGTGCTTTTACTTCTGTATAGACTCGTGTTACCCCTTCCTTTGAGAGGTTCATAAGAATATGCTTGACTAATATGGCATAGTAGGTGTGTCCTCGATACTCCTCCCATGTGTGCGCATCGAAGATAACTACGTCATTAGGAGTCATTGGGAAAAAGTAATGTCCTATGGCATTTTCCCCGCGAAGGGACCATTCAAAGCTGACAATATCGCCATCGCTTTTGAGAACCCAAAGGATTGCCCCTTTCCTGAAGTGTTCATTTATGTAATGTTTAATAAAATCTGGATGTGAATACGAAAGGAATCTTTCCATGTCTTTTGGTGCCAAATCTTCCTTTTTTGTTATCTTCTCAATGGTAAATGAATTAGGCAATTCAATTATTTCTTTTTTTAAATCTGCAATATCAGCAAAAATAAGGATCGATTCATTGCGCATAAACGTGCGGTCTGCTAACCTGACAATGCCCTTCACGGTTTCGACAAAACCATTCTGAGAATAATAGTATATTAAGCGTTTAAGAAGGTAATACTTAATAAAGATTCTCCTCTTTCAGCATGCTATTCTGATGACATCATTATACAAGATTATACAAGTTTTATACCAATAAAATTTAAATTCAATAACTACTTGTTATTGAATGATAAATTATGAATAAGCCAAAATATCATTTGTTTTTTATCGCGGTTGATTGGGTAATATATATCCATCTGAGGGTATTCACATGGATACAAAATACACATCATAATGCGATGTGTAGTGACAATGTTTATTGGACATTAATTGTGTTTATTACGGATTGAAGTCCAGCATTTTCGCCGAGGTTGACGTTTTGTTTGTTTCAGGAAGAACTATATTAACCAATATTTTTAAGAAAATATTAGTCCATAACACCTACAACTGTTCAGTGGTCGGCAGTTGTCAGAATCGAGGATAGCGGATTGAAAGAGAGTAATGCCGCGCCTCACATGCCGCGAGGAAACGAGCAGTCCTCGTGCAGGCGCATGTTATACGAGCAATTATGGTAAATATCAAAAACATTTATGTGACATGCCGTTTCTGCATCAGGCACCTCCAGGCTCTGGGTGGATTTGGACGATTAGATCCGAAATGGCTGGAGGTAAGTGAAAGAACCTCAAAATAGGGTTCCACTGCCAAGATTATATCTCCTGCAGTCCGTTGAGGTGGACCAGGACCTTGGCGATGTTCATCAGCGTTGCCAACGATTGTCAACCACAGGCCGGCTTCTTCCAAATGAGTAGAGACATTTTGGGCAAACCTTCTTCGATCATTTTCAGAACTGAATGAGTGAAAACAGCCTCTGTCAAATACAAAACCAAAAGGAGCACCTTCAATTTTGTGCTTAAGAAAATCAACAAGAATAAAATCGCATGTAACGTTAGCTTTAGAAGCTTTTTCTTTTGCCTTCTTTAGAGCAATGTCCGAAGTATCAGTACCAATAACCTGAAAGCGATTCTGGGCAAGCCATATGGAATTGTCTCCGGTTCCACAGCCGATATCCAAGACTTTGCAGCTCAAAATAGGTTTTTTGGTCACAACTTCGATAAGATTGAAATCCGGCTGGCCGACGTCCCAAGGAGTGTCCTCTGATTTGTATCTTTCTCTGTAACGCTCTTCGACTGTCATTTGATTACACCTTATAGAAATGTCATATATCTAAGTGCACATTTGGGGTTAGGTCTTGAAAAGACAGTTTCTTATGTTTCAATATCTGATTGTCCTATATGGTCAGGTTTTCCCAGACGACGGCTATGCCCAATCCCGATCCGATACAGGCGCTGCTGACGCCGTATTTGCATTTTCTGCGGACCATTTCTTTCAGAAGAGTAATGCTGATCCGGGTCCCCGTGTTGCCCAAGGCATGTCCCAAGGCGATGGCACCGCCATTCACGTTGACTATGTTGTGATCCAGCCCCAGTTCTTTTTCACAGGCAATAACCTGGGCGGCAAATGCTTCATTGATCTCAATCAGCCCCATATCACCCAGATTCAAGTTCGCTCTTTTCAATGAAGCTCTTATAGCCGGGGCAGGACCGATGCCGAAGATGTGCATTTCGACGCCAGCCGACGCATACCCCCTGATCTTGGCAATCGGCTTCATCTTTAGCTCCTGGGCCTTTTTCTCACTCATGAGCATCATGAGGGATGCCCCGTCATTGATGCCGCAGGCATTGCCGGCCGTAACTGTCCCACCCGGAACAATGGGGGACAGCTTGGCGAGTCCTTCCACTGTGGTTTCCGCGCGGGGGTGTTCATCCGTGTCAATGATTTTTGTTTGTTTCTTGCTGACCTTCACCTCCATAGGAATGATCTCTTCTTTGAACTTGCCTTCCTTGATCGCCGATACGGCCCTCTGCTGGCTCGTGTAGGCAAAAATGTCCTGATCTTCCCGGGTAATATCGTACAGCTTGGCCAAATTTTCCGCCGTTTGCGCCGCCGGCCGTTTTTGCGAATCAGGATTGTCCGCCAGTACCTGCATCAGCGTATCTATCAGAACATCGTCTCCCATGCGGTACCCAAACCTGGCTTTATCCATGGCATATCGGTACCCGGACATGTTTTCGACACCGCCCGCCAGAACGATGTTATGACGTCCCAGCAATATGGAATCGGAGGCATTGTGGAGAGCCTTCAGACTGGACCCGCACAGTTTGTTGATAGCGTATCCGATAACAGAAACCGGCAACCCGGCACGCTGACCCGCCCAGCGAGCCAGACACGATTCGTTGCTCCGGTTCTCCACATTGCCTAGGATAATTTCGCCGATCTGGGCCAGATCGAAGTTGACCTTCTTCATAATCGAAGAGATAATAAAGGTGGCCAGTTCAATGGATGGAACATTGGCAAGTCCACCTCCCATCCTTCCCACTGCCGTTCTACCCATTTCCACCACAACTACATCGTTAGACATTTATTTAATACTCCTCTTAATTTATAAGTGGAGCCCCCTCCGACATGAGCCGGAGGCTCCCTAAAACAACGCGACCTCCCGCGGGTCACGGCGCTTTCCTCCTCCGGCCGGAGCCGGGGGATTCCAAGTCGCGGGATTGATCTTTATGTGCCGGCCAAAATTTTTAATACGATTGCCTCTTATGTACTATTCGAGCCGTCTGGAATTCCCGCAATTTTTTTGGCCAGCTTCTCTTTCATGCTCACATTGCTATAGCGGGAAATCATCACTTTCTGTGCTTGCGGGGAGCCGGCCCCATGAATCGACTCCGTAAAGAACGCTACGGCTCCGGTTCCCATCGTGATGTTCTCAATCAACCGGATGCAGCGGACCCTGTCCTCCCAGGAAACATTCGCCACACCTTTCAAATACTTCTTCATGAGTTTACCGATATCATCAGGTATCTCAAAATCCTTTTCCGAGGGAGTTGTCCCAATAACCGCCCCCGCCAGATCCTGAGTTAGACGCGAAATCTCCGCAGGAAATCTGGTAATATTGAGTTTACAGACATTAGCCAATAATCCGTTAACAAGATAGCCGCCAGAACTGTGACGGCTTCCTTCGGATTGAGCGGCAAGCGCACACGCATGGCATGTTTCGGCGAGGTGAACCATTTCAGTCAGCTTGTCCTTGACATGGGAGGCTTTGGCCGTACCATTGTATACTGTCATCAATGATGCAGCTCCGATCAGGACATCGGCAACGCCGACCTTGCAACCTCCATAGCTGGTACGGTGATAATTGGCGAATATTTCAACAAGTCGCCCCGAATATTTGGTTTCGCCGCACATGAGAACATTTTCCCAGGGGACGAAAACATTATCAAAAATTATGTATGCCTCTTGTCCTCCAAAATTAAGGTTTCCAACATCGATGGTACCATCTTCAATTTTTCGCGTGTCACAGGACTGGCGGCCATAAACATAGGTGATCCCCTTAGTGTTAGAGGGTGTAACAAAGGCAACGGCATAATCCTTATCCGCTTCTTTCATAGTTGTGGTGGGGACAACCGCTATCCAATGAGAATTGGTAGCGCCCGTTTGATGAGCTTTGCAACCCCGTACGACAATGCCCTTGGCTTCTTTCTTGACAACATGTAAATACATGTCCGGATCCGCCTGCTGGCTCGGAGGCAGGGAGCGATCTCCCTTCGCATCGGTCATGGCCGCATCACAGACCAGATCATCTTCCTGCATGATCTTTAAAAAATTCAAAAATCTCTGATGATATTCCGTTTTCAGATCCGCATCCATTTCATAGGTTATCGCATTAAGGGAATTCATCACATCAAGACCCGCACAACGCTGAAAGCAGGATGCCGTCTTTTGACCCATCAGGCGGAGGAGTTTTATTTTCTTTCTCAGGTCTTCCGTACTTTGATGGATATGGCAGAACCGGTTAATTTTTTTGCCCGTGATATGCGATGTGGCTGTTGCTAGATCATCATATAGCGGGTCCTGGGCAAGATCGTAGGTAACTCCCACGCAATTGATGGAAGGCCAGATCATAGGATGATCCACGTTCGCAACCCGCTCTCCCATTATATAAACGGGCAGATTCAACTGCCTGATACTGTCAAAATATTCTTCCTTAGTTTTCAACGGCATGACGCCTCCCCCTACTTGTTTAATGGTCTTGAATATACATAATCATTTCACAATTGTACTGTACAAGCTACTTTTTCGTATAATCGTATACACCTTTTCCCGTTTTGCGGCCGTAATGGCCTGCCCTCACCAGTTTGACTAAGAGAGGTGCCGGCCTATACTTGTCGCCAAGTTCTGCATGAAAGGTCTCCATCACATGAAGAAGGGTTTCAAGACCTACAAGGTCTGCAAGAGCCAACGGTCCGATGGGGTGATTTAATCCGAAAACTACGCCTTTATCGATGTCTTCCGCACTGGCAACCCCTTCACCCAGTGCGAAAAAAGCTTCATTCAGCATCGGTGAAGTTATCCGGTTAACGGCGAATCCAGCCGAGTCATTTACCATGATGACTTCCTTTCCCAACTTCTTGCCCCAAGCCTTGGCAATTTCCTGCGTCTCTTCCGATGTTTCATATCCTTTGACAAGTTCCAGGAGTTTCATGACAGGTACCGGATTAAAAAAATGTGCACCGATGAATCTAGCTGGTCTGTCCGTTGCTGCAGCCATCGCCGTGACGCTCAAGCTGGATGTATTGCTGAAAATAAAAGCTTCAGGTTTTACAATTCCTTTCAACTCCTGATAGACTTTTTTCTTGACATCCATTACTTCAATCACGACTTCCATAATGATGTCTGCATCTTTTGCGGCTTCCTTGAGATCGAGCGTTGGTTTTATTCTGCCCAGAATAGCATCCGCGTCTCCCTGGGTTCGCTTTCCCTTTGCAACCTCGCGGCTCAGATTTTTCTTGATCGTATTCATCCCGTTATCGATGAACCTCTGTTCGATATCCCGCAGGCTGACTTCATAGCCCGCCTGAGCACAAACCTGAGCAATACCGTTACCCATTAATCCCGCACCTAACACGCATATCTTTTTAATCTCCACGTCTGGCCTCCTCATTTTTCTAAGGTTTTTTTATTTCAAATGCTCACCCAAGATAAAAATAACGTTATTTCAGTATGTGATTGGAGATGACGACCCGCTGGATCTGATTCGTGCCTTCATAAATTTGCATAACCTTGGCGTCACGCATCAACTTTTCCACCCCATACTCCCTGAGATAGCCGTAACCACCGAGAATTTGCACGGCATTTGTCGTTACCCGCATCGCCACATCCGAAGCGAAACATTTTGCATACGACGCAATATGGGAGAAAGGCAGGCCGTTCATGGCCAGCCAGCAGGCCTTGTATGTCAGTAATCTTGCCGCCTCGATTTCCATGGCCATATCGGCCAGCATGAAACGGATGGCCTGATAATTGGAGATGGTTTCTCCGAAGGTGGATCTCTCTTTGGAGTATTGAACGGCAATATCGAAGGCTCGCTGCGCGACCCCGACGGCTTCCGCCGCTACGGAGGGCCGGGAGAGATCCAGAGCCTTCATGCAGATCTTAAACCCCTCGCCTTCCTCTCCCAGGCGATTCGCAACCGGTACGGCCACGTCTTCAAAGATGACCTGCCGCGTATCAGAGGTGTGCACGCCCATCTTCTTCTCTTCCGGCCCAACGGAGATACCTGGCGTATGCCGATCGACGATGAAGCCGATGATGCCTTTGTAACGCTGGCTTCTGTCAGTCGTCGCAAAAACGACATACATATCCGCCACGCCGGCATTCGTAATGAACTGCTTAGTTCCATTGAGAATGTAGTGATCCCCTTTTTTCACCGCCGTGGTCGCCAGCGCCGCCACATCCGATCCCGCGCCGGGCTCGGTCAGACAGAACGCCGCCAGCTTTCCCCCATTCAGGGCATCGAAAAAGCGCGTTTTCTGGTCTTTGTTCCCGCCGACGAGGACAGGACAGGGTGCCAAGAGGGCGCTCGACGCCATGGTGATGCCTACGCCAAGGTCGCCGTAACACAATTCCTCGGTAACCAGCATCTGGCCAACCATGTCGATTCCCGGACCGCCATACTCCTCCGGAACCCCCGTCGTCATTAATCCGACCTCGTGCATTTTTTTGATGATCGTCCAGGGGAATTCTTCCTTGTCGTCATACGCCTGGATACAGGGGATTATTTCCTGTTCTGAAAATTTTCGTGCCGTTTTCCTCAGCGCCTCTTGTTCATCCGTCAAATTGAAATCCATAAGATCATTCCTTCGCTATAATTATTTAGTTTTCTTTAAAATCCGGTTTTCTCTTTTCAACAAATGCCCGCATGCCTTCTTTCTGATCTTTTGTTGCATATGGACTAGATCACATTAATTATTAAAGTGGCATATTTTGATCATCTTTAGCTTTGAATATTGAATAAGTACCAAGGGCCTTTGCAACTAAAATATCATCAGCTTGTATTTCCGCCTCCAATACGGCGATGCTTTTACCTTTTTGAATGACTTTTGCATTGCAGACGAGTATCTTGCTATAGGCTGGTTTTAAATAGTTTATTTTTATTTCGATGGTTGATGCTTCTTCATCTTTTTTGAGTGTGGAATACAGGGCAGCACCCATCCCAATATCTCCCAGGGAGTAGATAACCCCACCATGTACAGCTTTATGGATATTCAAAAAATTGTCTTTTATTTCCAAATTACATTGGCAATATCCATTATCAAATTTGATTACTTGCAATCCAAGCAATTTAACAAATGGGCTACGCCCTTTTAATGTGTCACTATAGTTCACAACCATGGATCTTTTCCCTATTATTTCGTTGATTACCCGCCAGGAACTGCATTCAGTTCCGGCAGCCGCCGGACTTCAGCGTGTAGCGCTCCGCTTTAACCTTGCACCTTAAACCTATCTAAACAAACTCAACCTCGCCATTGCTGCCATATCGTTGCCGCAGATGATGATACCCCTGGCACCGTGAATTTTAGGATCAGCATCAAAAAAATAAACGCAAAAAATTTTTCAACCGACTTTAATAAAACATAAAATATAAAATTCAGTAATTAGCTTTCTGTCAAAATATGTTTCGTTTTTCTTTTAAAAGATCAAACAAGCAATAGAGGATCAAGTCTTTTGTTATGGTATAAACCTCTAACACGGAGAGTATTGCTCACAGAATCCCCCTGGTGACCACGGCTTCTTCCACAACGGGAATGCCGTAGGCACCCAACAATATTTTGGATTCGGCCTCCGTCAGGGATAACCGTTCCCCTTTATTTAACGCGATCGATTAATTTAGCAACTCCCAACATGTTCACTTTCTGTTTCTCCTGTTTCCTGTTCAAATGATATTTTTCATGTATCGCAGGTCAGCGCTTCCACAATCAGGCGTTGTGCCAGACCAAGCGTGTTTTTCTTCAATCTATGACCTTCCTGGTCATCGGCTTTAAAATCTTCCAGTTGAATCACGCCAACCATCGACGCCCAGATCAGATCCGCCATCGCATAGACATCTACCTTTTTGATCAACCCTATCTCCATGCCCTTTGTCAGCAGACGGCGGCACAGATCGAAGTTGATTCGGCCTCTGTCATCCAAAGCAGAACGGATTTCCGGTCTTAGTTCACTTATCAGATCCTGTTGCTGAAATAATTGAACTATGCGAAATGTTTCAGGCAAGAATTCATATCCGTGATAAAAGGCTCGGAAGATGCCGATAATCAGGCTGCGGCCGTCTTTGATCTTCCCGGACAGAAGTTTTGCTTCAACGATTTCCAGCCTGTCCCGAATATCGTCAATCAAAGGCTGCATGAGGTTTATTAAAAGATCGTCCTTGGTTTTAAAGTGTAAATAGATGGTGGGTTTGGTTATCTCGGCGGCCAGGGCGATTTCGTCCATGGTCGATTTAAGATAACCTTTTGAAGAGAACACTTTTCTGGCGGCGTCAATGATACTCTGAATACGTTGATTCTTTTCCCTTTCTCTTCTCTGACGGCAGACCGCTTTATGTTTATCCTGCTGACGCAATGTAAGTTCCTCCTTGTAATGGCCAAGGGATTGAATTTTTTGTTTTAAGACTACACTCATAAAAAGTTAGTTTACCATTGGTAAAATACATACCAATGGTAAACTAACTTGTCAAGCAGTAATTTATCGTGCTTTGTAACGCCTGTCCCGACAGACACTTTGTCATATCCTAGGACTGCATCAATCTCGCTTTTATCGGCCAGTCTCAATTCCCGGCGACGTGGAGGAAGAAATATTTACAATAGATTCATGTTCATTTTTTTCTTAAAAAATGCTGAAAAATAGCCTTCAGGGTAGCATACAGGGTGCACGATGAAAAATATGGGTATAGATTATTTAACTAACATATTGATTTAACTGGCGCCCCTGGCGCGAGTCGAACGCGCGCCACACGCATTAGAAATGCAAAACACATGAAAGGCGGGGACAACATAAGCCCCGCTTTTCTTTTTAAATATTTATTATGATTTAGCAAATTTGAAAGCACATAGTTGGATACAGTTTGCTTGAATTGGCAGTATTTCAGTCATGACAGGCACAAAAAAGGCATATGGGAGGGACTACACCGGAACGACCTACCCCGCATTTCGGTAAGGAATCCCCTTCCACTCAACGCACAATCGGTGCTTTCACCTACAAACAAATAATCATGGTGAATAAATATTTTAATGATTTGCATTTGGAATGATTGATTAACAACGTCGGAAGTACCCTGCCGCAATGAAGCGCAACAGAATTGCCACCCCAGTTGATGTGGTTGTTAGACACTGTATCCAAGTTGTTTATATTTTTTATATTTCAAGACCATAGTTCAAATTCTCCTTAATGGTCTTCATTATACAATCGGCATTCTTATAGTAAATGCCGTCCCTTTTCCTTCTTTACTTTCAAATGAAATTTCCCCTTTATGCCTCTGCATAATTTCATAGGAAATACTT
>Ga0187880_1001178_pt1 | contig 21254 bp, 20 predicted proteins | sample June2016WEW_19_4_FD_132998 | JGI IMG/M metagenome (GOLD analysis project Ga0187880, IMG submission 132998) | Peatland microbial communities from SPRUCE experiment site at the Marcell Experimental Forest, Minnesota, USA - June2016WEW_19_40 | ecosystem: Environmental > Terrestrial > Soil >... | reverse complement strand
TCAGTTAACCATGAACAAGAGCCAGAGGGTAACACCCTTCTGGCACAACGATACCCGTTCTCGGGTAACAGTTACTTTTGGCGCACGGCGGTGCGAGCATTCGAAGTGTCGCCGCCACATGGCGCCTGCCACTGCCAAGGAGTACTCCCGGCAGAAAAACTCCCCTTGCCCCCGCCCCACTCTGCCCCTATAACCACACTCATGCGGAGCGAGTGGAAAACAGACCCTGCAGACGCGTGAAGCCCCTAACCAACAGAAAGTGGGACGGCTTTCTTTCGCTGGTATGGGTCGGCGGCGGGTTTCTCGTTCTCAGGTATGGCGGCCTTCATTTCAATTCCCCAGCAGTGGAGTTTTTCGTCATCATTGGCGCATGGTGGGGTGTTGCAATGCTGCTGGCGGTCTCGGGCCTGAGAAGCCGGTATTGGCCGAGTGTGGTGACTGGTCTCGGCACAGTGCTCTTATTCATCTGGGTCATATCGCCCCTCAGCCCAAGGGGTCCCAGTCATAGTGCGGACATGCCTGCGGCAATGACTCAAATCGCCACTTTCAAGACAGCCTTGGACACCTTCCAAGTCGATACCGGCTTCTACCCAACCGGCAGGGACGGATTGCAGGCCCTGATCAAACAGCCCGCTGGCACCACGAACTGGCGCGGGCCGTATCTCTCGGCCGACGGCATCCCCAAGGATCCGTGGGGCCACGATTACCTCTATGAATGCCCGGGCCGGAACAATACCAACTCCTACGACATCAGTTCCCCAGGCCCGCCGCGAGCGAACGCTCCAATCGCGAACTGGACGCGCCCGGGCTTGAACCCTTGAGAAGATATGCGTGCCTCGATCAATGTCCTATTGCTTCCGCTCTGCCTCCTGGGCACTGCTTGTGCTGGCGAGGCTGGTGGCAGACTCGAACTCAAGCGGAGCGTTGGGACGCCGGAGGTGTTTGAGCGGGTCGAGATTGAAGTGGAAGGCGTGCCTGCGGCCGCCAATCCATTCGACCCTGAATCTATCACGCTCGACCTCGAAGCCGTGGCGCCATCAGGCAAGAGTCTTCACGTCCCCGGTTTCTATCACCATGAATTCGATAGGAAGGTCGAGGGAAAGGGCGAAGTTCTCACCCCGCGCGGCCAGGGGGGGTGGCGCATCCGCTGGCTTCCGCTCGAAGCGGGCCGGCACACGTTGGTCGTGACGGCCATCGTCGGCGGCAAGCCAGCCGGGCGGGGCCAGACCGTCATTGAGGTCGCCGCCGGGAAGCGTCACGGGTTGGCGCGCGTCCAGCCTGAGGGGAAGCGTTACTTCTGTTTGAGCGACGGCACACCGCTCTTCCTGAACGGATTATGCGCCTGCTGGCACGGCAAGCGCGGCACTGCGGATTACGACGATTGGCTTGAGGCTTACCAGAAGGCGGGGATCAACTATATCCGGATCTGGATGTGGCCGGAGGCCTTCGGCATCGAGTGGGACCGGGGGGACAAACTCCATTACCGCCAGGACAATGCGTGGAGGCTCGACCGCGTGCTCGCCGAGGCGGAGCGGCGGGGCATCTTTGTGATGCTTTGCCTCGACTACCACGGCATCTTCGAGGTGAAGCCCGACTTCTGGGGCGGGAACAACTTTTGGACGCGCCACCCGTACAATGCGACGAACGGCGGGCCGTGCCAGACACAGAACGAGTTCTTTACCAGTGACGAGGCGAAGAAGTTGTATGAGAAGCGGCTGCGGTACATCGTGGCGCGCTGGGGGGCTTTCCCGAATATCCTGGCCTGGGAATTCTTCAACGAGATTGACAACGAGTACGCCTACCTGAAGCACGGTGATGTGGTCGCCTGGCACCGCGACATGGGGCGCCGCTTGCGATCTATCGATCCTTTCCGCCACCTCATAACATCCAGCTTCACCGGCGGCAGCGAGCGGGCCGACCTGTTCGCCCTCCCGGAGATGGACTTCGCCCAGTACCATTCCTACAACGAAAGACACCCCGTGCGGATGCAGGCCGAGAAGTCCGCCCGCTTCTACGAGAAATATGGGAAGCCGTTCTTCGTCAGTGAGTACGGGACTGACTGGAAGGGATGGAAGCCGGACACCGACCCCCACTTCCGGGCACTGCATCAGGCGATCTGGAGCGGGGCCTTCACGGGAGCCGCCGGCACCGCCATGACCTGGTGGTGGGAGAATATCCACGCTGCGAACCTCTATTCCCACTGGTCGGCGCTGAGCGCTTTTCTCGGGGGGACGGGCATCGGCAGGGTGGGCATGAGCCCGGCACACTTCGAGAACGCCGAGGGCCCTGTCCTGCCTTTCGGGGTCGCGACGCATGATGAAGCGCTCGTCTGGCTGCTGGATCGCGCGTGTGATTGGCCAGATGGGGCGATGGAGACCAATCCTGCGTCGGTCACCGGCGCAAAGGTAGTGCTCGCGGGCGTGGATGACGGTCTCTGGTCGGTCGAGTGGTGGGATACGCTGTCCGGGAAACGCATCACGGAGGTTGAGGCGACTGCCTCCGGTGGCAATCTCAGACTCCAGCCGCCTGCATTCCAGGCCGACATCGCAGCACGGCTTAAGAAACGTTAGCAGCCCGTTCAAAAACCTGCGTATTCGTAGCAGCCGAGGTAACGAGGCTCTATTCTGCTCACGTAATCGCAAATTTATGCCTTAGCACCATGGCGGTGCCACGCTGCCGCAGTTCGGGTGTCCCCCAGCGCGCCGGCGGCCAGGAACGCCAACCGGGCCGCTTCCACGGTGTGACGTAGCCGCCACGACTCTTCGGACCAGTTCAACGCAGCCGTCCAGTCGCCCCTCCGCAACGAATCGCGCCCCTCAGTCACGGCCCCCTTGGCGGCGGCGATAACCACGCGCAGCCGGTCAAGGTCGCACCCGCAACGCGTACACGCGGCTTCGGTCTGGTTGAGCTTGCCACAGGCGGGGCAATTGAGCATCACCACGTTAGTCCTCCAGGTAGAACAGCAGGTCCGAGATCGCCTCGTTCTTTTCTTCGAGCGTGTCCCAGTCGCTGTCTTTGATAGCGACCGCGCTGGCGTGAATGAGTTCACGGATCTCGTTCGCATCATCCGCGCCGATGTTTTTCTGCAGCAACGCCTCGGCGCGTTTGCGCAGCTCTTTGGCACTGGAGAGCAATTCCCCTTCGTCAGCCTGCGGTTCTCCATTTTCGCCACCAGACGCCGCTTCCTCCGCGGGCACATCTTCCGCGCCCGGTTCGCCGACCAGGGAGGCGATGTTGCGGCGCGCTTCGTCCAAATTGAGCAGGTGCTGGCCCTTGGTGTCCAGGGCAACCGTTTTGGCCAAGCCGGTGACTTTCTCGGTCGCGGTGACTTTCAGAATGCCGTTCAGGTCGAGATCGAAATGGATGACAATGGGATTGCCTTCTGGTGCCTGGCTTAGGCCCTCCACCAGGAAATCGCCAATAAACGTGTTCTGCTCGGGACGCTCGCTCTCGCCCTGATGCACCTCGACCTTCGCGGAAAGCTGGTTGTCATAGAGGGTGTAAACCATCTCGGATTTGCTGGCCGGCAGGGGGGTGTTACGCGGGAGGATGGGCACGCAGAACAAACCTTCCTCGCCATCACGGAATGCAAGCGCGGTCGTGCTATAGGTGTGCGGCGTGATATCCACGAGGATACTGTGCCGTTGCTGGCCCGCAATGACGCCGCCTTGGATCGAAGCCCCCATGGCGACGATCAGGTCAGGATCAATCTCAAAGCGCGGGTCGAGCCGCAGCCGCTCTTGCAGCAGTCGTTGCACCAGCGGCGTGCGTGTCGCGCCGCCCACCAGCATCACTTTCTGAATGTCCTTGGGCCCGAGCCGCGCGTCCGTCAGCGACTGATGCACGCAGGTAAGGGTCCGCTCCAATAGCGGCAAGATCATCCGCTCGTAGGCCTCGCGCAGCAACTCCAGCTCCAGGTGATGCTGCCCGTCGAGATACTCCTCGCGCACCTTGACAAACGGCTCGTCGGACAGCGTGCGTTTGGCCCGCTCCAGGACCACTTTGAGGCGGCGCAGCGTTTTGAGGTCTTGAACCAGATCAATGTTGTGTTGGCGCTTGAATTCGAGCACTGCGTGGTCCACCAGCAATTGGTCAAAATCGTCGCCGCCCAGATGCGTGTCGCCATGGCTGGCCTTTACTTCAACGACGCCTTGCTCAACGACCACCACCGAGACGTCGAAGGTGCCACCGCCCAGGTCATACACCAGCATCCGCTCGCCTTCAGTGACGCCGGCGCCATAAGCCATCGCGGCGGCGGTCGGCTCGTTAATGATTCGCACCACTTCCAGCCCGGCCAGTTCGCCGGCGACCTGGGTCGCTTTGCGCTGGCGCTCGTTGAAGAACGCCGGCACGGTGATCACGGCCTTCCGGATCGGCTGACCCAGTTGCTTCTCGCCCTCCAGCTTCAGCTCGCGCAGAATAAACGAGGAGACTTCTTCCGGGGAGAATTCCTTTTCCCCAAGCCGCACTTTCGTCTCTTCACCCATTCTCCGTTTGATTGACAAGACTGTGTGTTCGGGGGCCGCCACAAGCTGGTTCTTGGCCGCCTGCCCGACGATCAGTTTGCCGGAGAGATCCAGACCCACGCAGGAGGGCATGATCGGATGGCCGTGAATGGGCACGACTTGAACCTTGTCGTCAAAGCTGATGGCCAACTCCGAATTGGTCGTGCCGAGATCAATACCTACAATAAGTTCACTCATAAATTAAGGAGGTCTCTTACCTTCATGGTTGGCGGCTGACTTTCACTTGGGCCGCGCGCAGCAGCTCGCCATGACGGCGGTAACCGGCCGCCAGTTCTTCGAGGACCGTTTGTGGCGGATGGGCGCTATCCGGCTCAGCGGCCACCGCGGTCATGGTGGCCGGATCGAACGGCTGGCCCTGGGCGTCCAGCCGCTTCACGCCTTCCTTTCTTAGCAGTGCTTCAATATGGCTCGCCAGGATGGCGAGGGCCTGGCTTTGAGTTTCCCAGGCTTTGAGCCACGCCGAATTGCCGCGGCCTTGCCACCATGAGGTCTTCTGCGGCGGCGACTCGAATGCCTTGCGGATGCGGTTCAGGCGGTCGAGCCATTCCACCAATACGAGACAATGGCTGCGGGACAGCTCATCGGCTTTGGGCTGCGCGGCGGCTAGCTTGGCCATCGTCTCGCGCAGCGGCGAGAGGCTGCCGTCGAACCGGGTGAGCGTCTCACACCATTGGCTGATGGCCTCTGCGGTGCGGCGGTTGGCCTTGCGGAATTCGCTGTTGGCGGCGGCCAGTTGCTCGTAAAACGAGTAAAGGTCGGGCGTTTCGCTCGCCTCAGGCCCCGCGTCTTCTGACTCAGCGGCTTCTTCCAGTTCGGCGGAGTCATCCAAATCCTCCAGCCATTTCTCAAAATCACGCCGCAACGCGTCTTTCCAATCGGCCAATTGCCCCGACCGGGCCGAATCCTCTTCCTCTTCCAGAGGCGCGGCGTAATTGGATTCGGACGCTTCGGACGCCGCCTCGTCTTCAACAGGCTCGCACTCGTTGCTAGTGGGGTGGAGCGGCGGTGTGGGCAGAATGGACCCATCCACAACGGGCACGGCGTCAGCCAACTCGGAGGCCAGCCGGCCGACTTCATGCAGCCCTGGTTCTGGCGACGGAGCTGGGCCTTCTGGGTTCACGTCTTCGAGCATGTGTGCAGGAATTCCTTCATCGCTTCCATTGACATCGGCTTCGGTTTCGCTACCAGCCGCAGGTGGCGGAGGAAAGTATCCAGCGGCGAGGCTCCCGGAGACTCCTGGTGAAACAGCTCATACTTACAACGGCTGGATTCGTCTTTGATTCTCTCATAAGCCTCGCTCAGCGACTGGAAGCGAGCCGGATTCTTCTCTGGCGTCGCTTGTTTGATCGCCTCAAGATAGGCGCGGCGGATGGTTTGATCATCCGCCTGCACTGGCACACCGAGTACAAGGTAAGGGCTCATAGCACTGCGAGATTATTCCGGTATCTCATCACTCTTCCATGAATCGAACCGGCAAACTAGAACAATTTGCCTTGGTTGGGATTTTCCTCCGGGGGGCGTCGAGGAGGCTGTGGTGCGGGAGGACGCGGTTTGGGCAGCGGTGAGAAAGGCTTTGGAAGTCCGCCCTTCTTGGCGGACTCGAGCAGCATATCAACAACAAATTCAGGCATGTCTTTGGGGCGGGTCTTCTTAAACTCGCGAATGTCCGACTCCGAGGCATTGGCGAGCATTTTCAGTATCTCAGCAAGCTCGGGAAAGCCACCCGTCAGGTTAGCGGGCAAGCCGTCCTCAAATTCGGGGGGGGCTTCCCAATCGTCCTCACCCTCGAAGTCAATGTCCTCCCGCGGCCTGGGCAGCGGCGGCGGATAATCGAGGCCGCGGATGATGCCTTGCAGTTTCTGAATCACTTCCTGCTCGCCGCGGCGCCGCGCTTCTTCGAGGATTACCTTAAGTTGACGACGGCTTTCATCTGGCTCGCACATCCAGGCCGGCTTAAGCATGTGCTTAAACAAGCGGAACAACGGATCTTTGGGGTCATCCCGCAGCCTCGCGCGGACGAACGCGCTCGCTGAATCCTCAAACGCCCCTGGCCCGCACAATTCCCCAATCCCCTTGGCTTCAGCTCGACTGCAAGGCCCTTTGGCTGCCGCCTTCAAGTACTTCCGCAGCATGCCTAACTCAACACCCCACGGTTGCTTGTCCGGCGTGCTATCCCAGTAACGGAAGATGCGCAGCAGCAGAAAGCCCCGGGTGGCCGATGGCTCCCGTGCCAGCTCGGCTCTCAGTTCTGCCAGGAACGGTGAGTCAGCCTGCCGGGCATAAACCCGATGGGTCAAATGCGCGAACAGCAGGTATCCCGCCGCATGTGGGCTGGCGGCGCGGGCCCGGTCGAGCAGCGCCTCGCCCTGCGCCGCGTCACCATGTAAGCGCTCGAGCAAGCCTTGGCGCAGCCATGCGGTCCACCGGCTGCGTTGAAGGTCCTCCGCCTGGTCCGTCAGCAACCCCTCAAGCGGTTCAAGTGTCCGTCGCGCTTTGTCCAATCGGTGTTGTTGGAAGTGCTGGCGCGCCAGTTGCCGCCGTGTGGACACCACCATCTCCAGCGCTGCCGGGTCCAGTTGGTCCACCTGCCGGGCGCGCTCCAGCAGTTCTAGCGCTTTAGTAAACGCTTTGCGTTCCATACACCCCCGCGCGTTCTCCAGCAGCACCAGCTTTTCTTCCGGAAACTGTTCCGCCATCTCGTCCAGCAAACGATTGCGCTCACTCTTGCGGTTCAACACCTCGTAAACCTTCGCAAGCTGGAGATGGGCCGGCAGATTCTGCGGATCGAGTTGTTTGGCCTTCTCCAGGCAATCGCAAGCACCCTCCGCATCCCACAACCGGTCGGTGCCGGACCGCATCCCGAAGGAAGATGAACCCAGGCTTCGCGCCAGTTGCTGCCCCAGCCAGCTATACGCGATGGACTTGAAGCACGACGAGGACTTGCGAACTTGCTCGTGAAGGCTCAGGAATCCTTCCCAGTGGGAGCGTAAATCCCCTGCGCTGGTGTCGGGTCCCTCCATCAGCGCAAACAGCCGCAGCATCTGCATCTCTTCAATGCGGTTCTTGGCCGCGCCCCGGCTCAGCAAATCGTGAAAGAAATCCAGATAATCATCGCGTTGCGCCAATGACATGCCGTACGGCGCCTGGAAATAGAATTCGCTCACCGAACCCAGCCAATCCGCACCGTCGCTGGGGAACTGCCCGATGGAATTGCGCAGCACCCGATACGAGTCCCCGTGACGGCCCTCCCGCCAAATTTGCTCCGCCCGCAGCAGCAGTCCGGCCACCCCAGGCTGAATCGCCAGCCGGCATGCCCCCTCCAGGATAACCTCAGCCAGGCGCGGCTTGTTCAGCGGCAGTTCGGTGCCATTGGTCAGCAGCAGGTAAGATCGGCTGGCCTTTGCGGGCGCTGATTCCGCCGGCAAACTGCTCAGAAAGCGCGTCGCGCGCTCCGTGTCGCCGTTGTGAAAAGCGGCCAGGCCCTTGATAAACACCGCCCAATGGCTGAACGGCGAGCGGTGTGGGATGGCTCGCAGCCACTCCGGCACGCGGTCCCATTCCTGCCGGGAAACCGCTTGCAGCGCCTCCTGAATTCCGCGCAGTTGCGGGCCAAGGCTCACCTCGGCCGGGTGCCCGGCGGGCAAAGCGGCAAACGCCAGCACGACCTGGTCCGCTAATCGCACCCGTTCCGCTTCGGCCAGATTCCCAGCCGGCGCGATCAACACCGTCGCAAACTTGCCCAGGCAATCCTTGCTGTCATCCGAGCGGCCGAGAATGTCAACTTCCAGCCCTACCAGTTGTTCGCGGGGCGCGATCGTTGCCAAGTACGCCAGCACCTGCCGCGCTTCCGCTATGTGGCCTTTGGAGACCATCTCGCGTGCCAGGCCCATATTGGCCTCGATGAGCAGCGGCAGAAACCGTGCCCGGTCGAGTTTGACCAGCGGCTTGACCTGCTCGCGCGCTTTGCGCCACTTGCTTTGCGCCAAAAACTCGCGCGTCCGTTGTTCGGCGGCAACAATAGACGGCGGTAACCCGGACTCTGAGCTAGTAGAAATGTCCTCAGCCATAGAATATCAATGGCCGGGTTGCTGAAAAAAGGCAAAGGCTTTCTTCAGGTTCTTCCCGCAATATTGCTTCCGCCTGTGTTCAATAGGCTCATCGCTGGTCGTTCATTTTCGGTATTCTTCGTCCAGCTCAGCCTGCTCAATCAAGAGCTCAAACTCCTTACCCAGGCGATACGAGCGGCTCTTGCGCGAGGGATTCTTAAGCTCCAGGAATCCTGTCTTCAACCAGGAGCGACACAGGCCCACAACGGTTCTTTGGGCCAGCCCAAGGTGCTTGGCGATTTCCCCCGCTGTGGCTGTCCCGTGTCGCCGGAACAATTCCAGCAATCGTCTTTCCCGCGGATCCAGCTTTCGCAACTGTCCCGCCCGGTCCGGCGCGCCCCGTTGCGCCGCCTTTGCCGCTTGCGCGCGGACGGCACTGAAAGCATCCGCCATCCCCTCGCAGAAAAAGGCCAGGAATCCCGTCACGTCCGACTCCGCGCGCCCGAGGTGGTAATTGTGTGATGGGCCAACGGTCAGCGCCTCGTAGTAACCGGTTAGTTGGCGGGCGTAGTACTCATCCAGCGAGTAGATGCCCTTAAGACCATAGCCGGCCTGGTGCAGAATCAGGTTGGCCAGCAGTCGTGCCGTCCGGCCATTGCCGTCATAGTACGGGTGGATAGTCGCAAACTGGTAATGCGCCAACGCGGCGATCAGCGGCACTGGCAGCTCACCCGCGTGAAGTTGCTGGTTGATCCACGCCACCAGGTCCGCCATGAGGCCGGGAACGGTTTTGGCCTCGGGCGGCATATAGACGATTTCCCGGCTGAGGCTGTTGCGGATAACGTTTTGCCCGTCGCGATAGGGCGTCGGTTTCGACTGACCCGTCATCACCAATCCGTGCAGGCGTCGAAGCTGCATTTCCGTCAGCGGCTTGCCCTCGGCAGCCAGCCTTTCCATCTCCTCAAGCGCGCGATAGTGATGCCGCACCTCCAGTTCATCGCGCTCCTTCCCCGGGAATCGCGCTCCAGCCACCACTTCCCTCACCTGTGCCTGCGTGAGCCGATTGCCTTCAATCTGTGTGGAATAATGCGTGGACACCAGCCGCGCCGTTTCGCGCAGGCTTGCGAGTACGGTCACGTCGATCGGAAGATCCACCACCGCCTGCCGATCGGCCTCAATTGACATGAGCGCCTTTGTAATGCCTGGGGTAATGCTATAGACCGGGGCGAACATGCAAACTAGTGTAACACGATGTCTGTTATATGTCAGTTAAAATGCTGTTATTTTGCAGGCTTGGACCCTCAGAAAATCAACCAGCGCAGCGACTGGGTGCGGAGGGCTCAAGCGCCGTCCCGCACCCTCTCTTGCACCACCCAAGGACCATTTTGCAATCTTCGATTATCAATTTGCAATTGACCCTCTCCACATCGCCGTGCCGCTGGCACCTAGCGTGTGCCTACATAAAGGCATAACCAGAACACGAAGATTTGCACTCCACTACCGGCTTGCGGATGAGGTTGGGAAGCCTTACGTTAGGCCGCGTGAAGTTAAGGTTGGACAACTTGCCCGCGAGCCTGCAAAGCCAGCGTCAGACATTGGCCCACTGCTTTGAAGCGATGGATAGGGTGATGCCCTTGCGGGCTGTGTACCTGTTCGGCTCCCATGCGCGCGGCGAGGCGGGGCCGGACAGCGACGTGGACTTGTGCCTGGTCGCCGAGGGCGCGGAACGGCAGTTGGACGCCGCCCGGAGATTTCGGGAGGCCATGGGGGATGTCTGGCCCTGCCCGGCATTCACGTTACTGCCCATCACCCCGCAGCGGCTGGCCGAGAAGCGCGCGTGCAAAGACCATTTCTTCGCCACAGTCATGAAAGAGGGGGTCATCCTTGCCTCGGAAAACTAACTCCTACAAGGTATCCAACCGCTGTGTACGAGCCTGGCGGAGGTTTATTTCACGGGCCGCTACCCTGGCTTCGACCTCGAAGACCCGGACTGGCCGGACTTCCGTGCCAAACTGGAACAGGTGACGCGACTGCTGGAGAAAGTGCGGGCGAGGGTCGGCGGGTCTTGGGCGCTATTTCCCACCACCGCTCTTCCCGCCCGGCGCGAATCTAAAGCCACACCGAAACCTGTCGCCTGAGTTCTCCGGCTTGCGTAGTATTCCGCGCAGCATGAGAACAAACTGGAAAACGGAGTTGGCGGTATTCTTGTTGGGCCAGGTGGCGTTGGCAAACGGCGCGCCGGGCGCCGTATCCTGCGTATGGGAGCCAGCCACGCAATCAGCGCACGTCACATCCGATTTCATTGATGCAAAGGTCTCGCTGGCTTATCCCGGCTTCACGGGGTTGTCCGTGGACAGCTTGGGCAAGGAGCATTTCCCACAGGTGACAATGCGGGCACCGGCACAGCCGTGGCGCGCGGCCCAGGCCACTCGACACGGGGCTTGGATCGAATACCGCCGCCCAGGGTCTGCCGCTTCAGCGCCTGCCCGCTGGGCGCTCGAAATTGGCAGGCAGGAGATCCGGCTGGAGTCGCATTGGTCGGCGGATGACCCGCCGGAACCACTGGTGCTCGAGGCGGAGAACAGCATCTGCCATGTGACTTTGCTGGGGCGGATGGAGCTGGATGGCTCGATCCAGCTCCCTGCCATCATGCACTTTCCCGATCAGGGGTCGTTCCGAGTTTCAGCCGCACCCAAAGCAATCAAAGCGCTGGGCTACGCGACGGGGCCGGGTGATATGGGCGATAACCAGGCCAAAGCGGTCAAGATCACCTTCCCCGGCGCGACGCGTGAGATCCCGGTAGTGAAGTATCGCTGGGAAGTGGTCGCGATTCGTCCGAAGGTTGCGGCCATTGGCGCGGACGCCAGATTTGACGGCTTCCGACGCAATTGGCTGAATATGCTTCAGCTTAGTCCGCATTGGCGCATGTTGGCCAATCATGCCGCGAGTGACACCTGCGCCTTTTGTTATTACGAATATGCGGACATCGCCGAGCGCACTCCGGCGCTGGCAAAGGGCGTCACGGCTTTGGACCTGGTCCGCCAGACCTTGGACAGAATTATGGGTGGCGCCAACGCTTACGGGATGCCCGGGCATGGGGCCTTTCCTCAATTCTCGGCGGATACGCTGCCATCACTCTTAATCGCGGCCCAGGCCTATATCGCCGGCAGCAAGGACCAACGATGGTTGGCAACCAACTATGCGCGGCTGGAGGTCTGGGCCGATAAAATGCTGGCGACCGATAATGACGGGAACGGCCTCGTGGAATACGCCTTGAGCGGCAACTCGGGCTCATGGCCGGAACAATTGAAATATCGTCCGGCCAACTGGTGGGACACCATCGGCTTCGGTCACGAGGATGCGTATGCCAATGCCTTGGCCTACCGCGCCCTCAACGGCATGGAGGAACTGGCCCGGCAATCGGGGCATCCCGATGACCAGGCCCGCTACAGCGCCGCCGCGAACAAGTTGCGCGCGGCTTATTTCAATGCGTTCTACAATCCGGCGACGGGCGTTCTGGCCGGCTGGCGCAGCGCGGATGGCCAACTGCACGACTATTATTTCCTCTGGGTCAACGGCATTGCGATCCACTACGGACTGGTGCCGAAGGACAAGGCCAACGCCATCATGGACCGCCTGCTGGCAAAGATGAAGGAAGTCGGTTACACGCGCTTCGATTTGGGTTTGCCCGGCAACCTGATTCCGGTCGCCAGGAAGGATTACGTGGACCACGATCCCCGCTTTGGCGGCGGAACGAACGAGGACAATTCCGACGGCTTCCAGAGATACGAAAACGGCGGCGCTACCGCCTGCTTCGCTTACTTCACGCTGGCGGCCCTGTATGATTTAGGCCGGATTGAAGAGGCGGATAAGATGCTTGTCCCGATGCTCGAGGCTTTTGCCCAGGGGGCGTTTCAGGGGCGTTGCGGCAATGGCATGAGCAAGGATTGGAAGGCCTGGGATGGGACCTGCTGGGGCTACGAAGGGTTTCTCGTGGACAATTACTACACCCTGCTGGCGGTGCTGGACCGCGAGGCGGCGCTGGCTCGCGGGCGCTGAATTGGTTGATTCAGCGCCAAGACACACCCAATCAGGGCGCAGCTTTCAGCCCCAAGGCTGTGGCCAGAGCGCGCTGGCGACCGTCGAAGGAAATAAACTCGCCCGCCCGCAGGGATTTGGCAGCCGCCACGTGCAAAATATCAAAGCTCCGGGTGCCCGTGGTCGCGGAGTGGCGCCTGCTCAAGGCCGAGGCAACGCGGAAAGCCAACGGCCAGTTCACCGCCGTCTTCACCAAACGCCCGCTGCGGAGGTCCTGATGCAGGTTCGCGCGCGCGGATGTCGCGTCCGCCGCCGAGAACAAACCTCGGAAAACTCCCAACTCGAACGCGTTTCCCACCTCCAGCGCCTGGAGCGCGTTAAACACCAACGGCGCGCCGACACTGCGGAGGTAATTCCTGGCCCTCGATGTGTTTGCATCGGGGAGATAGCAGGAAACCAAAAAGCTGCTGTCGGCGTAGTAGGTCATTCCGGGTCAGATGGCCTCTTCCTGGCGTTCCAACACCACCAGGTTGGGGAAGACCCGTTCGCCGAAAATCCGCTTGGTCCGTGCTTCTATATCCGGCCATTTAACCTGCCGGCCTTTCCGGTTCGCGTCGGGTGGCTTCGCCTCCAGCTTGAGCAGGGCCAACAAAAACCTTTCCCGCTCGCGCGCGGGCAGGGCCTCGACCTTACGAAGTAGCTCAAGAGCACTCATAGCAAAACCCTAACGGCTTTATTCGAGTGCGACAAGTGACTTCTGAAAACGAACCACGCTGTGGCTGCCCCTCTTGGCGGGCCGCTTCCCAAGAGGCGAAATGGTTAGCGGCCTTCCGACACGGTTGGTATCCTCTTCGCATGTGCCGTGCCGCCACTGGTTTTGCCTGCGTCGTTCTCCTGGGCTGGACGGCGCTCTCCTTGCGGGGTGGCGACTGGCCACAATGGGCGGGGTCGGATGCGAAGAACATGGTCTCGCCGGAAAAGGGGCTGCCCGAATCCTTTGTGCCGGGGGAAAAGAGGCCGGACGGCACGATTGACCTGGCCACTGCTCGGAACGTTCGTTGGGGGGTCAAGGTCGGCAACGCCATTTATTCCACTCCTTCGGTCGCCGGGGGGAAGGTTTTCGTGGGCGCCATGGAGCAGGGGAACGGCCTCTTGGTTTGCCTCGATGCGGCGACGGGAAAGCTGCTCTGGAAATGGAAGGCGCCCCCGAAAAAATTCCCGCATGATATTGACGGTTTTCATCTCGGCATCAATGAAATCCCGGCGCAGATGGGCGTGTGCTCGTCGCCGGCAGTCAATGGCGGCGGTGTCTATTTCGTCAGCCACCGCTTCGAGGTGGTGTGCCTGGACGTCAACGGCTTGACCGGCGCGGAAGCAGGGGAGGCGCGTGTCATTTGGGTTTTCGATATGCAGGAGCAGGTGGGCACCTTTCCTTGCGATGCGGCGAACGGCTCGCCGATTATTGACGGTGATTTGCTTTACGTGCCAACGTCCAACGGCATTGATCGCAATTCATTCAACGAGCCGCAGAAGGAGAAGCAGCGCAAGTTCCCGGCGCCGGATGCGCCTAACGTGATCGTGCTGGACAAACGCACGGGCCGGCTGGTGGCCACCGATGAAACGCGGATCGCCGACCACCTGCTGCATGGGCAGTGGTCGTCGCTCGCAATGGGAAGGGTGGGCGGGCGGAAGCTGCTGTTTTTCGGGGGCGGCGACGGCTGTTGCTATGCCTTTGAGGCGCTGGCGTCCGTGCCGGAGCGGCCGGTGCGGTTGAAGACGGTATGGTGGTATGATTGCATCCCGCCGGAATATAAGGCGGCCGCGGGCGAGGACCTCATCACTCACTATTGCCTGGGCGACCGGCGGGTCAAGGGCACGCTCAACCAAAATGACGGGACGTTCGTCGGGATGAGCGAGATCATCGGCACGCCCGTGTTGGTGAAGGACCGCGGCTATGTCGCGCTCGGACGCGACCCCGAGCATGGCCGTGGGCGCGGGGCGCTGCATTGCGTGGACGCGACGGGGAAGGGGGACATCACGAAGTCGGGCCGGGTTTGGCTGTACCAGGGGTTGGACCGGACGCTCTCGACGGCGTCGGTGTCCGATGGGCTCCTGTATCTCTCCGACGTGGCGGGCCGGCTGCACTGTCTCGATGCGGAGACGGGCAAGTGCTACTGGATACACGAGACCCAATCGCAGACGTGGGGCTCAACCCTGGTCGCTGACGGGAGAGTGTACATGCCGACGGCGAAGTACCTCTGGGTATTGAAGGCGGGCAAGACGCTAGAGGTCCTGGACCGGATCAACCTCGGGTCCAGGATTTGCGCCTCGCCTGTGGCGGCCAACGGCACGCTGTATCTGGCGACCGCCGGAGGCTGGCTATGGGCAGTCGGCCAGGGGAAGTAGCGGTCGCGAGCCTCCAGAAAACCGAGACAAATAATCTGTAACCGTCCCAACCGGATGAAGGAAAAGGTGGGGCTGAAATCGAGGCCGAGAAGCTGGAAGTGATCTGTTCTTGAAAAGATTTGAAATAGGGGGACGCTCGCAATGCACCTGAGTGAGCGGAGTGCCGGCGAGGAAGGGTTTGAGGCGGGTCCTCTGCTTGGCCTGGTTCCGGGTGTGGTTGAACCTGACTGACTATGCATATTCAACAAACCAAGTTCGAGAGCCGTGTTACGGGTGGACCGCAGTACTACTTCCACAACGTGCCTGAGCCGGTGAAAGAGTTTCTGCGGAAGCGCGGCGCCTGCCGGGTGGTGCTGCAAACGCCTTATGGGATCGCCAGCAGCTCTTTCATGGCAGTTGGGCGTGACCACAAATTGTCAGGTAAAGGCAAGGTGGTTCCAGGGCTCGTTGGACACGACCGCATTCAGGCGGCGACCGGTGATGAGTCCATCGGGGAAGCGATTCGATTCTGGTACGGCCTCAAGAAAGAGTCTGATTTCGAGAGGATTGACGTTGAGGCCGTGATTCATCCCGACGGCCACTTCATTCTCGTGCCGGTATCGGTGCTGATGCGGGGGAGCGCGCGGCCCAAAACGCTGGAAAAGGTGGCGGCCCCCTTGGCATTTCATCGGGATTATCAAAGCAAGTTTTGGAGGAAGCAAATCGCAGCGCGGCGAACGCAGTGCGCGGAGCACGTGTCTTTGGCTGGCGCGCAGATCCGGCGGGTTGTCAACGAGCACGGCGAGGTGAGTAGTCGGAATGTCCATGAATCGGACCTGCTGCGGACGGCAGGGGCGCTATCGGTGCTCGGCTTGGATTTAAGCCTGTACCTGACCAAGGGGTATGACTGCCCGAAGAGCGTGTTCCGGTTTTCTGGTTTCCCGCCGTATATTTGCCCCGTGGAAGTGAAAAAGCGGTCATCGGGCTTTGATTACCAAATGACGGAGTACGCGGAGCTCCCTCGAGCGGTTGTGCTGTGTGCCCAGCATGACCTGGTGAATGCTCCTGAACACATTGATGTTCTCGAATTATCCGCTTTGGCGGAGTATCTTTGCCGTTGAAAGATGAGTCGAGCGAGCGTTCAACCGATTCTGGAAGCGATTCCTGCGTCGCGGCAGGAGGATGCGCGGCATTATGGTGTCCACCCGTATTTCACACGCCGGCCAGCCAACGTGGTTCGGGCCTATATTCAGCAGTACTCGGAGGAGGGGGACGTGGTGTTGGACCCGTTCGGCGGGACCGGCGTGACGGCAATCGAGGCATTTCTTCTTGGCCGGCACGCCATCCATAATGACCTGAACCCGTTTGCAAATTTCATCGCCCGGAACATCGCCGACACAACGCTGGCGTCCACCGTGCCGCTGCGCCAGGCTTTCGAGAGGGTACACTTGGCTTGCGCCAAAGGGTTGGAAGAAATTGAGGGCGATGAAAATGCCGCCAAGAGCTGGCTTAAACGGCTGCCGTTGCCTGAGAACATTCGCCTGCCGAGGAACTCGGATGCGGAGCGTTACTACGACATGTTTTCGCCGCGCCAGTTGGCTGGCTTGGCGTTGCTGAGACAGGCAATTGACAAGGAGGGGTTCGGTGTGGTGCGAGATTCGCTCTTGCTGGCCTGGTCGGCGTCTGTGGCGAAGCTCAACAAGACTTTCCTTTCAGCCAAGGGCCGGGCTGAGAGCCGGGGTGGCTCCAGCATTTTCAGCATCTACCGGTACAAGCTTGCGGCGACATGCGTGGAGCTTCCTATTTGGGAAACGTTCAAGGGGCGATTCAGGAACGTCCTGGCCGCGAAGGAGGAAATTCTACAGCACAGAGATTATCGGAAACAGCAGTCGGTGGGCTGGCTACGGCTCGATAGCCGGAAGGACTTTCGCGTGCTGGCCTATGACGCCGCCGCTCTTGATCAGGTGCTGAAGCCGGGCAGCGTAGATTATATCTTCACGGACCCGCCGTACGGGGGGTTCATCAGCTATTTGGATTTGTCAATCCTCTGGAATCATTGGCTTGGCTTTCCTATTTCGGAGCAGGTTCGCGCGCAGGAGACGATTGTAGGCGGTGAATGCAGACACACGGAGGAGCACTATAAGCAGGGTTTGGCTCTGAGCATCAAGGCTAGCCTGCGGCTGCTGCGGCCAGACCGCTGGTTTTCGATTGTGTTCCAGCACTGGGACATCAGCTACTTCGCGGCGATATTGGAGACCGCGAGCGAGTGTGGCGCGGAGCTCAAGGCGGCGATTACGCAGACGGGCGATGTGATCTGGTCCATGCACAAGAAGAAGAACTCGGCGAGCGTGCTGGCAGGGGAGATGATCCTTACCTTTTACAAGCCGAAGCAGGCACCGAAGCCAGGCAAAGTGGCAGGGAACCGCTCGGTGGATGATCCAGCGAAAACCCTGTCTGAGGTCTTCGATGTGTGCCTGGCGAACGGCGCGAGCAGCTTTACGAGCGAAGCGTTGTTTAACCGGCTGATTATGGAATTGTGGCATAGGCGGGCATTGGGCTGCCTGAGCCTCCGCCGGGAAGAATTCTCGAAGGGGCTCGAACAACGCGGTTGGAGCTACGACACCAAGACCCACCAGTGGAGTAAGGGCAGGGAGAGTGCAAGCCCGCGCGGGGAGTTGGTGCTCTTCGGCTCGTGACTACTCGGGGCCTCGATGCCCAGGCCCGTGTGCTAAACGCCGAGATCAGTTTGTTCCGGTCTTCCTGGTAGCCGGGGTTCTTGTCCGTGGCGCGACGTAATCCTCGCCTGGTAACGTGGTCAAGCCTCCTGAGTGTTGCCTGACTTCCCTCTCCACTGCGTCTGCGTCGCAAGCCACATGAAAGCGTGTTGCTAGCGCGATGCTAGCGCGATGCTAGCGTGTTGCTAACGTATTCGCTTCGTGTTCTCTTCGTGTTCTCTTGGTATTCTCCTCGTATTCTCATCCCCTTTTCCCGTCGGCTCGGCCTCACCGCCGGCCACCCGCCCCGCCTCCCCGGGTCGGGACTAGGGCATTGGTCAACCGCATCTGCCCTCGGTCTTCCCAACCGTCCACTACCTGCCACGTGCGAATAAACACGCGCGTGTTAGGCGGCGGCACGCCATACTTCTCTATGTATAGACGCGTGATGTCGCTCACGTGTTCAACCGGAGTGGGCAGCAGCCCGAGAAAGCGATAGTCGCCGCAATACGTTCGGCCTGCCTTCCACGGCGGCGAGGCGAACACCATAATGTCCTCGGTGGGAGTTCCGCTCAGGATCAGCTTGAGGGTCAGGTCCCTGCCGGCACCCGTGGTCTGGAGCGTTACCCGCGGGTTCACGCCGAACTTCGGCTGCGGCCGCGGGTTGGTTTGCGGCTCCCGGCCCAACAGCGCCAGCACCGTGTTGATGGCTCTAAAGACCTGGTGGCCGCGCAAGCGGTAAAAGCGCCCGTTCCGAACCCGCCTGGGGAGAGTCTCGGCTAGCCGCCGCCAGGCGATCCGCTGCTCCTCCGTCAGTAGTTCGCTCCACGCCTGCGACCACCGAGTCATCTCCTTCTGCGTGCGATGTTGCGCCGGCGTGCGGCGCTTCCTGCCGTCCCTGCCGCCGCCCTTCTGGCTCCCCGAATCATTGCGCTTCTTCATACCCACGAATCCTTCTGCAAATCCAACGCCCCGTTCTACCACAAGACCAGCCTGCCGTGCAAACCGATCCGGCAGAACTTAAAGGGTCGCAATTCAATACAACCACAGATGGACACCGATGGACACAGATAATAGGTTGGGCCCATGTCGAAACGACGACCGATTCCCGTGGCGCTGACCGTCGCCGGCTCGGACAGCGGGGGCGGGGCGGGCATCCAGGCCGACCTGAAGACCTTCGCTGCGCTCGGCGTGCACGGCACAAGCGCGATCACGTGCATCACGGCGCAGAACCCGGAGGGCGTGCGCGGCATCCAGGCGTGCAGCGTGGGAATGGTGCGGCGCCAGCTTGAGGCCGTGTGTGATGAGTTGCCCCCGGCCGCCGTGAAGACTGGGATGCTTTATTCCGCGCCGATCATCCATGCGGTAGCTGCATTTTTCCGCCGACGTCAGGGGGTACCGCTGGTGGTGGATCCGGTAATGGTCTCGACCAGCGGCGCGAAGTTGCTTAAGCCGGAGGCGGTGAGGGCTCTGCGCACGGAGCTGGTGCCTTTGGCCACTCTGGTGACGCCGAATCTGGACGAAGCGGAGATTCTGATCGGGGTGAAGCTGACCTCCGTGACCGACTTGCGCGCGGCGGCCCGCACGCTTTATCAGCATTTCGGTTGCGCGGCGCTGGTCAAGGGCGGGCACCTCCGGGGGCTGAAGGAGGCGGTGGATATCTTTTACGATGGCCGACAGGAGCTGCTGCTCAGCGCCCCCTTTATCCGTGGGGTGAGCACGCACGGCACGGGTTGCACGTATTCGGCGGCGATTGCGGGGCACCTGGCGCGGGGGCGCTCATTGCCGCGAGCCGTGCAAGCGGCCAAGGAATACATCACCCAGGCCATCGCGCAGAGCCGGACCGCCGCCGGTCACAGCGTCCTCAACTGCTTTTGGCGATAATTAGAGATTTTTCTTGAGCAATCCAGCCCGGTTTGGGGTATAATCACCGTGAAGTTGAATAAATTATGAAGATACTAAGACCATTCCTTGTGGCCGTGCTATTCGTTTCCCTTTGCGCGGCAGCTACAACCGCCCGCGCTGGTGATACGAATAGCGTGAAACTTAAGCCTTACACGCTCAAGACCTGTATCGTATCCGGGGACAAGCTTGGTGAGATGGGCGACCCATTTGTCTATGCCTACAAAGGGCGTGAGATCAAGTTCTGCTGCAAGGGTTGCCTCAAGGATTTCAACAAGGAGCCGGCCAAGTATATCAAGAAGATCGAAGAGGCCGAAGCCAAGGCCAAGAAGGACAAAGCTTAGCCGCTGCCGGGCCGGGCAACCGCTGCCAAGCAAGCATGAAACTGCTGCTGGCCATTCTCTTCAGCGCGACGCTGGTTTGGGCGCAATGCGTCCCGGCCGTCTGCGCGCAAGCCGCGCCGGCAGCAGCGGGCGGGTCCGCCTGCGCGTGCTGTCATTGCGGCAGCGGAGATTGCTGCATGGGCAAGACGACGCAGCGCCCACAGCCGATGCCGGCCGCGCCGGCTCCCAGGGGATCGCAGTCGAGCCACTTGCTGCTGGTTGCCCCCGCAGCTCTGGCGTTCGTGCTGCCTCAAGCCCTTGGTTTTACATTTTCTCCTGGGGCTGAAGCGCACTCTCGCGCGGCAGCCCTCCCTCTTTATCAGCAGAACTGCACGTTTCTGATCTGATTCTTTAGCTTCTACGCCCGTGGTGTGTACCGTGCAGACGCATTACGGACGCTCTCTGCCGTGGCTGCACTCAATGAATTCCCTTAGTTATGAAGACCTTTGTGATTTTGATTTTGCTCGTGCTGTTGGCCGGCTGCAAGGGCACGCCCACCCAGGGCGAGAAAGAAGCGCGGCGCCAGGTCCAGGCGGTCGCCGGCACTTACCGGCCGGAAGGCCGCAAGCCGGAGCTGCCAGTGCTGACCAGCCAGTCAAGCCTCAGCAATTTCCTCACCTATGCCCTGCTGAACCAGCCGCAGGTCGAGGCGGCGTATTTTGACTGGCTGGCTTCCGTAGAAGGCATCACCGTGGCGCGCTCGCTGCCGGACCCTCAACTGACTTTCCAGATGGATATTCAAGAGGTCGTCACTTCGCTCATGCCGGGCTTGATGATGAGTTTCCCGGGCTTTGGCAAGCTACGGGCTGCCGGGGCCGCCGCCGCCGCCGGGAGCCAGGTGCAGTATTACGCTTTCAAAACCGCTTCCCTCCAGAGCGCCTACGCCGTGCAGAGCGCATACTATCGGCTTTATTTCCTGGACGAGAGAATTCGCGTCAATCGGGACACCCTCACCTTGCTCAGCGACCTGGCGAAACTCGCCCAGGCGCAGAACGAGGTTGGCAAAGCGACGTTGCAGGACGTTCTGCGCGCCCAGATCGAGCAGGACCGGGTGGAAACCGAAATCGCCAACCTGGAGGATTCGCGCGCCGCGCTGGTAGCGCAGTTCAAAGCCGCCCTGGGCCTCGGGGCCGATCAACCCACGCCACCCGTGCCGCAGCGCCTAGAGTCCACGCCGCTGGATTTGACCTCAGAGAAACTGCTCGAACTGGCCCTGGCGCAGAACGCGCGCCTCAAGGGCATGGAGGCCGACGTACAGGC
>Ga0187880_1001176_pt1 | contig 21258 bp, 14 predicted proteins | sample June2016WEW_19_4_FD_132998 | JGI IMG/M metagenome (GOLD analysis project Ga0187880, IMG submission 132998) | Peatland microbial communities from SPRUCE experiment site at the Marcell Experimental Forest, Minnesota, USA - June2016WEW_19_40 | ecosystem: Environmental > Terrestrial > Soil >... | reverse complement strand
GCGACGTACCTGAAAACGGGGTATCCCGAATCATGACGATACAGCGAGATTGGGGAATAACGGTCATCGGAGGCCAGCTCAAGGGCATTCCGCCGGGAATCGATTCAATTCCTATCGGCCAGATCGCCGGGCAGCATTGGAATTTGCTAAACGGTGATTTGCCTTTGCCCGCTGCGGTCATTCGTGAATCGGCTCTTCGACAGAATAGCCGTTGGATGAAGCAATTTCTTAGATTCTCAGGCGCTTTGCTGTGCCCTCATGGCAAGACCACAATGAGCCCGCAGCTTTTCAAGCGCCAACTCGACGATGGTGCCTGGGGCATTACGATTTCCACGGTGCAACAGCTCTGCGTAACTCGGCGTCATGGCTTCAAGCGAATCCTCATGGCCAATCAGCTTGTCGGAAAAGTGGAAGTTCGATACGTCCTTGATGAAATGGCAAATGATCCTGAATTTGATTTTTTCTGCATCGTGGATTCGGCTGACGGCGTAGCTCGACTCGTCGAAGCTGCCCGAGAGCGATCTCCAGGTCGCCCTCTGCAAGTTCTCATAGAGGGTGGGTACGCTGGCGGACGAACTGGTTGTCGCACCCTGGAGGATGCACTTCATGTTGCGCGGCTGGTGAAACAGGGCGATCCTTTCCTGGCGCTTTGCGGCGTCGAAGGATACGAAGGGACCCTCCAGTCGTCACAGGCCACGGAGACAATTGATAGGGTTCGCAATTTCGTAAGGTTTTTGACCTCCGTCGCTGTGACTTGCGCGCAGGAGAATTTGTATGTGCCGGGCCCCATTCTTCTCTCCGCTGGTGGTTCCGCTTTCTACGACCTCGTAGCCGAGACCTTCAACGCGGCCCCGCTAGGCGGTCGACAGAAGGTGATCTTGCGGAGCGGTTGTTATCTTACGCACGATTCTGGGATGTACCAGAAGCTCGACGAGGCGCTGCGTAGCCGTCTGCCAAATAGCGAACTTCTTGGCCCCGGCCCCGTCCCAGCACTTGAGATTTGGACGTACGTGCAATCCGTGCCGGAGTCCAATCTTGCTATTCTTACGGCGGGGCGTCGCGATTGCAGTCATGATGCCGGCTTGCCAGTGCCTCTTAAACGAATTCGGCCAGGAGGCGACGATGCCCCAGTCCGGCTGGATAGCGATTACCAGTTGACTGGTCTCAATGACCAGCATGCGTACCTGCGCATTCCTTCGGCGAATTCTTTGCGTGTGGGTGACATGGTTGCCTTGAGCATTTCGCATCCTTGTACGACGTTCGACAAGTGGCGAATTCTGTTTCTTGTTGACGACGATTACCAAATCACGTCCGCCATCGAAACATTCTTCTAGGTTGACCTCACCACCTGGTGAATCTAGCAGGCTGCGGAAAACGTGGGATTTGTGCGACTGAACTGTTCGATCGCCAGCAGCCTCGCCGGACCTTAACTCGTCATAATTTCCAATACCGATACTTCCGGGTCCGGGGCTCGTTGCGGCACTTCGATTGTGAGGCGATTGTTCGATTGCTTGAAACGCAGCCGCTGGCCATTATCCAACCTTTTCACTTGATTGATTCTCGAGTCGAGCTTCGGAACTGTCAATTTGCCTTCTGGGGGCCAGTCAAACACGTGAAGGTAAACGACCTTCCCTTTCGAAGTCGTGCGCCCGAAGGCAAGTTCCTGCAAGGGACCATAGGTCGTGCCATAGATGGATTCCCCATACATCTTCATCCAGTTGCCGACGCCGCGCAGACGCTCCTGAAACTCAGGTTGAATCGTCCCCTCCGGCGTGGGTCCGACGTTCAACAGTAGGTTTCCGCCCTTGCTCGCCACGTCAACTAGGGTGCGGATTAGCTCCGTCGTGGACTTATGTTTGTGGTCATTCTCGTCGTAGGCCCACGAATCGTTAATGGTCATGAAGGTTTCCCATGGATTGAAATCCCGCGGCGCGGGGATGCCGCCCAGGCGGCTGCTCCCGAAGTCGGAGTTGATCCCCTCATGCGTTACCCCCTTGACTGGAATGAGTTTCGGAACATTTTGCTCGGTCGTGTCAAAATCACCAGGGATGCCAATGCGGTTGTTGATGAGAGTGCCCGGAGAGAATTCGCGGATCATGCGCGCAAACCGGTACCCGTCATATTTTTCCTGGTGACTAAGTCCGTCGAACCAGACGACGAGAACCGATCCGTAGCGGCAAAGCAATTCGCGCAGCTGCAGATCCATATAGTCTAGATACGAACTCCATTCCGGGCGCGTGGGCTGGCCATGCCATGTTTGAGTCACCGGCTTCGACGTATCACGATAGCCGGGGTGATGCATATCTGGCGGCGAGTAGTAAAAACCCAGCGGCATGTTCTCGCGCTGGCAGGCTTCGGCCAGCATCCGGACAATATCCTTCTTGTAAGGCGAGTTCGTAATCTTGTAATCGGTGAACGACGAGTCGAACATACAGAAGCCATCATGGTGCTTCGTCACTACGACCATGTAACGCTGTCCCGCTTCCTCGGCCAGCTCCACCCAGGCGTGCGGGTCATATTTCACCGGGTTGAATGTCTTGTAGAGATTCACGTATTTCGCCTCGGTAATCGGCCATTGTGGTTCCGGCACCATGATCGGCCACGAGATTTCCACGCTCGCCTGCGAAACCGGGCCCCAATGGATAAACATTCCAAACTTAAGCTCCCGCCAACGTGCCAACGTCTTCCGCCAGGCCTCAGTCCTAACAGAGCTTATTTCATTCACTGTGCCCCAGCAGAGTGTTTCGTTGTCGTTTGGAGTAGCTTTGCTGGCCTCCGAGGCACCGCTGAAGAATGGCGGCGCCAGGAACGCTGCCGTCCCCGCTCCCATCAAGCGGAAAAGATCGCGGCGGTTCGGATGGCTTGAGGAATGTTTACCCATCTCAATCGATCTCCTATCTGCGCTTGAATCGGATTCTTGGCCGGACGCGTCCATTTTTTCTCCTTTCGTCTGAGAGATAGCAGCGGCGCAAGAACGCTAATGCAGTTTTGAGACCGTGCCTACACCAATTGCAGCGTCAAGCCCCGCTCACTTCAACGCGCTTTCGCATCAGGGTGATCGCAATTCACCAAGGATGCGCGCTGAAATCGACACCCTAGTAGAATCAGGGAGACTGTATCGGTGCATCTACGGCTCCGAAATCAGCTATCTTGCGACGGACAACTGCAAGCGCTCCCGACCAAAGCCATTCTTGAGACGCGGCTTAATTATTCGGCTTTACTTTCATCGATGAGCGTTTTGTACACCTGCCGCGCGTGCTCATATGCCTTTTCTGCTTCGGGGAGCTCCTGCTTCGAGATCCGAGGCGCCTTTTGGCTCCAACACTGATCGACGGCGGCCAAGCACCACTCCGCACTTCGGCGAGAGGCGCGGATGGGCTTGCCTCCCACGATCACGAAGATTGGATTCGTATGCGATGAGGGAACGATGCGAAGGGCAAGCCAGCTACTTTGGCGGATGGGAATGCTAAGCTTCAGTTTTTGAGCAGATCCGTCCGCATCGATTACCTGCCGAGCCACCACCTCACCATTTGAGATAGCTTCCACGGGTACTTTCCTGGTGTCGCCGATTCGAGCACGTTCGGTGTCCCAGTAGGGCTCCCAGTCGAACGGAGCATCGCGGATTTTCTCATCTGGAATGGGATCGAGATAAGCTGCCGCCTTAACTTCTACCTGCACCTCGCCGGGACCGGGTAGATCGACTTCGCTTCCGTGAGTTCCAATCGCGATGCCGTTCACCGTGAGATCCATCAAATGGCTTCGGCCATCGGACACATAGCTCTCCCCGTCGCGGATCGCTTCCAGCCACTTGGAATAGGTCAGACTGCCACCGTCCACCTTGGCGTAAGTTCTGCCCATGCCGACTCGAGTGTCATAGATACACGGGAAATCCGTCTCGCCCGCGATGCGAGTCCGGAAGCCGACATTGAGTGTCTGATACCAAATATTGAGGTCGTAGGGAAATGGACCGTCGCCGACGTCGATAAAATCGACAGTGTTGGGGTAGGTGACATCCACAATGTACTCGTTCGCGCCCGGCTCATCAAATGGCGGCATTTCGTAGTTTGGCAAAGTATTGCTTCCGAGGGCGAGCCCTCCTGCAGCGTGCGCGAATCCGACCGTCGCGCCTTGAGACTTTGCCCAACGGAAAATTGGTAGCTCCCAACTCGGCCAGTATTCGATTTGCTTCGCGCCGGGGTAGTCCTGATCGGCCAGGTTCAACAAGACCGGGTGTCCCGCATGACTCGATGGGAAGCCGGAGACCTCAAGATCATAATGAAGCAGCGCGTCGGGTCTTGAGAGCTCGTTATCCTGCCGGCCGCGGAAAAATTGTCGTTGATAGTAATAGTCGGGTCCCCAGTTAAGAACGCTCGCCACATTGAGATGTTCGCCGCGCACCTGCCGGTCCATATCTTCAGGCGACACCCCCAAGGTTGGGTTTGCATAATGCGCGCAACCATTCGCGTGGATGTGGCTATCGCCAGAATACCAGCCGCGGTCTGCCGGGTTGATCCAGCGCTTCAAGTGAAAGGTGAGTTCGTGCGGTCCATTCGCGTCGACTGTGAATTTCTGCGTTTCCGTGATGTATTCGGGGCCACCTGTGAATGTGGCGGTGAAGGACCCCGGCGGCAGCGAGATGAATTCCCCGTCAGCACGATAGACTTGCGGCTCAAAGTAAAAGTCAGGCGCCAAGCGCTTTGCCGGATTGGGATAGATGCGGTCAAAGCCATCTCGAAAGATGAAAGATGCCATCGTGGGCTGGCCATTATCATCGAGCACATGCAGCTTGATCTTAGGGGATGGAGCAACATTGAAAAGGATACTGGTTTCACCCGTATCCTGCGTGCCTTGATCTACGTTGAAACTCAACTTGGCGGAACGCAGACCGGCATCTCGACTGTAGATCAGTAGAATGCGGTACTCGAGACCCGAACCCGAAAGCTGCGGATGGTCTTCAACGCCCAGGTCATCGGGAAGCCCCGGCACGGGCGTCTGCAGGGCGATCAATTTTTCGTCTATGCGTGTTTGGATATCCAAGTCGTTGGGAAGCAGCGGTGCCAGTAACCCCTCATGAAGAAGAGAAATCTCCGCCCAGCGGTCACGAATGTCAGCCGCACTCAGGCTGGGCACCGGTGGGCGTGACGCACTCTCGGATACGGACTCGAAAACCGGGCCACTGTTTGGGCTACCGACTTTCAGCGGCGCCGTGACGCCAGCTTCGTTCACGATCTTGACGAGAAACGCCCGCGTACCATTTTGAATCAGGTCTGTGTCTGCCTCACCTCGCGTAACCCCCACGCGGTTCTCCGGGGTGATCGTAACCACGACGAGCGCGTGCTTGTCGAGAATCGATTCGATCTGGTCGACGGCCTCATCGGAATCACGGTTCGCAATGGCGCGGTTAATGCCTTCCTTTTCCGCTTGTGTAAAAGGCTGGCCGAGGAACTCCAAAAGGGATTCGAGTTGCCGGGCTTGGTAAGCGATGGGCTGCAGCGGATTTTTTGGCGAAGACTTGTTCTCGGCAGCGTGTGTCGGGACGTTGGCCGCACCCCACCAACCGATGAAAAAAAGCGTAACACCCAGCACGAATGTCTTAGCGGTGTTCACGAGTTTCATGTCGCTCCTCCGAGGCAATGTCATCGATCGGAGCATCATAAGCGGCCGCGGCAATTTCGCCGAGTGCCTCCCCGAGAGCGTGAGTGGCCGCGTCTGGACCAAGTGACATGTGAACGTGATTGACATAGGCCGCGAACGTGAGCCGTTTGCCGTCGGCCCGAATCACATAGCCAGCCAGCCCTTTGCCATTCAGCATCGGCATATTGTCGAGCATGTCCTCGGAGTCAAACGTACCGGTTTTTGCAAAGATGTGCCCTGCTGCCGGCGATGTTGGGACGATATCTGCAAGCGTTCCGTCTCGGCCGAGGATCGGCAACCCCCTCAAGAAAGTGGGGTAGTCCGGGCGCATAGTCCAATAAGCCAGGTAGTGACACATGAAGTCTGGAGCAAATAGGTCAGCCCAGCTGCCGCCGGCGCCATCGCCCTGCGAGACACCAGAGAGGTCCAGTTTGGCATCCGCGAGGAATTTCCTTTCGACCGCAAAGCCGTCCTTGAATGAGTCCTTCGCATCCTTCGTCAGAAGCGCGCCAAGTAAGTATGGTCCCATGAAAGCGTGGAGGTTTTGGCTAACCTTCAGCGTGACCTTTATCTCTTCTGAGAGCGGTAGCGAAACATGCTCGACCACCTCATCCTCTGCCGCATAAAAACGCCGATAAGATTGAAAGTCGGGTGCGGGCGTGCTCGTCGCGACTTTCACCTTAACGCCAATTTCTTCCAGCGCTTCTCGTAGCACCGTCTCCGCAAATAATGTAGCTGACGGCACAAAAAAAGGTGCGAACGTTCGAGGTGCGCCAAGCGGCAAACTACCACTCACGGTAGCGATAACTGTGCCGTCCGCATTCGCCTTGATCTCAGGCCGATCCAGACTAACCGAGGTGTCAGCACCTGCCGTCGTTAAGTGGTTGATGAATTTGACGTACGAAGTCCGTGGTGAGGAATCAAAAGCGACAGGGTCGCCAATTTTAGCCCCAGGCGTCATCACAAGGTCGATCAGATTGTCATTGACGACGATCGGAGAGATGACGACACCCCCTCCGCCCTCGCCCTCCCATGGCGTTTCGGGGAAAAGGCTCGAATCAACTAGGACTCTACCTTCGATTTGCCGGATTCCCTTCGCTGCGACGCCCTTCGCAAGCTGACCGATCACCGTGAGTGGGTCTCCTGGAAGAGCGCTCCCCGAGTAAGAGTGGTCCTTATTTGCAAAAGCCAGAGTGCCGTCGGATTGAATGCGGTTCGAAAGATTTGGGTCTCCGCTCGCGACGAGCACGAGGTCGCCTTTCAACCGACCTTTTGAGTCCACTGGCCCTGTCCGGTAAACACGGGTATGGAATCTGAAGTCTGCACCAAGACTTGCAAGCACTGTTCCTTCCGTGAGCAGTTTTGTCGTGGAAGCAGGAACGAACAGTTTTTGTTCGTTAAGCGAGTAGACTGCCCTACCGGTATCCAGCGAGTAAAACTCGATGCCGAAATTGGCATGTGCAAATTCAGGTCGATTCATCACCTTCTGAATGCGCTCAGCGAGAGACGCTCCTGACTGTGCGCCACTTGGCAATGTCATTGCGAGAGCAAGCACCACCAGCAAGCAGAACCGAAAGGAAAGTGACAAGACGACCCCAGCTCTCACGGTAATCCTCCCATCTACGGACCGACAACTGAGAAAGAGCTAACCGAGTGCGGACTACTGCTCAGCGCAATATACGCACATTCCGCGATCGGATGTTGCTTCACGTCCGCACGTAACAGAAGACGTGTCTGTTCTCTCTTCCCTTCGGGTCGGCCATTCCGACCATCGGATCGAGGTGCAATGAGTGGTCCGTGCCGGTTTGGATACTTGCTTTATAGGAGATGACAGTTCATATGTCAATCGCAAAACGCACTATGTGTCTCACCGCGTTCTTGCGACCCCCCCCCAATTTTCCAGCTAAGAAGCTCATCTTTACATCCCGCATGGTATCCGTGTATAGTCACGCCTGCGCAGAAACGCAATATGCGTATCATTGTCGAAACATTCATTTTCTGTGCCCTGAAAACGTAGCAGCTCACATCTGAAGCCAATAGATTTCTGAGGAGCCTGTTATGCCGAATAGCAGTCGGCGGCCGGAGCGCGCGAGTGCGATCGCCAACAGTTCGCTGGAACAACAGCTGAAGGAATCGTTAGAAGCATTTGCCGCTTCGCACTTGAGAGCAGTCGTTGATCTCGACGCCTTGCGATGTAATTTGAAGCTGATCCGTCAATCGGTGGCCGATCACCAGAAAATTATCCCGAGCGTCAAGGCTAATGGCTATGGCGATGTCGGAGTGGAGCGACCCATCGCTCTCTCGCCTGGGAGGCCGATTGATCTCAAAGTGCTCATCGACAACACCGTATGCGTTGTCTATGCACACAACAAGTAGCTATGAACACACGCCTTTACGACCTGAAACGAGGGCGCTGGGGGCGCTTTTGTGAACGAGGGCCCTGCACTCTTGAAAAATCTGCGAATTTCGGCGCCATGATGCTGCAGAAACAATCCGAGGGTGGCGCCACGAGTTCTTTTCCAATCAGTCAGCCGTGAGGTTGAATGAACACTTGGATTGGTGTCTTCCTTACGATCGTAGCTGCCGTGCTCAATGGCAATTTTGCTCTGCCGCTTAAGCACAATCGAAAATGGTCCTGGGAAAACTCCTGGACAGTCTACTCCGTTGTTGCTTTTGTTTTGATCCCTCTGGGGCTGGTGTATCTGACAAATCCGCATCTTTCGGGAACATATCGTACGCTATCGCGAACTGAAATTATGAGTCCACTGCTCTTCGGCACAGGCTGGGGCATTTCGGAGGTACTTCTAGGCAATTCAATCGACCGCGTGGGGATGGCGCTAACTTTTGCCATCGTCATTGGTTTATCAGCAACGTTCGGAACTCTCATTCCATTGATCACACTTCACCTACACACGATTCTCTCCATTAAAGGTTCCGTAATTCTTGCGGGCATCGTAATTATGTCGTGCGGCATCCTTTTTTGCGCCAAAGCTGGGGAAGAACGTGAGAAGCAACGAGCGCAGTCATTGCCGAACAGTTCCCTCAGTACATCAAACTACGGCGCAGCGCTGCTCATTACAATCGCTGCGGGAGCCCCGACTCCGATGCTGAATTATGCACTCGCGTTTGGTGAGCCCATCCTGAGCCATGCCAGGCGCATGGGTGCCACTCCGGCGAATGCCACATATTCGGTGTGGGTCGTTGCACTGCTCGGAGGCTTGCCGGTCAATTTGCTCTATTGCTCTTACCTGCTTAGCCGCAAGCGCACTTGGGGGTGTTCGCTGCAAAATCTAACGACTGGCTGGGCGCAATTCTTATGGCAATACTGTGGATGGGCTCGATCGCACTATAAGGAATCGCTACGACTCATCTCGGCGCCTTAGGAACAGCTCTTGGCTGGGGCCTTTTTTCTATTGTTGTCATTCTTGCGGCCAATCTATCCGGGCTCGTCACGGGCGAGTGGAAGGATGTCGGGAAGCGCCCGATGCGAAACCTCGCCTTTGGTCTAGGCCTGCTGACGATCGCATCTGTTCTAATTGCTTCGAGCAATCACTGAGTTCGGAATCTGACATCAGGATCAAAACCTTCGAATTCTCCCGTGGGACAGGTCGTGACTGCGATGGTCAGATGTATTAGATTTCTGACTATCGAGATTCGGCTTATCGAATGATGGGCGCACGGGCAGCTCGCCCCGGAGTCACGCCCTGGACAAGTCGGCTCTCGCGCACAACCGGAATCCCGTTGACCAGAACAAACTCCACGCCTTCAGAGTATTGGAGGGGATCTTCAAATGTCGCCTTATCTATGATGCGCTCGGGATCGAACGCGGTAATGTCCGCATCGGCACCCACGCGAATTCTTCCTTTGTATTTAAATGCCGGGGCGTGGTTCTCCAACCGCTGAGCTGGCATCGATGTCATCTTGCGCAGCGCTTCCATCAGGGACAGTACCCTCTCCTGGCGAACATAGAGTCCGAGCACCCGCGAATAAGTCCCCTGTCCGCGCGGGTGAATTTTCGGCCCGGATATGGGCATCCCATCGCTCGCAATGATAACCATGGGGTCCGCCACCGCGAGTCGCACGATTTCTTCCGGAATCAAATGGATGACGACTGTGCCTTCCTGCTTCCGGTATTTCGCAAATGTTCCCGCCGTCAAACGCTCTCCCGTGGCCACCCACTGCAAATCCTGGTACGTAATCCCCATTCGTTCCTGCCAATTGGAATCAAATAAGGCCGTGTTCAAAGGCGCGCTTGCCGCTGTGTAAGGATAACATTCCGTTGAAACAACAAGGCCGTGCTCCCGCGCTCCTTTGATTACGTCAAGAAGACGCGGGGTGTCCCTAAGTCCGATACTCGTAATATGGACCACGTTGAGCGACGCGCCGGTCGCTGTGGCATCCGCAATCAACTCCTGCAACCCCTCCATCGCGCTGCCTGGTTCGACCGTTCCTAAGAAGCGCATGTGTACGTCATTCATGGCACCGTACTTAGCTGCGAGCTGAAAGGAATCAAAAATCTCCCACCGTGACGCGCCTGGGGTATAGTTGATTCCGTATCCGACGGCAAGCGCGCCTTGCCTGAGCCCCTTCTCTACCAGTTCGAGAATCTTCTTCTGTTCCTCCGACGTTGGAGTGCGGTGAGAAGCTTCCTCTTCCTCCAGTGGGGTGCTTGTCAGTACCTTGGCCATAACATCCATACGTACAAGCGATTCTCCAACGCTGACGCCGTAATTGATTAGGGTCTTTCCCTCTCGGTCGGCGTACCATTTGTCCACATCGTCGGTTCCCATCTCCAGCTCAAGAGATGTTGTCACTCCGTCGCGCGCCTGAAATGCGTAGCTCCGCGGGAGCTGCGCATGTTCATGGAGGTCGATGAATCCCGGCGCGACAACGAGCCCCTTTGCGTCAATTATCTCCCGGCCACGAAGCGCGGACTTTGTCACGACGAGAATCTTGCCATCGCGGATGCCGATGTTTCGAATGGCGTCCAATCCCGATTCAGGGTCCATCACCCGCCCATTCAGGATCACGACATCGTACTTGTCTGCAGCGCCGGACCCCGCCATCAGGCCGCGAGTGGTGAGAAGTACCGCAGTCACCAATAGCAGCACGTTACCGATCTTTGTGATTGTCATTTTGGCCTCTCAAAGAAGTGTCGGCAAGCGGAGCATCGTATTTATCCGCGAGCATCGGAGATAGAGCACATCGACTGTAGGTTAACGCTCAGCGCGATGTCCGCGGATTCCGCAGTCGGGTCTTCATTCACGTCCCACGCATCAACAGAGATGTGAGGATACTCTTCATTACGGACCAAAACATTCCAACCGTACGATCATGATCGTAATAAGTCGCTCGTGCCCGTACAGGTGTGTGTCTTATAGAAGATAGACAATCATGAGTCAATCACACAACGCAATATATGTCTCACATCGCATGTGCTCTGTGTGGCTTGAGTTCTTAAATATTATCAGTTCACCTTTACACTCTGCAATATACATGTGTATACTCGGTCTCGCGACAACGCAATAGATGTATCAGTGACTGTACGGCTCAGCTGCTGGAATTCGGCAAATGCGTGGCGCCAATTCGCGGAATGGTCAAGGCTCATATTGTTTTGGGCAGCAACAGTGATTAGGATGGCGGCCATGATCAAACTACGTCATCAACAACCGTCGCTGTGGCATCGAGGTCTGGCCGAAGATATCGAGGGGTTGTGGGAACCGTGGATGCTCCTGGTGGACAAGCTGCTGGAAGACGAGCAGCTTCTGGACACGGTGTACGTCAAGGCTCTTGACATGCACAACATCTCCCGTATTATTAGTGCAGTTATCTCGTTTTCGCGTGAAGAAGCATATGCTGCAATATTCTAGATCTGCGAACTGAGAGAGGAAACACGGCATGAGAATCTCCAAATTGGGGAGATTCCGCATATTGTTCCTCCGCCTTGTCTTGCTATCCCTGGGCCTTCCCTTGGGCGCACAGGACACCTCAGATGCATTCGATGTTAAAGCGCATTACGAAAAGCGCGAATACCAGCTCTCCATGCGGGACGGTGCAAAACTTTTCACTTCCGTCTACATGCCTCGGGATACGACGCAAGACTATCCGATCCTGCTGCTGCGTACTCCCTACGGGGTAGCCCCCTACGGCCCGGACACGTACCGCAACGAACTCCTACCTTCTCTACAGTTTGCCAAATCGGGCTACATCTTCGTCTTCCAGGACGTGCGAGGCCGCTATCGGTCCGAGGGCAACTTCGTTCACATGACTCCGCAGAAGGGTGCAGGACATGGCCCCAGTGATGTAGACGAGAGTACTGACGCGTACGACACAATCGATTGGCTGATCAAGAACCTGCCGCATAACAACGGTCGGGTCGGTATTTGGGGCATTTCGTACAGCGGGTTCTACACTGCGGCGGGCATCATCGGCGGACATCCTGCGCTTAAGGCGGCGTCGCCAGAGGCGCCCCAGGCTGACTGGTTCATTGGCGACGACACCCACCATCACGGCGAATTCTTCCTGGCTTCCACATTCAACTTCATGGCTCAGTGTGGGCGACGCGGGACCACTTCGGCAATGTCGTGCGGTGAGGAGTTCAATTTCGGTACGCCCGACGGATACAAGTTCTTTCTGGACCTAGGCCCGCTCTCGAACGCCGATCGCAGGTATTTCCACGGTGACGTTCCAGGCTGGACCGAAATGATGAAGCATGGAAACTACGACCAGTACTGGCAGTCACGCAATCTGTTACCCCACTTGCAAAACATCTGGCCAACAGTGATGAGCGTGGGCGGTTGGTACGATGCCAACGATCTCTATGGTGCCCTCCAAGTCTATGAAGCGATCAGGCACCAGAGTCCCGAGACCCCTGACATTCTAGTTGTGGGCCCGTGGTCTCACGGCCAATGGCTATTGGACGACGGCGAGGCGCTGGGACCGTTACGTTTCGGCTCCAAGACTTCCGAGTACTTCCGCGAGAACATCCTGTTTCCTTTCTTCGAACACTATTTGAAAGGTAAAGGAGATCCTAAACTTCCGGGCGCGTACGTCTTCGAGACCGGTACGAATCGCTGGCGCAGCTTTGACACCTGGCCGCCACAGGACATCGCTCCCCGATCCATCTACCTGCGAGAGCATCAAGCTCTCTCCTACGATCCGCCCAAGGACGCCTCTGCCGGTGCGTTCGACGAATATGTGAGCGATCCGGCACGACCGGTGCCGTTTATCCCCGGGTTGAGCACCCATATGGACCCAGATTACATGGCTCAGGACCAGCGCTTCGCGGCCACCCGGCCGGATGTGCTGGTCTACCAGAGTGACGTTCTGACTGAGGACCTTACCATCGCGGGACCTATAATCCCTGCCCTCTTCGTGTCGACCTCCGGGACCGACTCCGATTGGGTTGTCAAGCTGATTGATGCCTACCCCGATGACACTCCTGATAATCCGTCGGGCCCTGGCCAGCAGATTCCCCATAGGGACCACATGGGTGGCTTCCAACTGTTGGTACGCGGAGACGTAATGCGGGGGAAGTTCAGAAATAGCTTCGAGAAACCTGAACCCTTCACGCCGGGAAAAGTCAGTGAAGTCGAATTCACCATGCCGGATGTACTTCACACCTTCTTGAGGGGCCATCGCATCATGGTGCAAATTCAGAGCAGTTGGTTCCCGCTTGTAGATCGCAACCCTCAGAAGTTCGAAGATATTTATCACGCGTCGGCATCGGACTTCCAGAAGGCCACTGAGCGGGTCTATCGCTCGGCCAGTCAGGCTTCGAAAATTCAAATCAACATACTGGGGAAGGAAAAATGACTTCTCAGCGAAAACGAAGACCCATTAGGGTAGCAGACCTTCTCGGTTCGCTGCATCATGAAGCTCTTCATGATTCAGCTTCAAAATGTCTGCAAGTCTTGTCGATTCAGACAGTATTTCAGCCGAATAGAATGACTGCCGCAGATTGGCATCGAAAACGCGCAAGGTCCCGGGTCGCAGTGAGTGCAAGAACTGGCGAATGGTGTTACGAGATTCTGGCGATCGTTGCGCCAGAGAACCAAAACAGACGGCGCTGACTCGCTGTGTCAGAGAACGCCACGCTTCAGTCCATTCGAGAAAATACCAAGCCACAGATTCGGTGATCTCGTAGATCGGCTGGCCAGCTTGGTCGAAGAGAACCCTGACGGTGCCCGTGGGATGGATGGAGTCGATTTGAAGGAATGAGGTTTCTAGAGTCAGGGATTCCAACTTCCGCTTGGTTTGGGATCCCAGCTCATCCTTGCCAACCCGGCTGGCGACTAATCCCCGATCCCCCAGTAAGTTGATCATGTAGGCGAAATTATTTGGCGCACCGCCGAGTTGTGAGCCTCCCGGGAACAGATCGTGAGTTTTCGGCAAGCATGCGTGACGGCTGCTAGCTCGCCCTGTTAAGTTCGTTGAGCCGCCGATGAGCGGTCGAGGGCGAACCGCATGAACACAGCAGATATTCCCCGAGCCCATCGCGCAGTTACAGCGCCAACTGGATCAGTTTCGCAGCACCCTGCCGCGCCCGAGGAAACTGCCGGAGTCGGTGTGGCAAGCTGCGGTCGAACTGGCCCGGGAACACGGTGTATATTCCGTCGCGCACTCGCTACGGCTGGACTATACGGGGCTGAGGAAACGGCTGGGCGGAGTTTCCCGTCTACGACGGAAGGCAAGTAAATCGGCATTCATCGAACTGACCGCGCCACATTCAGCGAAGCTGCAAGAGTGCATCATCGAGTTCGAGTCCTTGAGCGGAGGCAAGGTGCGCATTCAGTGGAAAGCTGCCGCACCGCCCGATTGGATGAGCCTACTGCGCGCCTGGCGGGAGGCAGAGATCGGGCCAAGTGCATCGCCGCCAAAAGCATTTCGCCGCTCCGGAAGGGGGAAACCATCGAAGTCCAGCGTATGGCACCTGAAGACACCTGCTCCGCCGACATGCTAGTGCTGATCCGCTGGCACGGGCGCACTATGGCAGTTCCCCTATCACAACTGGTTGCCATTGGTCCCGACCAATCCACCGCCGAGGCCGTTGATGACTGGCATTACTGGGTGGCGCAGGGCTACTGCTTCTGAACCACGCCGCCGCGGCTCGTACTACGCAGCCTTGCCGAAAGCACACAACAGATCCCAGAGAACTTCCCCTAAGCCGACAATGGTGTATTTGTCGGTAGACATGGCCGCGACCTGCTTCTGAGGTTTGTACCATTTCATTTCCCAGTGAGCGCAAACGACCCGTACAGATTTACTTCGACGGCGTCAGTTCCATACAGGTAACCCTGAGTTTCGAGCTCGTGCGCAAAGCGCTTTGCCGCTCGCATTGGGGCCACGGTATGAGAACTCGAAGGCCCAATACCAATCTTGAACAAGTCAAGAATAGGTCATAGTTTGACCTCGCCAGTCGCTCGAAGTGCACCTCAAGCATGTCGTAGGCCTTCACCAAGATGGCTGCTTTCATTGCCGGCTTTCCCCCTCTTCCCCGCCACAAGTCGAGTGTCCGGCGTCAAGCATTCTTTCCGGTCGTGGAGTTCTGATTGTCGCCCATCAAGCGCCCAGACCAAGCCCGCTCTTGTGGATGCGGATCAACTATTCGACCTTACTTTCATTGATCAACGTGTGGTATACTTGTGTCCCCGGTGGGAGTGCGATTGATGCTCGCACGACGCAGCACCCTGGATATGCCATCAGTCAAAGGAAGAGGAAGCGCGTTGAAGAGTGCTTCGGATGGCTGAAGACGATCGCGTTGTTGCGGAAGGTTCGGCACCGTGGAATCTTCAAGGTAGGATGGGTCTTCACCTTCGCGGCCGCGGCCTACAACTTAGTCCGTATGCGGAATCTGGCGATGCAAGCAACATAAGCCAAGGCCGAAGACTGTCCGCTGGGCCGGAAAAGATCTTCAGGGCCAGCCAGCGAATGCAGCCAAAATTCTTCTCCGGGTCACAAAATCGCGAAACTGGGAAAGGTTCTAAGTCGCAACATCCCTTTTTCGGCAGCCTGCTAACTAAGCCATCATGCATCTTTCGAGGGTTGCCCGGGTCATCGAGCCACCGTACGCCGTCCAAGAGAAAGTTATAACTATGCTGCACGGCCGGAGGGTACAAGAAATTTCACCGCCGAAGTACGTGGTTCCATACGCCAGGCACTGCATGTGATCTAGTAAACTCTTTGGGCTGGCCAGTATCAGCGAGAATACGGGTCTAAATCCCACACCACAACGTGTATGCCCGAACAGATCTTCACCATGGTCGGGATCGGAGAGCTGTTGTGGGACCTGCTCCCCACCGGAAAGCAGCTCGGCGGAGCGCCCGGCAATTTTGCTTACATGACGAGTTTGCTGGGAGACCGTGGTGTTCCTGCGAGCCGCGTAGGCAATGACGAGTTTGGCCAGGAGGCCCTGGACAAGTTAAGCACGCTTGGCTTGCCTACCGAGTATCTCCAGTTTGATCCTGCCCACGCGACCGGAACTGTAAAGGTGCAGATCGACGGCTCGGGACAGCCGTGCTATGAAATCGTTCAAGGCGTAGCCTGGGATTTCCTGGAGTGGACATCGCAATGGCGTATGCTCGCTGAGGAAGCAGACGCTATTTGCTTTGGCTCACTCGCGCAACGATCGACCCGATCCCGCGAGACGATACGAGCTTTTCTTCGCGCGTCTCGGCCAGGAACGATCAAGGTCTTTGATGTGAATCTGCGGCAGTCTTTCTACAATGCGGAAGTGCTGGCTTCAGCCCTTGCCGTCGCTGAGATAGCAAAACTCAACCATGAAGAGCTGCGGCATGTGATGCGGCTATTAGGGTTGTCATATGACGGGGATGTCTCGTCCGCGGAAAGATTGCGCGAAACGCAGCGCCTGAAGCTGGTTTGCGTTACCCGCGGCAAACATGGGAGTGTTCTGGCGGATGAATCGGGAACTCATGCCCATCGTGGATTCGAGATCCAGGTTGCTGACACCGTTGGCTCGGGAGATGCGTTCACGGCGGGCCTGGTGAACCGCTACTTGCGCGGAGGGTCGCTGGCGGACATGAACGACATGGCGAACCGGGCTGGCGCGTGGGTAGCGAGCAAAGTGGGTGCTATGCCTGCGCTGGGCAACGACAGGATCGAAGAAGTCTTGGCCGAAATCGGCTAGTCTGGCCAGACTACGGGAGGTTTGTCACCAGAGGGTGAAGAGTTTATGAAGATCGGCGTGAGCGCATTCGCATGGACAACAAACTTCGGCCTGTCGCATCTCAGCCTTCTGCCGGAGATCCGCGAGCGGGGTCTCTGTGGCTTCGAGATTCCGATGTTTAATCCCGAGAGTCTTGCCACAGCCGACATCCGGCGCACATTTGAAGCAAACGATCTTGAATGTACGATTTGCGCGATCTTGCCTGACGGTATCAATCCGATCAGTGCTGACGCTGCGGTTAGAAAGAAATCCTTGGTCCATCTGCGGCAGTGCGTGGAAACCTCCGCGGAGATGGGAGCGCATCTGCTAGGCGGTCCGCTCTTTGCGCCGATCGGTTACCTGCCAGGAAGACGCCGTAACGAGGATGAGTGGAAATGGGCGGTTGAGAGTTTTCAGGCGCTGGGCGACGTGCTCGATGCTAATGACGTAACGCTCTCGATTGAACCGGTGAACCGTTCCGAGACCTTTTTTTTGAGGACCGCATCTGACGCGAAGGAATTCTGTGAAGCTATCAATAATCCTCGCGTTGGCGTGACGATCGACACGTTTCACGCCAACATCGAAGAAAAGAACACAGCAGAAGCAGTACGATCGCTTGCACGTCGCCTGAAGCACGTCCACGCCAGCGAAAACGATCGTGGACTGTTGGGTACCGGGCATGTCGATTTCCCCGCAATCGTCGCTGCCCTGCGACAAATTGATTACTGCGGCTACCTCATGATCGAAGGTTTTGGCTGCTCTCCTAGTGAGCCCGACTCGCTCGGTGCGCTTTGGGGAGACGTAAACGTTTCACCTGAGAACATTGCTTTTCAGGGCGCGGCGTACCTGCAAGGCTTGCTGGGTGGGACAAGTGCTGGTTAGCTCAGGCTCTTTCCGCGCTGCTCGTTGGCGAGCCGAAGAATGCGTACAGCGCGACCACCGCGGAACCTGACAACGGAACCAAGTAACCCGATGCATAGCTCCCCGTTTGCCGCGCAATGTAGCCGAGCATAGGGGGCATGATCCCTCCTCCCGCGAGTGACATCACGATCAGCGAGCCTCCTAGTTTTGTGTTTGGCCCCAGTCCTTTTAGACCCAGGGCGAAGATAGTTGGATACATGATCGACATGAAGAAGCTGGTTACCAGAATCGCGGAGCCTCCAACCGTACCCGGGTCCAGCACACCGATGAGGACTAACAGGACGTTGATGACAGCATAGGTGCCCATCATGCGAGACGGCTGAAACCAGCGCATAAGCCAAGTGGAGACGATTCGTCCTAAAGTCAGCGCGACCAGATGTCCGGTAAGAAACATCGCTGCTGTGCGTTCCCCAACTCCGGTGTACTGCTTCATGTAAAAGATGCAGGCGCTCCAGGTGCTGACTTGCGCGCCAACATAGAAGAACTGTGCGGTGATGGCCAGCCAGAGGCTTGGGTAGCGGAACAATTCTGAGAACTTGCCGCGATCACCGCTACCCTCGTGCTCGCTGTGAATCAGTGGAAAGTCGGTGAGTGCGATGGCCACAGCCAGCAGCAAAACGAAACAGCCAAGAACGACATGCGTCGGCACCACGCGCATAATTTCGCCGTGCAGATACGCAGAGTACATACCGCTTGATTTCATCTCGGCAATGCGGACGGCGGAGGGTTCGATGCCGGAGAAGATGAAGAAGGCGCCGACCAGCACACCGGTGATGGTTCCCGGCGGATTGAAAGCCTGTGCGAAGTTCAAGCGGCGCTCTGAAGTTTCGGCGGGTCCGAAGTGCGCGATGAAGGGATTCGCCGCGGTTTCCAAGATGGCGGAACCGCATCCCAGGATAAATAACGCGATCAGGAAAGGAGAATTATGCCCGGTTGCGGCAGCCGGCCAGAATAGGAGTGTGCCCACACCGAACACGCAAAGACCGCCGCGAATGCCGTACTTGTATCCGAAGCGCCGCATCACCAGCGCTGAAGGGATGGCCATGGAGAAATAGCCGAAGAAGACAGCGGTTTGCACAAGCTGGGCCTGCAATGGAGAGAGTTCGAACGACTTCTTGAATTGTTGCACCAGAATGTCGGTGAGGTTGTTCGACATTCCCCAGACGAAGAAGAGGGCGGTCACCAGCGCAAACGGCAGCAAGTGCTCATCCGGGAAGAGCTGAGTTGGAATCGTTGATTTTGCGGCTAGTTGGCTGGATACGCTATTTGTGGACACGTGTATGAAATGGCCTCAATTGGGACTGAAAGATCGCTCACCATGCTACCGAGCTCACCCCTAACCTGCCTCACACATAAGTACCCGATGTGAGGCCGAACTTATTCTTGAAACACGTTGCGGCTTTCCGCAGGAGAGGCTTTGTCTGAATAAGACAAACCAACCGCCAAGCGCCACCGGAGCCTCAAAGACGACCTTATGTCGCGCTTCCGGTTCGAGAACAGAAAATACGAACACTAAGACTCAATCCCCTACGTTATCCTCAACCGGCCTAAAGTGCTGAACGCATCGAGGCAACGACAAGATTGCAGCTGACTGCCAGCCGCTTAAAACGGGTACCGTTTGGGCGTGTGCTGGATGGTAATCCAGTGATCACGCGTGAGCTCCTCGATCACCCATTCCGCGTTGAAGCGCCCGATACCGCTGTTCTTCTCGCCACCGAATGGGTTATAGGCAGAGTCGGACACGGTGATATCGTTGATGTGGGTCATGCCGGCCTCCACGCCGAGGGCGAAGTTTAAAGCCCGCCTTTCGTTGCTGCTGAACACGGCACTGGAAAGGCCGTATTCGGTCGCATTGGCGATGCGCTGTGCGTCTTCGTCACCGTTCGCCTTGAAGACGGTTACCATGGGACCAAAGATCTCCTGCTGCGCGATCTTCATGTCGGTCGTGACATCCGCGAAGATATGGGGTGGCATAACCAGACCGTTGGGTTCGCCGCTGAGCAGTTCGCGGGCGCCGTCGGCGCGGGCAACCTCGATCTGCTCCAGCAATGCATGGATCTGGTCCTGGTTGATGATGGGGCCAATAACCGTATCCGGCTCGTTGGGGTTCCCGCACTTGAGAGCTTTGACTCGCGGAACGAAGCGGTCCAAGAACTCGTCATACATCTTGGCATCCACCACCACCCGATTGGTGCTCATGCAGATTTCGCCCTGGTGCAGGAACCGGCCCAGGACCGCAGCGCCTACCGCCTGATCGAGGTCAGCGTCGTCCAGTACGACCAACGGGGAACTGCCACCCAGCTCCAAGGCCACGGGCTTGATTCTGGGACCGGTAGAGCAGAGCTCGCCAACGTGCCGGCCGACGCGGGTGGACCCGGTAAATGAGATGAAGCCGGCCAGAGGATGCGCCACGAAGGGGTCGCCGATCTCCCGGCTGGAACCCACAACCACACTGAGCACGCCCGGTAGCAGGCCCGCTTCTTCAAAAATTCTACCGAGGACCATGCCCCCGGTGATCATGGTCTCCGCCGACGGCTTCACCACCACGCCGTTACCCACGGCCAGAGCGGGGGCAACGGAACGGACGGAAAGCATCATGGGAAAATTCCACGGGCTGATGACACCAATGACACCAATGGGCTGGCGGTAAACGCGAGACTCCGCCCCCGGGGTATCACTCGGCCGAATAGAACCTTGCACCCGTGCGGGAAAAGAGATGCATTCTTGCATGACTTCATGTACTGCACTCCACTCAATTTCCGCCTTGATGCGGGTGCTGCCGGACTCGCGAACTAGCCAGCTCACGATTTCCTCATGGCGCTGTTCCATGACCACGGCGGCCCGGCGGAATACCTGGGCGCGTTCCTTGGGCAGCATGGCTGCCCATTTTACCTGAGCCTTAGCCGCGGTTTTATAGGCGTCGTCCACATCAGTTACGTCGGCGCCGACGATCTCACCAATGACCTCGCCGGTGTAGGGATCTTTATCTTTCATCACTTTGCCACTGCGGCCCGCCCGCCAGACACCGTCGATGTACAGGCCGTCAAAGGTATAAGGAGTCAGCGCGCTGTCTAGCTGAACTGCGGCTTCAACCGTCATTCTCTTTATTACCTCCCTTCTCTGAGTTGAGAACCGGACCGAGGAGCAAAAAACAAGTCGCAAACCCACCGGCGGTCGCTTTCAACCTTGGATGGTCGGCGCGTCGAGCAAGTGAGTAGCTGGACAAAGGCCGCTCTGTCACTCTTGTGCTCCAGATTCGGTCGCGCAAAGCTGTGCGGCCTGCCTCACGCAGGGGCAGGTCATGTCAATAAACCGTATCACGGACCACTCGCGGAGCAATCGAACACGTCTTGGCCTTTTGCAATCAACCCCGTGTGGTCGCTGCGATCTGTCTTAGCTCCCTTATCATCCAGCGCCACAAAAAGCCGTCACTTCAGTTTGCGCGTTCAAGATGCCTAACAGCCCGGGGTGGAAGTAACTAATTTTCGGCACGACCAGCCGCGCCGAGCTGCGAGTCGAGCTTCGTGATTCGATGACCG